>Ga0315280_10004829_pt1 | contig 19596 bp, 13 predicted proteins | sample YL17G06_40_MG_FD_203697 | JGI IMG/M metagenome (GOLD analysis project Ga0315280, IMG submission 203697) | Sediment microbial communities from Yellowstone Lake, YNP, Wyoming, USA - YL17G06_40 | ecosystem: Environmental > Aquatic > Freshwater > Lake > Sediment | place: USA: Wyoming | collected... | reverse complement strand
AAGCCGCCCCCGCTCAAGAAGCCGCGCCGCAGCGGATAGCTGGCGAAGCTCGTAAAGCCGATGCTGGACTGGCGATAGTCCAGGGTGTTGTCGGTGCCCAGTTGCTGGAACAGCGGGATCAGGTTCTGCCCGGTCAAGATCGAGGCCTCCCGCCCCTGGTTGTAGTTGAAGCGGCGGGCGAACACCGTGAACCCGGTCTGCAGCGGCCGGTCGAGCAGAAACGGCTCGGTGAAGCCGAACAGAACGTTGCGCTCCCGGCTGCCCAGTTCCACCGAGAAGGTCAGCGTCTCGCCCAGGCCCATGAAGTTGTTGGTCGAATAGTTGAGGCCCACGAAACTGCCGGCGATGCCACTGACCCCGCCCGTCAGCCCGATGGTGTTCTTCCCCTTCTCCTTCACCTTCAGGGTGATGTCCACCTGCCCGGTCTTGTTATCGGTCTTGACGTTGGCGTGCTCGGGCTTGAGCTGCTCGAAGAAGCCGAGCTGGTTGAGGCGCAGCAGGCTCACCTCCCACAGCCGGTTGTTGAACATGTCGCCCTCGTCCAGCAACAGCTCGCGGCGGATCACCTTGTCGCGCGTGGTGGTGTTGCCGGTGAACTCGATGCGCCGCACGAAGAACTGCTTGTCCTCCTCGATGTTCAGGGTCAGGTTGATGACCTTCTTGTCCTTGTCGATGTCGGTGTCTGGAGTGGTGACCTCGTTGATGAAGCCGAACTCGCCGTACAGCTTCTTGATGTTCTCCAGCCCCTTGCGCACCTTGGTGGCGCTGAAGATGTCGCCGTCCTTCATCTGGAACATGGGGCGCATCAGGGCATCGGGCTGGCGGAAGAATTTCACGCCGGCGAAGGCCAGCTTGCCCAGCCGGTACTGGTCGCCCTCCTGCACCGGGATGGTCATATCCACGCGCTTGCCGGGCTTGTTGGGGTAGAACATCGGCAGGCGGAAGCCGCCGCCGCCCACGGTGCGGAGCTGCTGGTCGGGCTCCAGCACCAGGGCCGTAAAGTACCCCCGGTCCTGATACTTGCCGCGCACCAGCTCCAGGTCTTCGGCCAGCTTCGATTCGTCGTAGCTGCGGCTGAACAGGCTCTCCAGCAGCCAGGAGCGCGGGATGCCGATGGGCTTCAGGTGCTTCATGGCCGAGCGCAGCACGCGGTCGCTGAGCACCTCGTTGCCCGTGAATTCGATGAGGCCCACCTTCACCTTGGGCCCTTCGTCGATGTTGAAGGTAAGGATGACGGAATTGGGAGGGACCCGTTTGGGCTCGGCCTTCACCGTGGCAAACTGCCGGCCCCGCTCCCCCAGCAACTCCTGCAGCACCACCTCGGCGCGCCGCACCTTGGTGGGGTCGTACTGGCTCTCGGTGGTGATCCCCACCTTGCGCTCTTTGAAGCGGTCCAGGATCTCCGAGTTGGTGACCGACTTGTTGCCCTTGTATTCAATGGTCCGGATGGTGGGCTTCTCCCGCACGTGGAAGGTGACGATCTTGCCGTTGGGGCCGTCTTCCACCTCCAGCCGGATGTCCTCGAAGAAGCCGGAGTTCCACAAGGACATGAAATCCCGGCGCAGCGATTCCGGATCGTAGACGTCGCCCCGCTTGCTAAAAACGCGGGAGCGAAGCGTTGCCGCCGGGATGCGCCGATTGCCCAGGAACTTCGGGTCGTCCTGCAGAGTCTGCTTCTGCTCCTGCTGGGCGGGTGGCGCGGCGCCCGCCGCGCAAACGTACGCTCCCCCGAGCAGCAGCAGCGAGGAGGACAGAATGAGGACCAACCGTCGGGTTCCAGAACGAATCAAGCGCGCTCGCTCCCGGGACGCGGATTCCCCACCAAGCGCCTTTGTCCCGGTGGGAACCCCATATTGTACTACGTGATCCCGCTTACGCCATTGTATTTGGCGCTTCCCCATTTCGCAACCGGCATGCCGGACGAACAGGTCTTGGACGGCAGGCAGGGGCCATGCGTTTCGGGAGAATCAGGCTGTGGGCTGTGGGCTGCAGGCTGTGGGCTGTAGGCCGTGGGCTGTGGGCTGTGGGCTGCAGGCTGTGGGCTGTAGGCCGTGGGCTGTGGGCTGCAGGCTGTGGGCTGTAGGCTGTGGGCTGTAGGCCGTGGGCTGTAGGCTGATCGTTCCGGCCTGCGGGTCTCCGGCCTTCAGCCTCCGCTCTCCAGCCTACGGTCCACAGCCCACAGCCTACGGTCCTGTGAAACGGTGGCCGGCGGCCACGCATCCAGTAAAAAGGACTATTATTAGCAGTAGGGAGAAGTGCCTCGTATGCGCAAGATCGTTGTCGGGTTGGCGATTCTGGTTCTGGCGTGTGGCGCCGCCTGGCTGGCGTTTTCGCAATCGAACCCGCCGGTGCAGAATCCGGCGCCGCAGAAGCCGGCGGAGCAGAAACCGGCGGAGCAGAAGCCGGCGAAGCAAAAGCCGCAGACGCAATCGAGCGGGCCGCAGCGGCCGGTGGACCAAACGGTGGTGCCGTCGCGGAAACGCAAGGCGGCCGAGCCGCCACCGGAGCAGCAACCGCCTGCTGCGCCGCCGACGCAGCCGCCGGCGCAGCCCAGCGACCTGCAACAGCAACCTCCGGCCCAGCAGCCCAGGCCGGTGGACATCACCGGGCCGGAGCGGCCCGTGGGCGAGACCGTCGCCATTCCGCGCCGTCCTCCGCAGAAGCCGAAGCGCCGGCCGGCCGGCGAAGCCGCCCAGCCCGGCGAAGCGCCTTATGCCATCTCGGTCAACGTGGACCTGGTCAGCGTGGATGTGAGCGTGCAGGACAGGCAGGGCCAATTCCTCCCCGGCTTGGGCAAGAAGAACTTCCGCGTGCTGGAAGACGGCATGCCCCAGAACATCCAGACCTTCGAGGCCACCGAGGCGCCCATGACCGTGGTCATGGTGATCGAGTTCAACAATCTTTACCAGCGATTCTGGAGCGAAACCTGGTACCAGACGCTGACCGCCAGCTATGGGTTCCTGGAAACCTTGCGCCTGGGCAATTGCGCTTCTCCGGACATGGCGGCGCGGCCCGGCAGCAACGCCCAGACCTGCGACTGGGTGGCCGTCGTGGCCTACGATATGAGGCCCGAAATCCTGCAGGATTTCACCCAGAGCCGGGAAGCGGCCATGGGCGCGCTCCAGCGCCTGCGCTTTCCCGCCTTTTCCGAGGCCAACCTCTACGATACCTTGGACGACACGCTGAGCCGCCTGAAAGACGTCAGCGGCAAGAAAGGCATCGTGCTCATTTCCACGGGCATCGATACCTTCAGCAAGATTACCTACGATAAGATTCTGAAGATCATCCAGTCGAACGAGGTGCCCATCTATCCCATCGGGCTGATGCAGATGATCCGCGAGCTGGCGGACGCCCGCGGCGGCATGGGCCCGATCGCGCGCATGGATTTCCTGCAGGCCGACAACGCCATGCGTACTTTCGCCCAATACTCCGGAGGCCGCGCCTTCTTCCCGCGCTTTTACGGCGAATTTCCTGGGATCTTTTCCACCGTCTCCGCGCTGATGCGTCACCAGTACACACTGGGCTACGCGCCGACCAATACCACCCGCGACGGCAAATTCCGCAAGCTGAAGGTGGAGCTGGTGGACGATACCGGCAAGCCCCTGAAGATCGTCGATCAGAAGGGCAAGGAAGTGAAGTACGTGGTGTCGGCCAAGAACGGCTATTACGCTCCGAAGGGTGAGGAGACCGTGCAATAGGCTGTGGGCTGCAGGCTCCAGGCTGCGGGAGCGAGCAGCGATCGCCTGACCTCGCCGGGCGTTCACGGGCCGGTGAGCGGCCGGCGCTACAATGGCAGCCGCTGTGAGCCGGCAGCCTGCAGCCGACAGCCTACCGTCACTTCTTAGTCACGTTGACAGCCGCGCCGCGCGTCTGTTAGTATCCCGCGTCCCCCTCGAGAAAACATGGCTCGCATCCTCTGCATCGACGACAACCAGCATGGGTGTTTCGTCCGGCAATCGTTGCTGGAAGGACAGGGCCACACGGTGGCCACGGCCCGCAGCGGGAAGGAGGGCCTGGAGAAATTCCGCGCCGAGAAGTTCGACCTGGTGGTTGTCGATTACCTGATGCCGGCCATGAAGGGCGGGGAGGTGATTGCCAAGATCCGCGAAACGCATCCCCGCCTGCCCATCATTCTCCTCTCGGGCTTTGCCGATCGACTGGCGCTGGACCGGAAAGTCACCCAGGCCGACGCGGTGTTGCAGAAAGGCGCTCGCGAGGTCAAGGAGCTGCTGGAAACGGTGAACCGGTTGGTGTACAGGCCGGCCCGCAAACCGGCCGCGCGCGTGCAGGCGCACAAGCACACGGGACGCGCGGCCTCCCGCTGAGTTTTTCCCCAGCCCAAAATCCACGGCAGCCGGCCCGCGCCGGCGGCGTTTGACGCCCCCCGCGGGCAGCCATAGAATGAAAAGTTATGGATACCCCACTGAAAATAGCGGACCGGGAGTTTGGCTCGCGGCTGATCGTGGGCTCCGGAAAATACGCCGACTTCCAGCAGATGGCGCGTTGCTGGGAGGCCAGCGGCGCGGAGATGGTGACGGTCGCCGTGCGGCGCGTGAACCTGACCGACCGTTCCCGCGAATCACTGCTCGATTATGCCGATCCCAAGAAGTACTTCATTCTGCCCAACACCGCCGGCTGTTACACCGCCGAGGAGGCCGTGCGCACGGCGCGGCTGGCCCGCGAAGTGGGGTTGTCGAACTGGATCAAGCTGGAAGTGATCGGGGACGAAAAGACCCTGTTCCCGGACAACATCGGGCTGCTGGAGGCCACCCGGGTGCTGGCCGGGGAGGGCTTTGTGGTGCTGCCTTACACCAATGACGACGTGGTGACGGCGCGAAAGCTGATCGACGCGGGCGCGGCCGCCATCATGCCGCTGGGCGCCCCGATCGGTTCGGGCCTGGGCATCCAGAACATTTCCAACCTGCGCATCCTGCGGGAGATGATCGCCGAGGTTCCGCTCATTCTGGACGCCGGGGTGGGCACCGCCTCGGATGCGGCGGTGGCCATGGAACTCGGCGCCGACGCGGTGCTGATGAACAGCGGCATCGCCCTGGCCACGCAACCGGAAGTCATGGCGCGGGCCATGAAGCTGGCCGTCGAGGCCGGACGGCTGGCGTACCTGGCTGGGCGGATGCCCCGCCGGCTCTACGCCAGCGCCAGCAGCCCCATGGAAGGCTTGGTCCGATGAGCAGTCGGCGGGCGGCAGGCGCCACTGCCTACTGCCTACTGCTTCCTCCCTACTTTCAGACCGGCCCCGGCATGCCGGCCGCGGAGGCTTGCAAGGCCGCCGATTCCTCGCGGTATTCCGGCCAGGGTTCGAAGATGCGGACCCGGCGCAGCGATTCTCCCACCGTTCCCGGCGGCAGAATCACCTTCAGGGCAAGGTTGCGCTTGGTCGATTCGATGAGCACGCGGACCAGCGCGGCAATTCCCATCGTGTCCACGCTGGTCAACCCGCGCAGGTTCAGGACGATCTCGCGCACATCGTTATCGAGCCCGCCGCGGAAGGCCTCCAGGAGCTTCTCTTCCAACTCCGGATGGCCCCACAGGCGCATATCGCCTTCCAGGCGAAGTAGCGTCGCTTGAGACAACTGCTGGATTTCAACCTGCAAGACCGGATCCTCCACCGGGCCTTTTCTCTGCACAATATCCTTCCCCCGGCCCAAAAGTCAACGAAACTCCAGCGCCAGAGTCTGGGTGTGGACTCGGCGGTCCCGGTCTTTGTTGTATAGTTGTTCGCTTATGCGAAGCGCGCTTGCTCTGTTGCTGCTGTGCGCCCTGGCCACGCTCCAGACCGCCGCGCCGGGGCCGGAATGGCCGGGCATGAAGGAGAACGGCTTCCTGCTGTTCACCGGGTGGCGGCTGGCGCCGGCCGGCATCCAGGTGCCGCTGCCCGACACCTTCCCGATGGCCATGGCCATGCACCCGGGGGGCAAGTACCTGTTCGTGCTGAACGCCGGCTACACGCCTCCGTCGCTGCTGATCCTGGACCCGGCGAAGCCAGGACGCGAAGGCGGCGTCACCCGCGTGGCCTTGACCAATGCCTGGCTGGGGCTGGCCATTACCGCCGCCGGCGACCGCTTCTACGTCCCCGAAGCCAACGCCGGCACGGTGCGCGAGTTCTCGTTTGCTGAAACGCCGACGGCGCCCGGGGCCGCAGGCATCGTGGCAGTCAAGCCCGAGCGCGAATTCAAGCTGTTCGAGGGCGTGGCCAATCCGCAGGCGCGCGGCGGAGCGCGCTGGGTACGCACCAACTACCTGGGCGATGCCGCGCTGCATCCGGACGGCAAGCGCCTCTACGTGGCCGACATGCAGGCCGGCCTGGTCTACGAAGTGAACCTGGAGAAGGGCGGCGTCGAGCGGCAGATCCGCGTCGGCATCCATCCCTACCGCGTGCTGGTTGCGCCCGACGGCCTGCGCGTCTACGTCAGTAATTGGGGCGCATCCAGCATCAGCGTCATCGAGGCGGCCGGCGGGCAGGTGCGGGCCACCTTCAAGACCGGCGATCACCCCTCCGACATGCTGCTGGATGCGCGCGGCCGGCTGTATGTGGCCTGCGCCAACACCAACGCCGTCTGGGTCCATGAGGCGCAGAGCGGCGCGGTGCGCGAGCGCATCTCGATCGCCCTGACGCCCAAGTCGCCGCCCGGCAGCACGCCCAACGCCCTGGCCTTGAGCCCCGACGGCAGCCGCCTCTACGTGGCCAACGCCGACAACAACGTGGTGGCCGTGGTCGCCCCCGGCGACAAGGAATCCCGCGTGGAAGGCTTCATCCCCACCGGCTGGTACCCGACGGCGGTGCGCGTCTCGCCCGATGGCCGCTGGCTCTACGTGGCCAACGGCAAGGGGCAGGGCAGCATGCCCAACCCGCGCGGGCCGCAACCCGACCGCCCCAGCACCCCCGAGACGCAATACGTGGGCCGCATCCAGAAGGGCTCGCTCAGCATCATGGATGCCCCCAATGAGGGCCAGTTGAAGATCCTGACCGAGCGGGCGCTGGCCAACTCGCCCTACCGCGACGAAGTGCTGCAATCGGCCGGCGGGCCGGGCACGGTCATCCCCATCAAGCCCGGCGGGACCACGCCCATCCGCTACGTGATCTACATCATCAAGGAGAACCGCACCTACGATCAGGTGTTCGGCGACATGAAAGAAGGCAACGGCGACCCGTCGCTGGTGCTGTTCGGCGAGCCGGTCACGCCCAACCATCACCGCCTGGCGCGCGAGTTCGTGCTGTTCGACAACTTCTACGTCAACGCCGACGTCAGCGCCGGCGGCCACACCTGGTCCATGGGCGCGCTGGCCAATGACTACGTCGAGAAGATCTGGCCGAGCAATTACTCGGGCCGCCGCCCGCAATATGATTTCGAGGGCCAGGACGCGATTGCCACGCCGCCCGGCGGCTACCTGTGGGACGCCGCCATCCGCGCCGGCATCACCTTCCGCGTCTACGGCGAGTGGACTGAGAACCCGAAGGACCCCAGCCAGCCGGTGAAGCCGCTGGTGGCCGCGCTGGAGGGCCGCATCGACCCCCTCTACCGGAACTTCGATCTGGAGTACTCCGACCAGAAGCGGGCCGACGAATGGCTGCGCGAGTTCCGTGAGTTCGAGAAGAACGGGAACCTGCCGCGCTTCCAGATCGTGCGCCTGCCCAACGACCACACCGCCGGGACGCGGCCCGGGGGCTGGACGCCGCGGGCCATGGTGGCCGACAACGACCTGGCGCTGGGCCGCATCATCGAAGCCGTCACCAAGAGCCGCTACTGGAAGGAAACCGCGGTGTTCGTGCTGGAAGACGACGCGCAGAACGGCCCCGACCACGTCGATGCGCACCGCTCCCCGGCGCTGGTCATCAGCCCCTACGTGAAGCGCGGCGCGGTGGACAGCACCATGTACTCGACCGTGAGCATGCTGCGGACCATGGAGCTGATCCTGGGGCTGCCGCCCCTGACGCAACACGACGCGGCCGCCACGCCCATGCACGCCGCCTTCACCGCCAAGCCCGACCTGCGGCCGTACACCGCCGTGAAGGCGAACGTGGACCTGGACGAGCGCAACGCGAAGACGGCGCCGGGAGCAAAGGCATCGGCCCGCATGGATTTCAGCGACGTGGATCGCATCGACGACGACGAGATGAACCAAATTTTGTGGCGGGCCATCAAGGGCGACGTGCCCATGCCCGCGCCGGTCCGCAGCGCCTTCCCGTACAGGTAACCGGGACCGGGCCGCAGATTGCGCGGATTGCACAGATAAAATCCGCGTGAATCTGCGGAATCTGCGGCTAACCTGAGTTGTTGATGGGGCGGAACGCCATGCTGCGGTTTAGCCCATGATCCGGGCTGGACCCGCCGAAAGGGGTAAACATGGAACCAATCGCCATCTGCGCTGAATGTGGTGGGACGCTGGAGAAAAGGACCATCACGCATACGCAGCCATGGGGCGATCGTCTTTGTCGGTTTGAGGATGTGGCGGCGCTGGTGTGCCTGCAATGTGGCCACATCTGGCTGTCTGCCGAGACGACTCAGGCCATGGACGAGATCATCCGAACGCAGCCCCCGCCGCGGAAGTACGAACAAGTGCCCGTCTTCTCGCTCGCCGCGGCAATCAGGGAATAGCGTCTTGCGACCGTTGGCGATGAGGCGGGGCGCCAGAGAGGAGGGAGCCGCGGCCGTTGATGACGGCCGTCAGCGTCTCGTCGGTCGCGTCAATGTAGGCGCTCGATATTCCCATCGCAGCTCATGAAGTAGAACTCCAACCTTCCCGGCCGCCCGACACGGCAGACAGGGCATCAGTGGAAAAGCAACCCCCGGCGTAGGAAGCGGCGGCTGCAAGTGCCCCTTTCCGGGAGACCCTGGATGACCTGCGTTGCCCGAAATCGTTTGACGATCAAAAGTGCGGGCATTAAGCTATACACATGAAACGCACGAATCTTGTGGTTGATGAGCATGTGTTGGACGAAGCCCGGCGGTTGACCGGTGAGCGCACCTGCTCGGGAGTCGTGAATCTGGCCCTGCGGGATCTGGTGCGAAGGGTCAAGGCTCGCCGCATTCTCGACCTTGCCGGAAGCGGGCTGTGGGAAGGGAGACTCTCCGAAATGCGTGAGGACCGGCACCGCAGGAAGTCGGCCTGAGGGGTAGCGTGTTTCTGGTTGACACATCCGTCTGGATCGAGGTTTTTCGCAAGCCTAGCCGTTTCCGCCTGGAATCCGTGGCCGAACTGGAAGAAGTGGCCACCTGCCTGCCGGTCATTCAGGAAGTTCTCCAGGGATTCAGGGAGGAGGGCGCATTCCGAATCGCCAGAGAGGCAATGTACGCGCTGCCGGTCGTCGAGTCGCCGCTGCGCCGCGAGGCGTTCGACCTGTCCGTCTCTCTCTACCGGCAGGCTCGCAACGCGGGCCTGACCCCTCGTTCCGGAGTCGACTGTCTGATAGCCGCCTGCGCGCTGATGAACGATCTCACGGTCTTGCATTACGACCGTGACTTTGACTTGCTGGCGCAGGTCTCTTCGCTGAGGACGCGCCGGATTCGGTTCTGAGGTCCTGCCCCAGCGGGCCGGGCTCGAAACCGCTCCAATCCGCGCGATCCGCGAAATCTGCGGGGTGTCCCTCCTGGCGATATAGAATGAATCGCCATGAGAAGCCGGTTTTTCGCGCGCGTTTCTTTCGCGTGGCTGTCGGTCTCCTCGCTCGCCTGGGCGCAGGGCCTCGAGTACATCAAGGCGAATTACGCCAAGCGCGAGCACCAGGTTGCGATGCGCGACGGCGTGAAGCTATTCACTGCCGTCTATGTACCCAAGGACGCCTCGCGGCGCTACCCCATCTTGCTGACGCGCACACCATACAGCGTCGCGCCCTACGGCGAAGACAAATACCCGAACACGCTGGTGATGGAGCAGTTCGTCCGCGACGGCTACATTTTCGCCACGCAGGATGTGCGCGGCCGGAACAAGTCCGAAGGCGAGTTTGTCAATATCCGGCCCATCAAGCCGGTCAAGAACGGCCCCGCCGACACCGATGAAAGCACCGACACCTGGGACACGGTGGATTGGCTGGTGAAGAACGTGCCCCAGAACAACGGGCGCGTCGGGATGTGGGGCATTTCCTACCCCGGCTTCTATGCCGCTGCGGGGATGATCGACGCGCACCCGGCGCTGAAGGCCGTCTCGCCGCAGGCGCCCATCGCCGACTGGTTTATCGGCGACGACTTCCACCATAACGGCGCGCTCTACCTGGCGCACGGCTTCGGCTTCTTGTCGCAGTTCGGGTGGCCGCGGGACGAGCCGAGGTTCGATGCGGGCACGCCCGATGGCTACCGTTTTGCCCTCGACATGGGGCCGCTATCGGGCGCAAATGCCAAATATTTCCACAACCGAATCGGCTTCTGGAACGAGATGATGGAGCACCCGAACTACGACGCGTTCTGGCAGGCGCGTAACCTGCGGCCGCACCTGAAAAACATCAAGCCGGCGGTGATGACCGTGGGCGGCTGGTTCGACGCCGAAGACCTGTTTGGCGCGCTGAACGTCTACCAGGCCGTCGAGAAATCCAGCCCCGGAACTTGCAACATCCTGGTGATGGGGCCGTGGTTCCACGGCGGTTGGCTGCGGTCCGACGGCGACGCGCTGGGCAACGCGCGCTTCGGCTCCAAGACCGGCGCTTTCTACCGCGAGAAGATCTTCGCCCCGTTCTTCGACCACTACCTGAAAGTGAAGGGCGAGTTGAAACTGCCGGAGGCGTATGTGTTCGAGACGGGCGCCAACGCCTGGCGCGCACACGATGCCTGGCCGCCGAAGCAAGCAGCACCCAAGTCGATTTACCTGCAAGCGGGCGGCAGGCTGTCGTTCGATGCGCCGGGCGACCGCCGCTCGCCGGCCTTCGACGAGTACATCAGCGACCCGGCCAGGCCCGTCCCGTACATCCCCGGCATCGCCTACGGCATGACCCGCGAGCACATGACCGATGACCAGCGCTTCGCGGCCACCCGCCCCGACGTGCTCGTCTACCAGACCGACGCGCTGGCCGAGGATGTCACGGTGGCTGGGCCGCTCTCGCCCGACCTGTACGTCTCCACCACCGGCACCGATTCGGATTTTGTGGTGAAGCTGATCGATGTCTACCCGAATGACACGCCGGATAACGAACCCTCCGGCGGATTCCGCATGGGCGGCTATCAGCAGCTTGTCCGCAGCGAAGCCATGCGCGGCCGCTTCCGCAACAGCTACGAGAAGCCGGAGCCATTTGTGCCGGGCAAGGTGACGCGCATCCGCTACACCATGCCCGATGTCTTTCATGCCTTCCGGCGGGGGCACCGGATCATGATCCAGATCCAAAGCAGTTGGTTCCCGCTGGTGGACCGCAACCCGCAGAAGTTTGTGGATATTTACAAGGCAAAGGCCGAGGATTTTCAGAAGGCCACCCAGCGCGTGTATCACGCGCCGGGCAACGCCTCGTCGGTCACGCTGCTGGTGCTGAAATAGAGGCGAACAATTCGGCGCAGCGGAATGAGAAGCCGGGGAGCACATCCTCGCCGCTCACCTGGTCGTCGCCGGCATAGACATGGGCGTCGCCGGAAGGGCGATGAACGGTAACTGTCTGTGTCTGAGGGTCGATGATCCAGACGAGGCGGGCGCCTGCTGCCAGGTATTCGCGCGTCTTGGCTTGGACCTCGCCGGCCCTATCTGTGGGGGACAGAACCTCGCCGGCAAGGTCGGGAGCGCCGGCGAAAAACCCCTCGCTTCCCGCGCCGATCAGCCGCGCAGCGGCTACGAAGGCAACATCCGGGCCGCGCACGATATCAGGATCGCGGGCCAGGATGAATCCCCATTCGGTCCCTACTTCTCCCGTCTTCTTGTCGGTCGCGTATTGATAAACCCAGTGCAGCAACCGGGCCACAAGGCGCGCGTGTGTTCTGTTGACAGGGGACATCTCGATCAATTCTCCTCGGACCAACTCAGTCCGCCGGGTATCCCCAAGCTCCCACAGTTGCTCGGCCGTCATTAAGGTCTTAACGCCCATGGGCAGAGTATAGCATTGGAAAGCGTTGTACCTCCGGTGGTCTCGCCTGGCGGAACGCCAGCGGTACAACGGGGGCCGGCCGGCGAGACGCCAGCGGTACAATATCAGTGGACGAAAATGAAAAAGCAGATCATCTGCATTTTGTGTTTAGCCGCGCTGATTGCTTTGGCGGCGGAAGCTCAGCAGCGCGAGCCTAACCTGCGGCCGATCGTGCGCGGGCGGCGGGCGGCGGTGGCGGCCGGCACGCCCTACGCCACCGAAGCGGCCATGCGCCTGCTCCACCAGGGCGGCAACGCCGTCGATGCCGGCGTAGCGGCCACCTTCGCCGCCGCCGTCACCGAGTACACCCACTTCGGTTTCGGCGGCGAAGCGCCGATCCTGATCCGCGCCAACGGGCGCATGTACGCGGTCAGCGGCGTGGGCACCGCTCCCAAGCTTGCTGCGGCGGACTTCTACCGAAAACGGACTCCCGACGAGTCCGATCCGCGCGTTATGCCCGGCGATAAGCCGGGCCGCATTCCCTCCACCGGCATTCTGTCGGCGATGGTTCCGGGCATGGTTGACGGCATGATCGTGGCGCTCGTCGAATTCGGCGCCAAGAGCTTCGCCGACGTCATTCAGCCGGCGCTGGACCTGGCCGACGGCTACCCCATCGACGAGACGCGCTCGACCTACATCGAGCGGTTCCGCCCCAGCATCGAGAAATGGCCGGACGCGGCGCGCGTCTTCCTTCCGGACGGGCGTGTGCCGCGGCCCGGCGAAATCTTCCGCCAGCCGGACCTGGCCCGCACGCTGCGCGCCATGATCGAAGCGGAGCGCAGGGCCGGCGCCGGCGGGCAGGGCCGCAAGGCGGGCCTCACCGCCGCCCGCGATTATTTTTACAAGGGTGCGGTGGCCAAGGAAATCGACCGCTTCATGAAGGCCAACAAGGGCTTTATCCGCTACGAAGACATGGCCGCTTTCCACGCCCGAGTGGAAGATCCGGTTGCCGTCAATTACCGCGGCTACGACGTGTACAAGCCGGGCTTTTGGTCGCAGAGCCCCGTCATGCTTCAGACGCTGAACATGCTGGAGCATTACGATTTGAAGAAGATGGGCTTCGGTTCCGCCGATTACATCCACACGCTCAGCGAAGTGATGAAGCTGGCGTATGCCGACCGCGACAGCTTCTACGGCGACCCGCTGTTCCTGCGGCCGCCGATGGAAGCGCTGTTGCACAAGGGTTATGCGGTCGAGCGGGTGCGCCTGGTCGATCCGCAAAAGGCCAACGGCGAGCCGCGGCCCGGATCTTTTCCGGACTTCAAGCCCATCCATCCGGCCTTGTACAAGGAAGAAACCAAGGAACCGGCGAACCCCGCGCGCGACACCACTTGCGTCGACGTGGTGGACAGCAATGGGGTCATGTTTTCGGCCACACCCTCCGGCGCCTGGCTGCCGGCGGTGGTGGCCGGCGACACCGGCATCCCGCTGAGCCAGCGCTTGCAGAGCTTCCTGCTGATCCCGGGGCATCCGAACGAGCTGAAGCCGGGCAAGCGGCCGCGCATCACCCTGTCGCCGACCATCGTGCTGAAAGACGGCAAGCCGCTGCTGGCTCTTTCCACTCCCGGCGGCGACAACCAGGACCAGGCGCTGTTGCAGGTGATGCTCGATGTGCTGGAGTTCGGCATGGACCCGGAGCGGGCAATTGAAGCGCCGCGCATCGAATCGCGCCAACTGGTTTCGAGCTTCGACAACCACGCGTATATCCCGCTGGTGCTGTACGTGGACGAGCGCATCGACCCGGCAGTGGTGAAAGCGCTAGAGGCGCGCGGGCACAAAGTGACGGTGCGCTCGCGCTGGCGCAGCGGGGCCGCGCCGGTATTGATCCGCGTCAACCCGGAGAGCGGGGCGCTGGAAGCCGCCGCCGACCCTTACGGCTACCGCTACGCCGCCGCCTGGTAGATCCGGCTGTGGGCTTTGGGCGTAGGCTGTGGGGATATGTAGCGGCGACCCCGCCTGGCGGGGTCGCCATTTCAAGCGCGCCGATGCAGATGGCGGCCTAAAGACCGCCGCTACATCGGCGGCTGGTCTGCCGGCGGCCCGCCGCCTGCTCAGGCTTGGTTTGCCGCATCTTGGCCCCGCGTGGTAGGCTGAACTCGTCTCGTGGAAAAGACGCTTCAAGTCCTGACCGAGTTGGAACACGACGGTCTGTTGCTGCGCTACGCGATCGGCGGCGCCATGGCTGCCACCTTTTACGCGGAGCCGGTGTTGACGTTCGATTTGGACGTTTTCGTCATCCTCCCGCAAGCGGCGGGCCTTCTGCTCACGCTGGTGCCTCTTTACGACACACTGCGCGCCAGGGGTTATGCGGAGCAAGGCGAATGTGTGAACATCGAGGGTGTTCCAGTCCAGTTTCTCCCGGCTTACAACGCACTGCTGGAAGAGGCGCTGGCGGAGGCGCGGGAAACCTCCTATGAGAACACTCCCACGCGGGTGCTGCGCGCCGAACATCTGGCGGCCATCGCAGTTCAGACGGGGCGCGACAAGGACCGGGAGCGCGTGCGCGTGCTTCTGGAACAGGCTCCACTGGATGGTGAATACCTTCGAGCTGTCCTTGCCCGCCACAATCTGGAGACCAGATGGAAGCAGTGGACAAGCTGAGCCCTGAGATCGCGCGGCTCATCGCCGCTAAGCAGGAGCGCCGTCACAAACTGGCCGCCCTGCCTTTCCCGGAGAAGGTGCGCATCGTGGTGCAGTTGCAGCGAATGGTCGCGCCCGTTTTGCGCGCCCGCGGGCGCCCGGTGCGGGTTTGGCGTCTGACGGGCGACTGAGCCGCCGTGCCGGCGGTCCCGCCCCACGGGACCAGCGGTAAAACAATTTCCTGAAACAAAACACCTGTACACTGAGTTAAAAAGGATGAAACGGAACAGGTGTGCTGGAATGCCTCATTGTCGGGCTCGTGCTTGCTGCTACAGCGCTGACAGCGGCTGAGCACCGCGGTGTCGTGAAGGCCAAGGGATTGCCTATCCCCGGCGCCGTGGTGACGGCCCGGCAAGGCACTCAGCAGTTGACCGCCAGCACCGATCAAAGTGGTCAGTATCACTTCAAGGATCTTTCGGCGGGCGCCTGGACGCTGGAGGTGCAAATCTTCGGCTTCGAGCGAGCGCGGCGCGAGCTGAACCCCGCCACCGAAACCACCCCGGCGGAATGGAACCTGAAAGTGGCGCACACGCCGGCGCTGGCCGCGCTGCTGGCGGCCGCGGCGGCCAAGGCGCCGGTGGGCGGTTTCCAGCGCCTGGATGTGAGCCAGACGGCGGAGGCCGAAGCCACGCCTCCGCTGACGCCCCCGCCGGCTCCTGCGCCGACGAGCGAATTGAGCCAGAACGCCAACGAAGCGTTCCTGCTGAGCGGCAGCTTGAGCCGCGGGCTTGCTCCGGCGCAGCAGGAGGACACCTTCGGCCGGGCGAGCCAGCCGGCGCGCAAGGCACCGGCGGCGAAAGCGCCGGCGGCAAAGGCAGCGGCGGGAAAAGCACCCGCCGCCCCGGCACAGGCCATCGGCAACCGCGCCGGCCTTCCGACTTCCGTGCAGGCCGGCGCGTTCTTCGCGCTCCGGAACTCGGCGCTGGACGCCCGGCCGTATTCCTTCAGCGGACAGCCGCTGGCCAAACCATCGTATGCCCAAAGCTACTACGGAGTAGTTGCGGGCGGGCCGCTGCACATTCCAAAGATCGTCAAGAGCGACCAGACATTCTTCTTCATCAGCTACATTGCCAACCGCGGCCGCAATCCCTTTGGCGCGGTCGGAACCCTGCCGAGCGAGGCCGAGCGGGCGGGTGATTTTTCCCAGTCGCAGGTGCGCGGCCCCCTCGTGGTCTACGACCCCCTCACCCGCGCGCCCTTCCCTGCCAACCGCATCCCGAAGGCCCGGATGCACCCCATTGCGGCAGGGCTGCTGCCGTTCATCCCCCTGCCGAACCAGCCCGGCAGGGCGCAGAACTACGAATTCCTCACCTCCGTGCCCGCCGACAACGATAATGTCGGCCTGCGCCTGGGGCGGAACTTCGACAAGCGCAACCGCGTGTTCTCCACCTTCAACCTGCAAAACCGGCGCTCGCAGACCGTGCAGCTTTACGGGTTTCGCGATGGCAACGAGGGATTGGGTTATTCCGGCGATATCACCTGGCAGCACACGCTGAAGCGCGGGCCCATCAATACCCTGAAGTGGAGTTTCTCGCGGAACAGCAGCCGCGTTTTTCCCTACTTCGCTTCCGGGCCTAACGTGGCCGCCGCGCTGGGAATTACGGGAACATCGGGCAACCCGCTGGACTACGGCCCGCCGAACCTTTCCTTCACCAACTTCAGCGGGCTGACGGATGCCAGCGCCGCGCGCCGGGTGGACCAGAACACGGGAGTCACGGAAGCCTTCTCGCGCATGAAAGGGAAGCACACCACGGCCGTGGGCGGCGACTATCGCCGCGTCCTGGTCAACGCGCTCAATAACCAGAACGGCCGGGGCAACCTCAGCTTCAGCGGTCTGCTCACCAGCGACTTCGATGCCCAGGGGTTGCCGCTGAACGGCACCGGGTTCGACCTGGCCGACTTCCTGCTCGGTTTCCCCCAGACCAGCTCGGTGCGCTACGGCAGCGCCGACACTTACTACCGCACGGCCGTCTACAACCTGTTCGCCCAGGACGATTGGCGCCTGCGCTCGAACCTCACGCTGAACGGCGGGCTGCGGTACGAATTCCTTTCGCCGGTGCGGGAGAAGTACGGGCGCATGGCGAACCTGGATATTGCGCCGTGGTTCACCGGCGCCGCCGTGGTCACGCCGGGCGGCCACGGGCCGTACAGCGGGGAGTTTCCGCGTGGCCTGGTGGATCCGGACCGCAATAACCTGGCGCCGCGCATGGGCCTGGCCTGGAAACCGTTCCCAAAGCGGTCGCTGCGGCTGCGCGCCGGCTACGGCGTGTACTTCAACACCGGCGTGTACGCCCAGGCCGCCGGGCGCCTGGCCCAGCAGCCGCCCTTCGCCCACGCCGTGGTGCGCAATACCACGCTCGGCCGCCTGCTGACTTTGGACAATGCCTTCGCCACGCCGCAGCCGGCGGCAGCCGGCGACTACATCGCCAACACCTTTGCCGTGGACCGCGGCTACCGCGTGGGCTACGCGCAGACCTGGAGCGCTTCGCTGCAGCAGGAGTTCCCCGGCTCGCTGGTGCTGGAACTGGGCTACCTGGGGACAAAAGGAACGCGGCTCGACATCCAGCGCATGCCGAACCGCGCGCCCGCCGGCTCCCCGCTGACGGCGGAGCTGCGGCGGCGCATCCCCAACGCGGTGGGCTTCCTCTTCGACGGCTCTGACGGGAACTCCATCTACCACGCCGGACAACTGCGGCTGACACGGCGGTTCAGCAAGGGCGTATCACTCAATGCCCTGTACACCTGTTCGAAATCTATCGACAACGTATCGACGTTCGGCGGCGGCGTCCCCGTAGTGGCGCAGGACGACACCAACCTGGCGGCCGAGCGCGGCCTTTCCAGCTTTGACCGCCGGCACACGCTGGACCTGTTCTACGTGTTGACCTCGCCGGCCGGCCAGCCCAAGTCGCGCTTTGCCTCCGGCGGCTGGGCAGCGCGGCTGCTGAAGGACTGGACGCTGAGCGGCGGCGTGACCGTTAAGTCAGGCACGCCCTTTACCGCCACCATACTTGGCAACCGCTCCGACGTGCAGGGCACTGGGGTGGTGGGCAGCGCCAGGGCTGACGCCACCGGCCTTCCCGTCCGCGCCGGCGGAAGCTACTTCAACCCCGCTGCCTTCACCCTGCCTCCCGCCGGGCGATACGGCGATGCCGGGCGAAACACCATTCCGGGGCTGACCTTGTTCGGGCTGAACGCTTCGTTCGGGCGGGCGTTCCGCCTCAACGACCGGACCCGCACCTTCGAGCTGCGCCTGGCGGGAACGAACGTGACCAACCACGCCAGCATCACGCGGCTGGCCACCACGGTGAACGCCATCAACTATGGCTTGGCCACCGGCGCGGCGCCCATGCGGACGATGAGCGCTGTGGCGCGATTCAGGTTCTAATCCGCAGATTTCGCAGATTACACAGATTTGAATCTGCGGAATCTGCGAAATCTGCGGATAGGTTTTTATGAGAGCTCTGAGCATTCTCGTTGCTGTTGCGTTGGTTGCTGCCGGGCAGCAGCAACAGCAGCCGTCGGTCAAATTCCAGGCGGCTACGAACCTGGTGCTGATCAACGTCGATGCGCGGGACCGCGCCGGGCGCCCCATTGAAAACCTGAAGGCCACGGATTTCCAGGTGTTCGAAGACGGCCAGCCGCAGAAGATCGCCTTCTTCGAATACGAGCGGCTGGACGCGCCGCCGCCAGCGCCGGCCAAGCCGCCTGCCGCTGCGCCGCAAGCTCCGCAGGCAGCGCCGGCCGCTCCCTCGCCGGTGCGCTACAAGGACCGGCGGCTCCTGGTGCTCTACTTCGATCTGTCGGCCATGCCGGTGGTTGACCAGGTGCGGGCCATCCGGGCGGCGATCAAGTTCCTGACCGAGCAGACCACGCCGGCCGACCTGATCGCCATCATGAGCTTCTCCACCGGCTTCCAGGTCGTTCAGGAGTTCACCGACGACCGCGCGCGGCTGCTCGAGGCCATCCGCGGCCTGCGTGTAGGCGAAGGCGCCGAGCTGGCCGCCGAGGCCGCCGCCGGCGAGGAAGACGAGATCGCCGAAGACACCGGCGCGGCCTTCACCGCCGACGAGACCGAGTTCAACATCTTCAACACCGACCGCAAGCTCAGCGCGCTGGAATCGGCGGTGAAGCTGCTGGCGGCGCTGCCGCAGAAGAAAGCCCTGGTGTACTTTTCGAGCGGGGTGGGCAAAACCGGCCTCGAGAACCAATCGCAATTGCGGGCCACCGTCAATGCCGCGGTGCGCGGCAATGTGGCCTTCTACCCCATCGATGCCCGCGGCCTGATGGCCAGCGCGCCGGCCGGCGACGCTGCGCGCGGCTCGCCCCGCGGCGCCGGCGTCTACTCGGGCGCCATGCAGCGCCAGTTGCAGGCCCGCTTCAACGACCAGCAGGAGACGCTGCATACCCTGGCCGCCGACACCGGCGGCAAGGCGCTGCTCGACAACAACGACCTGACGCTCGGCATCCGGCAGGCCCAGCAGCACATCGCCAGCTATTACGTGCTCGGCTACTACGGCACGAACCCGGCGCAGGACGGGCGGTTCCGCCGCATTCGCGTGCGCCTGGCCTCGCAGCCCGCGGCCAGGCTGGATTACCGCAGCGGCTATTTCGCCCCCAAGGACTTCCGCCAGTTCACCTCCACGGACAAGGAGCGGCAGCTTGAAGAGGCGCTGCTACTGGGCGACCCGCTGACCGACCTGTCGCTGGCCGTCGAGGTCAACTACTTCCGCCTGTCGCGCGGCCGGTACTTCGTCCCCATCGCGCTGAAGCTGATGGGCTCGCAAGTGGGCTTGACGAAGAAGGGCGCCAACGAGTCGGCGGAGCTGGATTTCGTGGGCCAGGTGCGCGACGGCGGTGGCAAGATGGCCGGCTCGGTGCGCGACACCATCCGGGCCACGCTGCCG
>Ga0315280_10004828_pt1 | contig 19598 bp, 18 predicted proteins | sample YL17G06_40_MG_FD_203697 | JGI IMG/M metagenome (GOLD analysis project Ga0315280, IMG submission 203697) | Sediment microbial communities from Yellowstone Lake, YNP, Wyoming, USA - YL17G06_40 | ecosystem: Environmental > Aquatic > Freshwater > Lake > Sediment | place: USA: Wyoming | collected... | reverse complement strand
AATTCGGGGACGATGCCGAAATGGCGGATTCGCCGGGCGAGTTCGAGCGTTTGCGCGGTGGTGAGGTTCTTGTTCATTTCCCGGAGCGCCCAGTCGGAGCCGGCTTCAGCGCCGAAGAAAATCATCGCGCAGCCGGCGCGGCGGAGAGCCTCCAGGGTCGCGTCAGAGTAGCAGAGCAGGATGTCGATCCTCGCTTCGCACCACCAGCGCAGGTGGAGGGGCTCCAATCTTCCCGAGAGTTCCCGAGCGTGGTCTTCGCGGAGGAAAAAGTTGTTGTCGAAGAACTGGACCGAATCGGCCCCGTAGGTAGACACGAGGTGCCGGAGAACGGCTTCAGTACGGGCGGGGGCTTCGATCTTCTCGCGGCTTCCGTAGGCGGAAATGACCCCGCAGAAATTGCAGGCGTACGGGCAGCCGACGCTCGCCTGATGAACGGCGGTGCGCCTGCCAAGAAACGTGGGCAGGAGATAATTCTCGACGGGAATGCGGTGATAAGGAAACCAGGGAAAATCTCCCGGTGACTTCATCATTCGCTCGGGATTATGACGGTGCTCGCCCGGCTTGTCCTTGAAAGAGAGCCCCGCGATGCTGCGGAAGTCGCGCTCGCCGCGCAACGCCTGCAGGAGTTCCAGGAATGTCTCCTCGCCCTGGCCGCGCACAGCAAAATCAATGTAAGGCGCGTTGAGGGCGGCGTCCGTGTAAAGGGATGGGAAGTATCCGCCCCAGACGATAGGCACCTGCGGGAAACGCGCGCGGAGTTCCCGGCAACTCGCGACCGCCGACACGATTTGCGGGCCGGGCATGACTGTCACGCCAAGAGCTTCGACGTGTCGCTCTTTCATGAGCCCGGCGATGGTTGCCGTCGGGCTGGGATCGAGATTGCCGTCGACAATCGCGTATTCTTCCTTGCCCTCCAGCACCGCGGCGATGGCCAGGACGGACAGCGGCATCCGTCGGTTGCGCGGCTTCGTGACCTTCGGATTGTAGAGAACAATCATGCGTTCCCGACCGTGCCCCACAGGATGAAGAATTTTGCCGGCTCGCGGCGCCCCAGCAGCCGCGCCTTCCACGGTCGGAGCGCCCATCCAAGCCCATGCCAGGGCCGGAGAATTTTCCAGGTCAGTCCGAAGGCGCGTTCGAGTTCATCCAGGGTCGCGGGCGTCAGGTATTCGCGGGACGGGATGCTGTCGGAGGGAAACCCGAACCGCTCTTTGAACGCCGCGCGACGCTCCTCCACCATCTGGCGCCCGCTCGCGTCGCGGTAGTAGAAGGGGGAATCGAGGATGAAGATGTGACCGGGACGGCGCAGGCAACGCAGCGCCTCGCGCAGCGTCCTTTCATAGTCCTCGGAATAGTGAAACGAAGCGTTGAAGACCGCGACGTCAAACTGGCCCGCCGCAAATGGCAGCCGGTCCATCTCTGCCTGAAAGCGCGCGAAAGGCCTCGGCAGCCGCGAATCGAAGTGACGGGCCGCGCCCAGACCGTCCAAGTCGTTATCGAGCAGGTCCACGGCCAAGGGCCGGTGTCCCCACAGGCTCAGGCGGTAGCTCAACCACCCGTTGCCCGCGCCGAGGTCGAGGACGTCGAGCCCGGATGGGTAGATCTGCTCAAGGACGGGCAGGATCTTCCCCTCAAAAAAGCGGAAGCTATGGCTTCGGATCTTCCATTGCCACGCGTTCCGGCCGGTAAGGTCTCTGTAGGGAAGGGCATGGTAATAGTCGGCGTGGGACGAGCCGCGACCCTCGAGCGACCTGACCGTTTCGTATTCGGCGATGAATCGCCGGATGAATTGCGCGCGCTCGAGCGGGAGCGCTCGCCACATTCCGTGCTGGATTGTGAAGTGGAAGCCGCACGCTGCGCAACGTGGCTCGGGGGCGGCGTCCGAAATTTGCCCACCGCAGCAGGGGCACTGCAAGATCACGCAGGGCGAAATCTTCATCTCTTGGCGATGTGCCGATGTTTCGGTCTGTGTAGCGGTTAGGATGCGCATGCGTTCGCTCGTTCCAATGTCAGTAAGATGTGGTCGGCCAAGCCGCGCAGCACTGGGCAATGGCCGAGAAACCGATCAGCGTCTTCGGCAAGCCGCAAGGCGTGGGGAAAGCGTTGGGCACAGGGCTCAAGATAAGTCGGCGGGACGGCGACTCCCACTCCCCCCCGGGTTTTCAGCCGAAACTCCGGCGCGAAAATCCGGACCAGCTCTCGCACGGAGTAGTATCTCACCTCGGCAGCGGTGCCGCTTCCGAGCTCGGCCGTCGCGGGATGCCCTGCGAGCCGCCGGAAGGCTTTCCGAGGACTACCCCGCGCGAGATGCCAGCCAATTTCCCAAGCTGCAAATCGGCCGAACAGGCAGATCACGGCAAGCGCCCGAGGCTTCAGGAGTCGCGCCAGATCGTACGCGACCGGAGAAAGATGCCTGACGCAGTTCAAGCCGGCGAAGTTCGAGAGCACACCGTCGAACGGTCCCTCGTCTTCGAGGGCGGCGATCTCATCGATGGCGAGCACGCGGAAATCCACTTTCGACCGTAGCCTGGTAGTCGAGAGACGCAAGCGGGCCGCCTCAATCATCTTCCGGGAAATGTCGCAGGCCAAAACTTCCACGCCTCGGCTGGCTAGGTGGATGGCGTCGATACCCGTGCCGCAGTTGATTTCCAGCACGCGCTGACCCGGGCGGAAGACGTGGTCCATTTCGCGCCAGGTGGCACGGCGCTGCGCGCGGCCGATAAGAGAGTCCGTGAAAGTTGTGGCATAGACGCCGGCCACCGCATCAAAAGGTGTCTCCGATACGATCGTGGAGAAGAGAGCGCTACTCATGCCGCGTCAAACCTCAACTTCCGCGCGGGCTTCGCGCAGGCCCCGGTACGCTTGGGCGATCTTGGCTTTCAGTTCTGTCACCAGTGGCTGATGCTCGGGACCTCCGTTATTGGCCATGAGTCGATGCAGCTCAAGCTCGCTGCGCAAAAGCTGGTCGGCGTCCTGGTAAAAGCGCCGTGAGTGTCGCCCGCGAATTCGATAGTCGCGGTCCGAGCCTTCGGCCCAGGCCTTGAGCGCGACGACGCCCGGTGCGACTTCGTCGAAATACGGAGTTCCTTTGATCGGGTAGGCGACCGTCGTCAGGACGATGTCCGGGCTGGACCGCTTGACGTGTTCCACCGTGGCTTCAACGTCCTCTAACTCCTCGCCCACGTAGCCCCACATCAGAAACATTCCTGTCTGGATTCCTCGCGCCTTCAGAAGGGCGACGGCGGACTGAACTTCATCAACGCGCACGGCGCGCTCCATGGCGTCGAGGATGCGTTGCGAGCCGCTCTCCGAGCCGACCCAGAGGCGGAAGCAGCCGAGTTCCGCTAGCGTATCGGCCACCTGCGGATTGATGCGGTCGGCGCGGGAGATGCACTCGAAAGGAAGCTTCAGGCCGCGGCGCTTCATTTCTGCGGCGAATTGAAAGAGCCAACCGTGGTGAATCGTGAAGACGTCGTCGGCGAACCAGGCCAGATCGGGTTGATAGCGATTCATCAACCACTCGAGCTCGTCGACGACGGCGACAGGTTTCCGGCGGCGATGCGTCTTGCCGTAGACGGCGTGGCTGCACCAACGGCAGTGGTAAGGGCAACCGCGCGCGGTGATGAGCGAGACCGAGCCCGCACCGTGGTGCTCTCGCCAGACTTCGAGATACCGCTCGAGGGCCACGGCTTCGCGGTCCGGCCAAGGCTGCGCGTCCAGGTCCGCGATTTGTGCGCGTGCCGGGGTCTGCCGAATCGCCCCGTGCTCGTCGCGGAAAGCGATCCCGTTGACCTTCTGGAGGTCCGCGCGGGAACCCTGACGCAACACGGGCAGCAGTTCTTCCATCGTCAGTTCGCCCTCGCCGATGACGACGACCTCCGCGCCGGCGTCAAGGTACTCGGCGACGTAGGCGGCGGGTTCCGGCCCGCCCGCCACGGTTTTCCAGCCCGCCTCTTTTGCGGCTTTGAGAATGTTCACGACATTCGTGCGCGTCATCAAGTTCGCGTATATTCCCAAAACCGATGGTTTCGTCGTTTGGAAAATGCTGAGCAGTTCCTGCCGGGAGGAAAAGGTCGTGTCGAAAACTTCGACGTCAAACCCCTTCGCGCGCAGGTGCGAGGAGAGATAAAGGATCCCCAGCGCTGCATAGGGCTTCATGATCTGAAGCTCCTTGGGGTCCTCGTAGAGGAAATAGCCGTGAGTTAAGAGCAAATCCATGAAACTGACGCTTCCTCAGGTGACTGCATCAGAGCACTGCAGCACAGGCAGAAGAGTAGGATTGGAATTCCGGCAAGTCTTCTCGAGAGCTGCCACCCTGGCCCAGAGTTCCCGAACGTCTGAGGATCGCTCTCGCGCGACCGCGGATTCGCCGGCGGCGTCGGCCTCCCGGCCGGCTCCCGCGCGCCAGGTATCAACCTCAGTGTGCAGCGCGTCGCGCAAGGCGCGATAGAACTCGTTCGTATAGGGGCCCTGGAACATGATGGAGAGATCTTCGCTGTCGGTCCAATTCGTCTTCTCGCCGAGTTGTTCGCGTACGCGGTCGTAGAACTCCGTGCCAGGTAAGGGGTAGGAGACCGAAACTCCGATATCGTCCGGCTGGGTGCGGCGAACCAAAGCGATGGTTTTCTGAACGTCCTTCCAGGCTTCCCCGGGATAGCCGAACTGCAGGAAGTAACACGCACGAATGGAGTGCTCGCGGAGCAGTTCGCGCGCCGGGCCGACTTGCTCGACGCGCGTGCCCTTGTCCATCGCGTTCAAAATCTTCTGCGCGCCCGACTCCACACCCATCCACATCTCCGCGCATCCCGCGCGCGCGAGGGCGCCGACGGTTGGTGGGGTCATCAGGTCGACCCTCGACTGGACCTTGAAGGGAAGCGCCGCGTCGCGCCGCTCGACAGCCTCGGCGAGGTCCATCGCCCACTGGCTCTTCAGCGCAAAGATGTCGTCGGCGAACCAGAGGTGCTCGGCGCCGTAAACCTGCTTCAGTTCCCGCATCTCTTCCGCCACACTTTCCGCTGAGCGGAGATGAAACGAATTCCCGTAGATGGGTTTCGCGCACCAGTTGCACCGGTAGGGGCAACCGCGACTGGCCACAATGTTGAGCGAGAAGTACCCGTGAGCCTCCTGCCAGGCGCGACGGTAACGCTCCATGTCCACAAGGTCGCGGGCGGGGAAGGGGAGCGCATCGAGATTCCGCATCAACGGCCGGGCGGGAGTTCGGACGACACGATCCGTTCGCTTGTCGAAGAACGCGAGGCCCTTGATCGCCTCGGGATCGGTGCCGCCGCCCGCGCCCAGCAGCGACTGGGCAAGCTCGAGCAACGACCACTCCGCTTCCCCGAGCAGCGCGAAATCAAATCCCCGACGGAGATACTCCTCGAGACGGTCGGTGGCATCCGAGCCGTTCACGAGCGTGAGCGCGCCCACGGCCTTGGAAGCCTCGGCCAGCCCGAACGCAACCTCTCGCATGCGTGTCAGACACATCTTGGAAAGGAAATTGAAATTGTCCTCGTAGACAGCGACGATTCGCGGCCGATGGCGGCGAAGCGCGGCAGAGATTCCCTGCTCCGGTTCTTCGAGCATGCTGTCGAAGAGCGCCACGGAAATGCCGTGTTGCCGGAGCAGCGCCGCCGCGTAAAGCGTCCCGAGCGGCGGGTACGGCTGCATCTTGCGCGCCTGCTTGCGGTCGAAGTAGAGGTGGTAGGAGTGAGTCAGCAAAATGTCAACCACGCTTCGGTGTGCTCCTTCTTGCCCCGCCATCTGGTTACCATGCGGGCGCGGTGCAATCCGTCACGGTGCTTTTTCGGCCGACTTGGCTAACCAAGCCCTAAGCCTTGGAGGACTGCACTTTCGAGGCTAAGAGAGGTAGCTTGAGCAGGTGTCAACGCCGCATCCGAGGCGTGCAAAAATATTGTCAAGGAAGGACTTGAGGGCATTCAGCGACGAGTAGTTGCGGAGCCGAACCCGTGCAAGGTCATGCGGGGGCCTGTTCCGCCTCCTGGCCGAAGCGTACGATATGCCGGAGAGCCTGGCGGATATCTTCCTTCCGCGTGCGGTGGTTGAGCACGCAGAAGCGGACGACCGTACGCGAGCCGAGCCGCGTTGAGGAGAGGAAGATCTCCCCGCTGGCCATGGCCCGGGCGACGAGGTCCGAGTTCAAACGGTTCAGTTCTGCCTCGGATTCCGACGGTGTGCCGCGCAGTCGCTCAGGGACATACCGGAAGGTGAAAATTCCGAGGGAAGGTGGCGTGACGATTTCGAGGCGAGGCGACCGGCGGAATAGTTCGGCAGCGAATTCGGTGAGATCCAAACACTGGTCAATGACCTCACGAAATCGCCGGGCGCCGAAGGTCTTCACCGCCATCCAGACTTTCAGGGCGCGGAAACTTCGCGTCAACTGCACGCCGTAATCGCAGAAGTTTACTTCGCGTTCCGCGCGCGCCACATCGGTCATGTACTCGGGGAGGATGTGGAACGTCTCGCGCATCAAGCGGCCCCGGCGCACGATGGCGCAGCCGGCCTCGAAGGGGCAATAAAACCATTTGTGAGGGTCGAGCACGACGGAGTCCGCCTGCTCGATCCCGTCGAGCAGCCGGCGGCCCCGCTCCGTAAGCGCGGCAAAACCGCCGTAGGCAGCATCCACGTGGAGCCAAAGTTCCTGTTCGCGCGCCAGGCTGGCGATTTCGCGCATCGGGTCGATAGCTCCAGTGTTCGTGGTCCCGGCGTTGGCAATCACGGCGAAAGGGCGGAGCCCTGCCTTGCGATCGAGGACGAGACGCTTGCGGAGCTCGGTAACGTCGAGCGCGAGATCCGTCCGGGTTGGAATGCGACGGAGTTGCGAGGCGCGAATCCCCAGCAGGCACAAGGCGCGGTCCACCGAGGCATGGGTCTGATCGGAAAAATAAACTACGGCGTCGGCGGTCTCGTCTCCGAGCACGGCACGACGAGCCACGGCGAGCGCCGTCAGGTTGGCGACGGAACCCCCGCTCACGAGGAGTCCTGCGGCTCCAGCCGGCAGGCCGAGCATCTCCTTGAACCAGTCGATGACGAGAATCTCCACCTGGCTTGGCCCGGAAGATTCCAGCCACGTCCCGGCGAAGACATTGGTGCCGGCGGCCAGGGCGTCCGCCAGCATGCCGATGAAATTCGGAGCGCTGGGGATGAAGGCGAAGAACTGCGGATGATCGATCTGGATGGCGTTGGGCGCCACTTTGCTCGCGTATTCGTCGAACACGGCATCAAAGTCGCTCGGTTCCTCGGGCATCGGCTCGCGCAGCAGCGCCTCGGCTTCCTCGCGAGTGAGCTCCCGGCCGAGCTTGCTCCCGCGGATTTCCGTCAAGCGCTTTACCAGATAGTCCACCACGCGGTAGCCGGCGCGGCGCATCGTCTCGGCATCGAGATCGAGCGAGACGTCATGAATTCTCGCTTCCAGTTGTTCTAGAGAAACGGGCTGCGCCATGAGTCCTCCGTGGTTTCGAACGGGGTACAAGGCGAGGGCGTTCAAGATTCGGCCACACGAACGAGGTCGCCGAGAAGCCGCCCGAGCAAATCATTCTGCGGAAACGCCTGTCCGAGGTGTTGCCGGAAGCCTTCCGCCAGTCGGAAGCCTGAGAGCGCGCCGGCCCGTCCGGCCATTGCGCGCAGGGGATCTTCGGGCCGGGAGATTTCCTGCTGCACGCGCAGCCAGGCCTGCTGGCTTTCGTGGCAAGCGAGCATCCGCTCTTTGAGTTCGAAGGTGGAGGCGATGTCCACGAATACTCGCGCGCGGATCTCGTTGCCGTAGATGTCTCGCCCGCCGAAGGGCTGGGCGTAGTAGAGGTGCGGCACGGCGCGCGTGGGTTTTGCCGGCCGCCGCGCGCCGGTCCGGAAATTGGGCGCCATGGCCGCAAAGCAGCCGCTCTGGGTCAGGCGGCTAGTTGTCTCGTGGTCAACCATGTAGTCCACCGGTGAGTGGGTCAGGACGAGGTCGGGGTTCACCTGCCGCACCAGCTCGAGCACTTCTCGGATGGTTGGCGCGTCGTAGAGTACCAGCAGGTCTTTCTCTTCGAGACAAGTGTAAGACGCGCCGATTAGTTGGGCGGCGCGGCGAGTCTCGTTCCGGCGGATGCGGCAGATTTTCGCGGCCGACAAAATGGCGCTGCCGCAATCACCGGCGGTCATGGTTGCAATGGTGATGCGCGCGCCGCGCTCAGCCAGATGCGCGAGCGTCCCCGCACAGAGGAACTCCGCGTCGTCGGGATGGGCGAATAGTGCGAGGACGCTGGTCGGTGCGGGCATGTTGCAGCACGCGTATAGACTCCGAGCATCCGGTATTCGGAGTCCGCGAGAGCCACGCTACTGCTGTACCCGCGAACCCCGATCCCCGAATTCCGGTCCTACTTCGCCAGCGCGAACGAGGCGATCAGCCGAGCGGTCCCCCAAGCGATCTCGATGGTTCCGCGGCCGTTCTTGCTGGTAAGCATGATGGTAAGGTCCTCGACGCTCTCTTTTCCCTCCTGGAGCTCCATGGGGACTTCGGCCAGCTTGGCGCTCGGTTCGTATTGGAAGGCTCCTTTGGTGGAGACCACCAGCGACCACTTGCCGGGCTCCGCCAGCCGTGCGAGGAGGATGTGATTACCCTTTGCCACCCGCGTCCCCACAAAATCGAGATCGGCGTCGGAAGTGATTGTCGTCGCCGCATCGGCGCCGATCCGCCAGACACCGCCCACGGGCAGCATCTTCAGCATGTCGCGGCCCTGCAGCGCGGGCCGGCCGTAATCAATCGACACGTTGGCCTTGCCGATGGTTGCCTTGGCCTCTCCGCGGTCGGCCCCGTGGGCCCGGCTGGTGACGGCCCCGAGCGCCAGCAGGCTGATAACAACAAGCGCCAGGGTCGGTGAGTTCGGTCTCTTCATGATCGTGATCTCCCTCCAGACTTTGTATTTCCGCAGCGCCCAGGGCGCGCCGCGGGCGAGCTTGTTACTTTGATGGCGTGGGTCCGGCCAGCATCCTTTCCAGTGCGCGCCGCAGCTCATCGCCGCTGACGTAGCCGACCCAGTGGCGAATAATGACACCTTTTGTGTCGATAAGAAACAGGGTCGGGAAGACGGCGATGCTTCCATAAGCGGCGTCGCTCTCGCGCGTCCAGTTGACAATCGGGAAACGGATCTTCTCTGCTTCGACGTACCGTCGCCGCACGGCGTCGTCGTAACTCAACCCCAGAACGCGGTCGGCGTTGGCGCCCACGATGACGAGGCCGCGGCCTGAGAAGTCATGATCCAGCGCGGCGAGCTGTGGTGCCTCCTCGATGCAGGGCGGGCAGCCCGTGAACCAGACGTAGAGCAGCACGGACCTGCCCCTCAAACTTGCGGAATCAATTTCTGTCCCGTCGAGTCTGGACAACTTGAACTCGGGCGCGGGTTGGCCTTCCCAGCCGCCCAGGTGACGCGTGATGGCCTGCGCGAAGCGGGCATCCTGGAGGATCCTGGCTTTGTCGATTTGCGTGATCTCGTGCGTCTGGGGATCGCGGGTGAGGAAATTCGGCACGCGGGGATCCGACTCCAGCACGCGCAGCAGGATGTCGGCAGCCTCGGGCGTCCGCAGGTCGAATTGCTCCGCGATGACCTTGAGCGTGGGGGGCTTCGCGAAATGGTCCTGGTATTGGACGATGAAGAGCGGAATGCGGAACAGTGCGTTATAGAGCTTGTCGAGCGCCTTGCGCTCTTCCGGCTCAGTAAAGACCTTGTTGTACAGCTCCGTGACAAGGAGTGGCTCTCCGGGCCGCAGATGCTCACGGATGTAGTCGAGGACGCGGGTTTCAGCGTCCTGCTGAGCAGAGACGTGCGCTGGCGCCCCAAACGCCAGAAGAAGCCCGAATGCCAGAAGAAAGGCGACGCGCCGCGTCAACGCGTGCCTCCGGAGCGTCCCAGCGTTGCCTTTGCCTGCTCAGCCTGTTGGAACTCGCGGGAATGAAAGAGCAGCGAATACTTCAGGTATTGACTGAGATAACTCCAGCCATGACCGCCGGAGCGGAGCGCGAACTCATGGGGGAAGCCCTTGGCCGAGAGAATCCGGTCGAGAAGTTGCGCGCCCTCCTCAAAGCCGTAGCGGTCATGATCGCCACAGTCAAAATAGAGCTTCAGATGCTGGAAGCGCTCCGGGTGCTCGGCGAGGGTGAGTGGGCTGCTCGCGTCAAAGTAGGCTTCATTGAGAGGGGATCCGAACGGTTCCTGGAGCACGCGTGCGTAAAATCCCCAGCGGCCTTCCGTGGGGAGAGGATTGGGAATTTTCGGCACCAGCGCCGCGCTGTGCGCGCTGCTCGACCCGAAGACATCGGGATGGTCCATGGCCAGGTGCAGCGCTCCGTACCCACCCATCGACGTACCGCTGATACCGCGCGCGCTCATCTCGGGAATGGTGCGATACTTCCTGTCGATCGCAGGGACCAGCTCCTGAATGAAAAAGTCCTCGTAGCGCTCGCGGCTGTCGAAGGAGTTCACGTAAAACGTCTTGCCGCCGTCGGGCAGAACGGCCAGAAACTTTTCCAGTTGCCCCGCTCCCATCAGGTCTTCCCAGACCTGCTCGCCGCCGCGCTCGCTCCAGCTTCGCTCGTTCTCAAAAAGCCCGTGGAGGAAATAAAGCGTCGGATATCGCTTCGGTGCCGAAGCCTCATAGCCGGGCGGGAGGGCGACGCAGATATTGACGGCGCGGCCAAGAATCGCGCTCTGAATCGCTCCGCAGTCCAGCGTCGCCGCAGGCGCCGGGCGCAAAGAAGTCGGGATCGCCAGGCCGGCAGCTATGAGCAGGGCCACGAGGATGGGTTTTGAGATGTAATGAACTCGCTTCATGCGTCAGCGACGCGGAGGGTTTTCCCGGCCGCGTTCCGTTTCCACATAGATGCTGGCCTTGCCGCCCGGCGAGCTTGCGCCGACGGCGGCTCCTGTGCGACTGTCGGGCCCCGAGGAACCGGTCGCGCCATGCACCGTTCCGTGGACGTTCTTGGGGCGCGGCCCTGGGATTTCTTCTCACCGCCCGATGTGCTGCGATCCTCGGCCGCACCTTTGCTGTCGGGAGGCACCGGACGAAATTCGGTTACGCCGGAGTCGGGAATCTTCTCGTCCTTAGCCTTCGCGTCGTCTGGTTTGGACTTTTCTTTCGCTACGCTTCGTGCGGCCTCGTCCGTACTGACCCGAGTGGCTTCGGCGAGCGCCGGCTTCTTACGCTGATCTTCCTTCAACGCTTCCTGGCCGGTAGACTGCGGCACATCGCCGGCCGCTGATCTCGCCTGGGGAAACGCGCGTCCCGTCAGAAGGACGCCGGCCAGCAGGGTGTGCGCACCCGAAGCCTCGATTCGCGTCAATCGATTTGCACCCCGCCCTGAAAGCAGACCAAAGTCCATTCTGCTGTCGGGACGGCACAACAGTCAAGGCTAAGCCGATGTCTCGGTCAGCCCGATGGTTCGTCGCCCCGAAGGGCAGAGCAGAAGGCAAGGCCACAGATTTTGGACACGAGTCCTGTTTTCAATAACTTAGAGCCAGAAGAGGGAGAATTCGTCGGGCTGGCGCTATTTGCTCATCGGCTGGTTCCAGAGCATCTCAATAGTGACCCCGCCGTAGGGCTCGGTGTCCATGTAGGCGAACCGGCCCTTGCTGGTTGGCGAGTCCCAGCCGCCAGTCTGGGAGGCGGGCGCGCCCTTGGGTTCGAGCAGTTTGACGGCCTCGTCCATGTCCTTTACGTTGAAGGCCAAGTGGTGGAACCCCTCACCGTGTTTCTTCAGGAACTCGTGATAGATGCTCGGCCCGACCAGCGGTTGGATCCACTCGAACGTCACGTCGCCCCAGCGCCACCAGCCGAGGTACATCTCGAATTTGCCGGGCTGGCCGCGGTAGTTGCGGTTGACACTGATGTTGTGATCGATGGGCATGCCGCCGAAGCCCAGGCTTTCGAAAAAGGCGCTCACTTTCTTGTCGTCGTGAACGGCGTAAGCGTACTGGACAATCTTGTTGAAGGGGTAGTCGTTTTCCGATGCGGCCCTTGCGCCGCCGGTCGGCAGCTCAGGGTTGTACATGAGTTCGATGGTCAGGCCGCCACCCTGCGGGGCCGTATCGAGATAGGCGAAGAGCCCCTGGCTCTTCTCGCCCTGCCAGCTGCCGCGCTGGACGACGTCCACGCCCTTCTCCTTGAAGTATTTCAGTTGCTCTTCAAGCTGCTCAGGGCTCGCGACGGCGTAGGCGAGGTGATGGATGCCGTCCCCACGCGCTTGCAGGAATTCGTTGTAGACGCTCTTGCCTTTGACGGGTTGGATCCACTCAATTTCCACCCCGCCGATGTCAGCGAAGGCCCTCTTCAAACTAAGCGGCGTCTTCTTGCCGCGATACGTCGTATCCGGGAATTCCTGGATGCCATCGCGCCGGACGTTCTTCAATCCGAGTTTTTCCCAATAACCCACCACGCGGTCGAGATCCTTCACCACCCAGCCGACGTGGACGACATGACGATAGATGGAAAGGTCCACCGTCGGCTTGGCCTCTTCCGGCGCGGCCAGCGAGCGTAGCGACGCGAGAACAGTCAGGATGATGGCTGAGCCTAAAATGATACGAAACGCGCTTCGCATTTTTCCCTCCGATCGGGTCGCACCGCCTAGCGCGACCCAAGCACAAGCCAGAAATCGGCGCGAGCATAACATTCGGCGCCCGCAGGGGCAATCTCCATGCATCGAACGCAAGGGGCTGGCGAGGCCCAACGGGCGAATGGCATTCCACCGGCTTCAAAGCACCGAAGCGATGTCCCCGTGAGCATCGAACTGCGGGCGCAGCTCCTCGGAGCTGAGGCGCCAGCCGGCCAGCTTGCCGGCGTCGTGGGTGAGCGGCGCGGAGATAACCATGCGGTTCAGGCTGAGCGTGTTGCGAATCCAGACGACCCGCTGTTCATCGGGCTCCGGCCGTCCCAGGTGCCCAAGCGCCAGGTCGAGCGCTTCCTGGTCGGAACTCAGATGTATGGGAAGCTTGGCAGGCACGGGGTTCAACGAGACGCGCGAATTGAGGTACGTCTTGCCGAAGTCTATCTTCTGATAGAGGCGTTCGTGAATCAGGTCGGCGAGTCCGATCCCTACGGCGTTGCCATCACTCTCCGCCGTCAGGTCGCGGACGTAGATGAGGCCGATCTGGGGCGACTCGCCGGGCTGGAGCTCAACGCCGCGGCCGATGACCTTCGTATCCATGCCCGTGCCGCTGATGTTTTTGCCCAGCTCGTCGACAATCAGCAGCTGAAGTTTCGAAAACGGAATGCGGGGGACCAGGGGCCGGGCGAGCCAGAGCAAATCCTGTTCCTCGGCCACAATGTTTTCCGGCCGCGCCGCGCGCACGGTGCAGATCTGGTGCATCTCGTTTTCAACGACCGCCAGGCCGGCGAGAATCTTGCCGCTCGCGAGCGTCACCGCAGACATGGAGCGGATCACCTGCTCGAACCCGAACTTCCAGCCCCAGCGGTGCGTTTCGCGCGCGCCTTCTTCCTTGCCCATGCCCACGGCGATCATCTTCATCAGGCCGCTTTCGTTCTTGCCGGAAAAATCCGTGTGCGGCTTGACGCGGTTGAAGACCAGCACGCCGTCGGCTTCCCAGGCGTTGCGGTCCAGATACACCGCGAAGCCCTCGGGGGTTCTGCCTAGTTGAACCGTCGCCATCGAGGAGCGGACCTCCACGCCGACTTGGTCGGAGGTGACGCCGTATTCTTCCAGGATCTTCCGCTGACCTTCAGGTGTGGCGCCGCCATGGCTACCCATGGCGGCAAAGACGAAAGATAGAGCGCCCTGCGACTTCAGCCAATGGCAGGTGGCGCGCACGATCTCGCGCAGGCTGGCGATGCCGCGGCTGCCGACGGAGACGGCGATCCGGCGCCCCCGGAGCCGCTCCGCTGGCAGGGCGAGCGCCGCTAAGGCCTGGTTAATCTCTCTCTCCTGGTAACTGAGCGCCGGAACGCTGGGCGCAATCCTTTCAAGGAGATGAAGTGTGCCGAGAGGGAGATGTCCGTTCGTCGCCATGGCGACTACACGTTTACTCCCTGGAAGGCCCCTCGTCAAGTGGGTCCACGGCCTTGACCTACGACGCCCCGCGGAGTGAGGTTAGCGATGATACCTGTTGGCGATGAGCAGCTCAACTTCGTCTCAGTTTCTATCGAAGGCGGCCCTGCCGGTCGAGTCACAGCGCCGGCCACCCATTGCGTGCGCTGGGGAATCTGTGTAGAGTCCTTTCAAGTTCTCTGGGATGAAATCTCGAAGCCTGAGGAGGGCCGAGCCGTGCCAGCTGTAACCCAACTTTCCGTGATGGTCGAAAACAAGCGCGGAGCGCTCGCCGAGATCTGCACCAAACTCGCCGAGAAAGCGGTGAACATCTCGGGGATGATGGCGCCCGATCAGCCCGGGTTGGCGCCGATTCGTTTGGTCGTGAATCACCTGGACACGGCCAAGAAGGTCTTCGACCAGCTTGGCCTCAAGTACACGGAGGAGCAGGTGCTCGACGTGCGCCTCTCCGACAAGCCCGGGGCGCTCGGGAAAGTCACCCGTAAGCTCGCGGATAGCGGTATCGATATTCGCTTCGCCTACGCGACGATTTTGAAGGGCGCCGGGCACGCCAACATCATCCTCGGTGTCTCCGACGTCGAGGCCGCCGCCAAGGTCGTCAAATAGAACACGCTGGGTGGCACAGACATCGCACAGCTTCTTTTTGATGTCTGCCACCCGGAAAGCGGCCGGAAGTAGAATCTGGCGGATCACCGCATGTCAAAAGCAGAGATTAGGGATCAGGGTTTAGGGATCAGCTGACGAAAGGGGGCGAGACTACTCCTTGCCGCCGCCGAGCCTGCTTTTCCACGTCCTGGGCTCGCGATGGAGGTGCATGACTGCAACGATGAGCAAAACATCGCCCCTAATCTGATAGATGATCCCATACGGAAATTTGTTCGTGAGGCAGCGGCGGGTTCTCTTCGAGATCGGCGACCCGGCTACGGGGTATTGAAGAACTCTTCCGATTGTGCGCTTTATTTCTTCGGCGAACTGAGAGCCAAGTCCTGGTTCTTGCGAATCGTAATAGGCGACGGCCTCGGCCAGTTCGGCCTGGGCGGGCTCCAGAAACTTTACAACCATCACCGTTTCACGTCGCTGGCTGCGTCCAAGGCCTTTTTCGCGGAAACGGCTCTGATTTCACCCCGCTCAAATGCATCAAGGCGATCTTCCGCTTCCTGCGCCCAGAGCTGGTCGATTTGGAGGTTGGGCGAAGCATCGAGACTCACCAGGAGACGCTCCACCAAATCTGCCCGCTCTGCGGGTGAAAGCGATAGCGCTTCCTCGAGAAGCTTTGTGCCTCTCTCCGACATGAACGATGCTCCCTTCTCTCACGCGAATTGTAGCACGACACGCGCCCCGATACTCGCTCTCGCCACCCTCGTGGTCGATCCTGCCCTTTTTGCTACACACGCCGAGGGCCTTTATCGCGGGTAGCACAGCGACGCCCCACATCTATTTCTGGGGTTGATTAACCGCGCTGAGACCTGTGGTCGGCCAGGCGAAATCCTTGAACTCGCCCGTGTGGTCAAATGCTCCAGGAGGAATGGGTTTCTCAGGCCGGGCATTGATGCCCGCGTGGCGTACGGCGGCCAGCACTTCCGCCTCGTGAATCCGCGAGGCGTCGTATTCCACCTTCAACTTATCTCCGTCGATCGCCAGCTCGCGGATGCCATAGAAGGTAGAGAGCCGGCTGAGGCCCTCCAGTTGTTTGTTAGTGAGTGGCGAAGTCAGCCGGTAGCGTGTGGTTAGGAAGGTCATGGTCAAGGTAAGCCAGCGGTCAGCTAGATCTTAGCACGGAGACGGTCATGATCCTCTAAAGCGCAACTCGCCGCAGCCGCAGGGCATTGGAAATCACCGAAACAGAACTGAACGTCATCGCCGCCGCGGCGATCATCGGGCTGAGCAGCAGTCCGAAGAGCGGGTAGAGAACCCCCGCGGCGAGGGGCACGCCCAACGAGTTGTAGACGAAGGCGAAAAAGAGGTTCTGCCGGATATTCCGCATCGTGGCGCGGCTCAGGTGGCGGGCGCGTGCGATGCCCCGCAAATCGCCTTTGACCAGTGTGATGCCGGCGCTTTCCATGGCTACGTCGGTTCCGGTCCCCATGGCGATACCGACCTGCGCTTGGGCGAGCGCTGGAGCGTCGTTGATTCCGTCGCCCGCCATAGCCACGATGCGGCCTTGCGCCTGCAGGCGCTTGATGACCTCACCTTTTTGCTGGGGCAGGACTTCGGCTTCGACTTCATCGATCCCGAGCTCGCGCGCGACGGCTTGGGCGGTGACGCGGCTGTCGCCGGTGAGCATAACGATGCGAATGTCGTCATCGTGGAGCATCCGAATCGCCTCGGGCGTCGAGGCCTTAACGGGATCGGCCACGACCACGACCCCGGCGGGCCGGCCATCCACGGCAACAAAGATGACGGTTCGGCCCTGACGACGCAGATCCTCGGCTTCGGAAATCAAATTCCCCAGGTTGATCCCCAGCTTTTCAAACAACTTCGGATTCCCGAGCGCGACTGGGCGGTCGTCCACTTTCCCCTGAACTCCTTCGCCGGTGGAGGACTGGAAATCTTTCACGTCGGCGAGGGGCAGGTTTTTTTCCTGTGCGCTCGACACGACCGCCGAGGCCAGCGGATGTTCGCTCGCGCGCTCGAGACTCGCTGCCAGCCGGAGCAGGTCGGGCTCCTCCCAGCCGGGCAGAGCCTTTACCGCAACCACGCGCGGCTTGCCTTCCGTCAGCGTTCCGGTCTTATCCACGACGAGCGTGTCCACTTTCTCCAGGACTTCCAGGGCTTCGGCGTTCTTGATGAGCACTCCCGCCAGCGCGCCGCGGCCCGTCCCCACCATAATGGACATCGGCGTGGCGAGCCCCAGTGCGCATGGACAGGCGATGATGAGCACGGCGACGGCATTGACGAGCGCGTAGGCGAGCCGCGGCTCGGGGCCCACCAGACTCCATACGATGAATGTGATCACCGCGGCCGCAACCACGGCGGGAACGAAGTATGAGGCGACAACATCCGCCAGCCGCTGGATCGGGGCGCGGCTGCGCTGCGCTTCACTCACCATTTTGACAATCTGCGCGAGCAGCGTGTCGCTGCCCACGCGCTCCGCGCGCATCAAAAAGCTTCCTGTGCTGTTCACCGTTCCGCCGGTGACGGCATCGCCGGATTTCTTCTCGACGGGAATGGGCTCGCCGGTCACCATGGATTCATCCACGGAACTTGAGCCTTCGAGGACGACGCCGTCCACAGGAACTTTCTCTCCAGGCCGCACGCGCAGCCGGTCGCCGGGCTGAACGCGTTCGAGCGGAATATCTTCCTCCTGCCCGTCGCTCACCTTGCGAGCGGCTTTCGGCGCCAGGCCAAGAAGAGACTTGAGTGCGCTGGACGTGCGGCTGCGCGCGCGGAGCTCGAGCACCTGGCCGAGCAGGACGAGTGCGGTGATGACTGCGGCCGCTTCGAAATAGACTGCAACCTCACCTCCGTGTCCGCGGAAGGATTCCGGGAAAATTCCCGGTGCCAGCGTCGCGACCAGGCTGTAGAGATACGCCGTGCCGGTGCCGACGGCAATCAAAGTGAACATGTTCAGGCTGCGGCGCACAATCGAAGCCCAACCGCGCTCAAAGAACGGTAGTCCGCCCCAGAGAACGACGGGAGTCGCCAGCGCGAGTTCGATCCAAGTGATGACACGTGGCGCGAGGGCATGCTGGACCGGCCGGCCGGGAATCATGTCGGACATGGCCAGAAACAGCACCGGAGCACTGAGGACGAGGCAGACCCAGAACCGCCGAGTCATAGCGACGAGTTCTGGATTCGCTTCTTCCTCGACCGTTACACTGCGCGGCTCGAGTGCCATGCCACAGATGGAGCAGGCGCCCGGCCCGTCCTGCACAACCTCGGGATGCATCGGGCAAATGTATTGCGTCCTGGTCGCCGGCGCAGAAACCGCGACTGGCTCGAGCGCCATGCCGCAATCGGGACACGATCCGGGTCCCTGCTGGCGGACTTCCGGATGCATGGGACAGGTGTGAAGGTGGCCGGCTGCTTTCGCGGGGACGCGCGGTGTAGGGAGCCCGGCTCCCAGCGTCACGAGCGGGGGCTTCGGCGACAGATACTTGTCAGGCTCAGCGCGGAAATTCTCCAGGCAGGAGGGATTACAGAAGTAGTACCGTTGGCCCTGATGGTCGTGCCAGCCAGCAGCATCTTCCGGCTCGATTTCCATCCCGCAAACAGGATCGATGACCATTCTGCCCTTCAAAGGTCATTCTAGTTCGTGCGCCCAAGCACGACAAGTTTGAATTCGGCGACAGCCCACGTGCGGAATCCTGCTTGTACGGCGTTCGTTGTGAATCGCTGTGCTATAATCGCCGCGCTTCAAGCCTCAACACGAGGAGAGACAATGGCGAAGAAACCGAGCGCCCCAAGCGCCCACAAACCGGACAACGATTCCAACCCGACCGTCGCGGCGATGCTGGCGGGAGTGATCTATCAAGCGCGGTTGATCAACCGGCAATCGAAGCTGAATATTCCGGAGCAAGAGGTGATCTCGGACGTTGTTCACCTGTATCGGGTCGTCCGGGACGAGTTGGCGCGCGGAAAATGAGGGAAGGTTTTCGGAGCTGGTCGCGGCGGCCTCTGGCCGCTGTCCTTCAGGAAGGCAGGGCCGGCGGCCCCAGAGTGCCGCTCGAGCTTCGGCGAACGCTTAGCGCGCCGCCGATTCCCCCGCCCGGGCCAGGCCGCGAACGTAAGCCACGATTTTCGGGTCCTGCCAATCCACAGCGCCGATGAGCTTCTCGGCGATCTTTCCGTTGGAATCGATGATGTAAGTTTCCGGGAACTTGAAGGTCCCGTATCGCGAGGCGACGGTCTGGTCGGGGTCGCGTGCGATGAGGAAGGTGAGTTGCGCCTCGCGGACGAATCGTTCGAGCGCTTGCGGGTCGTGGTCCACGCTCACGCCAATCACCGTCACGCCCGAGCCCTGCAACTCGTCCGCAAAACGCTTCAGGCTGGGAGCTTCTTCGACGCAGGGCGGGCACCAAGTCGCCCAGAAATTCAGGACCACTACGCCGCGCCGGAAATTGTTGAGCGAAATCGGCTGCGCATGGAGAGAGGGCAGAGTGAAGTCGGGAGCCTTGTCGCCGGCCTTCAGCGGCTCGGGCTGCCGCGACTGGATGGCGAAGAAAATCGTCCCGCCCACGATTGCCGCGAGCACCAGTAATTTGAGGGCATTGTTTTTGCTCATACCCGCTCGCTCCATTATAATGGGTGATTGCGACAAGGGCGGAATACTTGACTGAGGTGTGCGAGGTCCGCGAGCGCTGCTCGAGGGCCGCGGGCCGTGCGCATGGCGGAACCGAAGCAAGGCCGCGTGTCGGTAATCATTCCCGCCCGCAACGAGGAAGCCAACATCGCGCGCGTGGTCCGCTCGCTCCACGCGCAGCGGGAGTTGCGGGAAATCCTGGTGGTGGACGACCACTCCGAGGACCGCACGGCGGAAATCTTGGAGGAGTTGAAGAAGGAAACTTCCAGTCTGCGCGTGATCCGGACGGACTCGTTGCCG
>Ga0315280_10004824_pt1 | contig 19611 bp, 11 predicted proteins | sample YL17G06_40_MG_FD_203697 | JGI IMG/M metagenome (GOLD analysis project Ga0315280, IMG submission 203697) | Sediment microbial communities from Yellowstone Lake, YNP, Wyoming, USA - YL17G06_40 | ecosystem: Environmental > Aquatic > Freshwater > Lake > Sediment | place: USA: Wyoming | collected... | reverse complement strand
TGTGTTTGAATCGGAACATGGCCGACATGTGGTGGTGGCTTTTGCTGGGTGTGTTTGGCCAGCAGGCGGGGCAGAAGGCGGCCAGGCCGGAGCCGGCGGCGGTCGAGTCGCGGATCACGGTGATGGCCGCCGACGGCAGCGCCAGGACTGTCGTCTACACGGCGATGCGCCATTTCGAGGCCCCCAACTGGTCGCCGGACGGCCGCTGGCTGGTCCTCAACTCGCGCGGCCGGCTTTATCGCCTGCCCCTGCGCTGGAACGCTTCCGGCGCCCGGAGCACGCCCGTTGCCGCCGGCGAGCCGGAGGTGATCGATACCGGCCCGATCGACCGGCTGAACAACGACCACGGGATTTCGCCGGACGGCAGGCTGCTGGCCATCAGTGCCGGCCATATCTACACGTTGCCCTTCACCGGCGGAACGCCAACCCAGGTGACCACCGAGCAGCCCAGCTACTACCACGGCTGGTCGCCCGACGGCGGCGCCTTGGTCTACTGCGCCCGCCGCGACAACAATTTCGACATTTACAGTATCGCGGTCAGCGGCGGGCCTGAGAAGCGTCTCACCAGCTCCCCGGGCTACGATGACGGCCCTGATTATTCTCCCGACGGCAAGTGGATCTACTTCAATTCGGACCGCGGCGGTTCCTGGGACATCTGGCGCATTCCCGCTTCCGGCGGCGGAGAGGGCGACCGGTTGGCCGAGCGCGTGACCAGCGACGAGATGGAGGACTGGTTCCCACACCCGTCGCCGGACGGGAAGTGGCTGCTGTTCTTCGGCTACCCACCCGGCACCAAGAACCATCCCGCGAACCTGCAGGTGAAACTCCGAATCATGCCGCTCGGAGGCGGGCCGGTCCGGGAGCTTGACAGCCTCCTCGGCGGGCAGGGCACCATCAATGTGCCCTCCTGGTCACGGAAGGGAGAGTTTTTTGCCTATATCACGTATCGGATGATGGGGGCAGGCGGCACAGCAAGTCGATGAAGGATGAGCGAACAGAAGAGAGCCGCTACGGCGGAGTTGTGGGGATCCTGGGTGGTCGCTTTTTCCGACCGGGGAAGCGGCTGTTCGGGCCGTGGCGATCGAGGAGCAACACAACAGTGCTCGCAGGATATTTAAGACATGGCGGTAGACAACCGCAGATTTGCGCAACATCGCTGTGTGTTTTTCCGCAGCATGCCCCACCTGGAGCCTGTCCTAATCCACCTGCTTTATTGATCCAAAAGGGACTTCATCATCCTAAGTTACGCCCCGCTTTGGCCGATTTATTGCTCCAACATCTACCGGCTCGAGTGACTGACGGGAGAGCCGTGTGCGCCTGCGGAGCGTCAGAGGCGTCTAATGTTGTCGGCCCCACTTGAGTTCTTTGTCCACAGGAGGAAATGTTAGATGGCACGGGTACGAAACATCCTGTTCACGGCGCCAGTCCTGATCCTGGTCCTGCTGGCCATCCCGGTGGTTGCTGAACTGACCTCCGACATCGCCCAGGAAGCGGGCCTGACCCGGCACGACGCGGCTTACTACCTGGATCCCGACCTGCTCAACTTTGTGCGGCCGGACTTCGTGTTGAAAATCAGCTTGGCCACCATCCAGAACTCGCAGATCAGCGTGCGCTTCACCGTGGCTGACCCGCAGGGCGTGCCGCTGGATCGAGAGGGGATCACGACGCCGGGCGCGATCAGCCTCAGCTTCATCGCCGCCTACATCCCGAAAGACTCGACCTTGTACACGGCTTACACCACGCGGACGCAGACCAGCCCCATCACCGGAAAATCGGCGGTGCAGGCGGGCACCGACTCGGGCGGCACGTATGTGAAGAGCGGCGACGGCGACTACACCTATACGTTCGGGACCAAGGTCCCGGCCACTTACGATTCGTCGCTGACCCACAGCATCGGCATCTACGGCCGGCGCGACCTGTCGGAGTTCCTGACCGAGCCGTCGTGGAAGAACTCCTCCGACGCCGTATACACCTGGGTTCCGAACGGCTCCCAGGTGAAAGTGGTGCGCGACATCGTGAAGAACGCGACCTGCAACCACTGCCACGACCCGCTCTATGCGCACGGCGGGGCCCGCAAGAGCGTGGAGTTGTGCATTCTCTGCCACCAGCCGCAGACCGTGGACCCCGATACCGGCAACTCGGTGGACATGACCGAGATGGTGCACAAGATCCACAGGGGCGAGAGCCTGCCCAGCGTGGTGGCCGGCAAGCCCTACATCATCATCGGCAATCAGCAGTCGGTGAACGACTATTCGACGGTGGCCTTCCCGGACGACGTGCGGCGGTGCGAGGCCTGCCATCAGGGCGCCACGCAGTCGGCCGTCTACTTGACGCGGCCGTCGCGGCGGGCCTGCGGCGCCTGCCACGACAACGTGAACTTCCAGACCGGCGAAAACCACCTGGACCTGCCGCAGGTCAGCGACAACCTGTGCGCCACCTGCCACATCCCGCAGGGCGAGCTGGAGTTCGACGCTTCCATCAAGGGCGCCCACGTCAACCCCAACTACTCGTCGCAACTGCCCGGGACCACCTTCCAGATCCTGCGCGTGGACAACTGCCTTAAGGGCCAGAAGCCGCGCGTGACCTTCACGGTGAAGGACAAGAAGGGGAACGTGATCGACGTCTCGAAGATGGCCTCGGGCAGCTTGGTTCTGGCCGGCCCGACCTCCGACTACAAGCAGTACTGGTCGGAGGATTTCCGGTCTAAGGCGGTTCGCAGCGGCGACCAGTGGGTCTACGACTTCACGCAGGCCATCCCGGCCGACGCCGCGGGATCGTACGCGGTTGCCGTCCAAGGCTACAACAACATCGTGCTCAACCCGGGCACCAGGCAGGAACAGACCGTTCGCGACGCCGGGTTTAACGCCGTCTCCTACTTCAGCGTAGACAACAGCACGATCGCGCCCAGGCGGCGGGTGGTTTCACAGCAGACCTGCACCACCTGCCACGGCACGCTCTATTTCCATGGCGGCTCCCGCCAGAACGTCGAGTTCTGCGTGTTGTGCCACAACCCGGCCACCACCGACGTCTCCCGGCGCACGGCGGCCTTGATGCCGGCTGAGTCGATCAACTTCAAGACCATGATCCACAAGATCCACACCGGCGAGGAGCTGGAAACCGACTTCACGGTTTACGGGTTTGGGAACACGGCCAACAACTACAACGAGGTGCGCTTCCCGACCGCCGGCGAACAGCGGGACTGCGACAAGTGCCACGTCAACGACTCCTACCAGATCCCGCTGCCCAAGGGCGTGATCGCCCAGGTGGCCCCGCGGGATTGGATCAACCCGCTGCTGCCCATCACCGGCGCCTGCCTGTCTTGCCACACCAGCCAGGCCACGGCGGCCCACGCGGCGACTATGACCTCCGACAAGCTCGGCGAGGCCTGCGCCGCCTGCCACGGGACCAGCAGCGAGTTCTCGATCGACAAGGTCCACGCCCGCTGATCGTTGGCGGCAACGGGTAGAGGCAATACTGAGTCTAATGTAGGCTTAAAAAGCACGGGCGGGCCGCCAGACGGCCCGCCCGTGCGTCGCGGCCCACCCGTGGAGTTCCCCGGAGTCTCCCGGTTCTCGAGAACGGAGCAGAAGGCTCTTTGATGTTCGTCGCACGATTAAAGCTCCCTCTAGCGTTAGTCGCCCTGCTGGTTCTGGGCCTGGCGGTCTGGAGCCTGGGCGCCGCCGGCCCGGGGCAGGCCAAGCCGCCGACCGCGGGCCAGGCGAAACCGGAAGCCGCGCCGCAGCCGCCGCTGGCGGCCGAGTACGTGGGCTCGGAAACCTGTTCGGGCTGCCACGCCGACTTCGCCCCTGACAAGCTGGTCTACCACAAGGAAATCGATGTTCTGAAGCGCCTCAGCGAGTGGAAGGGGCGGGCTTGCGAGTCCTGCCACGGGCCGGGCAAGGCGCACGCCGAATCGGCCGATCCCAAACTGATCGTCTCCTTCAAGGGCGCGCCGGCCGCCAAGGCTTCCCAAACCTGCCTGAAGTGCCACGCGCAAGGGCTGCGGTCCAGCGGGCGCGCCTTCGATGCGCACGCGCGCAACTCGGTGGCCTGCGGCAGTTGCCACAGCGTTCACGCGCCGAAAGCAAAGCCGCTGTTGGCCGACGTTCCGAACAGCTTGTGCGTCACCTGCCACAGCAACGTCAAGGCGGAATTCTTCCGGCCCTACCGGCACCGGCTGGGGGAAGGCGCGATCACCTGCACCGACTGCCACAACCCGCACGGGTCGCCGCTGGGCGGGCGCGCGACCGCGCAGCTCCGCGGCTCGTACGGCAACGAGCAGCCGTGCCTGAAATGCCATGCCGACAAGCGCGGCCCGTTCACCTTCGAGCATGTTCCGGTGCGCACCGAGGGTTGCAGCGCCTGCCATGAGCCGCATGGCTCGGTGAATCCGCGCATGCTGGTCCGCCACGAAGTGCGATTCCTGTGCCTGGAGTGCCACACCACCCCGGCTCTCGGTCTGCCGCGGGGCGCGAAGCCGGCTGCAAACCCGCCCATGGGCCAGACACCGCCCGCGTTCCACGACCTGCGCAGCCCCAGGTACCGCAACTGCACGACGTGTCACATCAAGATTCACGGCTCTTACATGAGCGGGATTTTTGAGCGATGAAAACCGCGAGCAGCAATCATCGAGTTGCCCTCGTCATGCTGGTGACCGCGCTGTTGGCGGCGGCCGGCTTAGCCCAGCAGCAGCCCGCTCCCGCCGCCGCGCCGGAGCCGCAGCAGCCGGCGCAAGCCGCCGCCCCGCCGTCGGACCAGGCGGTGACCGGCTCCATCGACTTCGGGTACCGCTGGACGGTCAAGGAGTACGGCAACAACGACATGTATCGCAGCATCGTGAACCTGGGCGATGGGCCCAAGCTGTTCGACGCCGCGCTCTCGTTCCGCAGCCCGCGGCCGTCGTACACCGACCGCATCGATGTGCGGCTCAATTCCTGGGGCGGCGAGCCGTACAGCACGGCGCGGGTCAGCGCCCGCAAAGAGGGCATTTACGAGTTGGGGTTCGCATACCGCAACATTTCCTATTACAGCAACATCCCCAGCTTCGCCAACCCGCTGCTGGGAAGCGGCTTGCCCTCGTTCGACAGCCAGAACGGTTACGACATTCACCGCCGGCTGTTTGATGTCACCCTCGACATCTTCCCGAACCGCAAATTCTCGCCGTACTTCGTGTACTCGCGGAGCGCGGGCAGCGGCCCGGGCTTTCTGACGTTCGTCGGGCCGGGCAACGAGTATCTGTCGAACCGGCGGATCGACGACGCGGTGAACATCTTTCGCGCCGGCAGCCACCTGAACTTCAGCAAGGCCAATTTCACGCTGGAGTTCGGCGCCAGCCGCTTCCGGGACGACCTGCGCGTCTTTTACGGGCCGGGCGGGGCCAACCCCGGCAACCGCCGCACTCCGCTGCTGGGCGAGACGCTACGGCTGGACAGCGCCGACCAGCAGTACGGGGGCGGCGCAACCACGTTTTTCACGCGGCACTCGGCGACCCTCCGGCCCTTCCGCTGGATGGATCTCAGCGGCGAGTTCCTCTTCAACCAGCCATCGCTGAATTCCACCTTGCGCGAGCTGGCCGCCGGCAACCTGGTCTCCAGCCCCGATCTGCGGCGGAATACGGGGCAGACGGTGACCGGAACGGCCCAGGCGCTACGCCCCCATCCCTCCGGGACGGCGTCGCTGGTGTTGCGGCCGCTGGACCGGCTGCGGATCGTGCAGTCCTACTACACCGACCGCTTCCATGTTTCTTCCTTTTCGGCGCTGAACCAGACACTGACCGGCGTGGCCGGCCTGCTGGGCTCCGTGCTGCCGCCGACGGTGAGCGAGGCGGACACCAACCTAGTTTTCTTCAGCAGCAACTACAACCGCTACCAGGCCGAGGCCATGTTCGACCTGCATCCGCGCGTCACGCTGCGTGGGGGCTATCGCAAGATCTGGAGCGACGTGCTGAACGGGAACCGCACCGCCCCGGCCGCCGACCGCGGCCGCCAGCGGCAGCAGGTGGCCCTGGCCGGTGTGGATGTCCGCCTGCCCGCCAGCCTGACGCTGTTCGGCACCGCCGAAGTGTCCTCGGGAGACTCGGCGCTGGTCCGCACCAGCCTGTTGGATTACCAGCGGGTGAAAGTGCGCGGGCGCTGGAAGCCGCTCAAGTGGGCCACGGTGAACGGCACGCTGGCCCTACTGCGCAATTCTAACGGCCGGCCCGACATCAACCTGGCCTGCCGCAGCCACGAGTCCTCCCTGTCGCTGGTGCTGTCGCCCCGAGGCGGGAAACGCCTCAACCTGACGCTGGACTACATGCACTCGGCCCTGGCCTCCGACATGTTCATCATCCTGGTGCCCTTTTTCGACCGGGACATTTCCCGCTACGACCAGAACGGCCACCAGGCCGGCGCTTATGCGAGTCTGGGCTTGACGAAGAACGCGAAGTTCGATTTCGGCGGGAGCATGGTGGTGGTCGATGGCAGCCGGCCGACGCGCTTCTATCAGCCGCAGGCCGACCTGGTGCTGCCCTTCCGCTCCAAGGTGAGCTGGATTGCCGGCTGGCGTTTCTACGACTTCAACGAGGCCCAGTTCCACTCCGAGGGATTCAAGTCCCACCTGTTCTTGACGGGCCTGCGCATCATCATGTAGGGAAGGCGGGCGCAAGGCCCGCCCCCATAGCTTGCCGGCTTACTGCCCCAGGACGTCGTAGGTCGTGGTCCCGTACTGGCGCACTTTCTGATAAATCGCGTCCCACTGCTTGTGGTAGGGGTGGTCGGTGTAGGTCTTCGCCAAACCTTCCTCGCCGGTCATCTCCATGCACACGCCCCAGGTGCGCGTGGCGCGGGTCACTGTGCCGGTCAGCTTTTCTTCCTCAGGGGCCAGCTTCTCGCCGGCTTGCTTCTTTTTTTCGATGGCGACCGCCTTCTTGTTTGTTTCCGCGTCGGTCGCGAAAGTAGCCAGCGGCCGGCGCAGTTTCCCGTACCACACCTTGCTCACCACCGGGATCTTGGCCGGGATGTCGTCGGTGGCTTTGAAGAATGCCTGCCAGTCGGCCTCGGTGGCCGACGCCAGCGGCGTAAACGCGAAGCAGTGCATCAGTTTCTTTTCGCCGGCACTCAGGCTCACGGCAAACAGCAGCAACACGGCCACACAGGCCAGTTTGCGAAATCCAGTGAATTGGCTCATAGCTCCTCCGATGCGAAGTCACCCGAGAATAGCACATCGCAGGCTGTAGGCTGTAAGCTGAAGGCTGTGGGCTGTAGGCTGCCGGGGGCAACCGGGGACGCCGTCCGCTACGTCTAAGGCGTGAAGGGCTATCCGCGCTGGGAAGTTGTCTCTATGTCGTTCGCAACGGTTGCCATACTTCTGCTGGGGATTGCCGCTCCGGCCGCAGCGTCCCCCGCGGAGGCCCGACGGCAGGTCCTTTCCCGCTTCCTGCACGCGCCGCTCGGCTTCGAAGCCAGTGAACCCCAGGCCGGCGCGGACTATCCGTTTTTCGCGCGCGCCCCCGGCGGCACGGTCCTGCTGACCCGCCGCGGCGGATGGCTGCTCTGGCACAACGATGCGGCGCCGGCAAACGCGGGTCTGGCGCGCGGCCAGCTTCGGATGCCTCAGATGCGGCTGCTCGCAAGCAACCCGGCGCCACGGACTACCCTCCTCGATCGACTGCCGGGCCATACCAATTACCTGATCGGGCGCGCACCCGAGCGCTGGAGGAAGGATGTCGCGCAGCATGGCCGGGTCGAATACCGCGAAGTGTACCGCCAGATTGACCTCGTCTATTACGGCAACCACAGCCAACTGGAGTACGACTTCATCGTCCGCCCCGGGGGCGATCCCCGGCGGATCCGCCTGGGGTTCGAGGGCGTGGAGAGCCTTGCGGTCGAGCCCGATGGCTCGCTACTCGCCCAAGCCGGCAGCGGCCGGATTCGCCTGCACCGGCCGCTCGCCTACCAGATCGATGACAGCGGCCGGCGGCGCGAAGTGGCGGCCGCCTACAGGCTGGCCCGCCGCGCCCGGGTGGCCTTCCGCCTGGGCGAGTATGACCGCCGCAAGCCGCTGATCATCGACCCCGTGCTGGCCTATTCCACCTTCCTCGGCGGGTTGCTCTACGACTTCGGGCTGGGCGTGGCGGTCGATGCCGCCGGTAATGCTTACGTGGCCGGCTACACTTCCTCCCCCAATTTTCCGGCCACCAGCGGCGCGCTGGACAGGACCTGCGGCACCGACGGCTTCTGCAACTTCAGCGCGCTGGACGCCTTCGTGACCAAGCTCAATGCCACAGGAAACGCCATCGTTTACTCCACCTTCCTGGGGGGCAACGGAAACGATTACGCATACGGCATCGCCGTTGACTCGGCCGGCAACGCTTACGTCAGCGGCTACACCGAATCCTCGGACTTTCCCACCACCGCGGGCGCTTTCCAGCGGACCAAGGGCGGCGGCAACGATGTGTACGCGGCCAAGCTGAGCGCCGACGGCTCGACGCTGCTCTACTCGACGTTTCTGGGCGGTAGCCAGGAGGAGGTGTCGTTCGCGGGCACGGCCGTGGATACCTCCGGCAACATGTACGTGACCGGCTACACGCTCTCGCCGAATTTCCCGACCACGGCCACGGCCTTTGACCGCGCCTGCGGCAGCGACGGAAACTGCAACAACGGCCTGCGCGACGCCTTCGTGGCCAGGCTCAACACCTCGGCCGGCGGCGCCGCTTCGCTGGTCTATTCCACCTACCTGGGCGGCAGCAACGAAGAGGAAGGGCGCGCCATCACGCTGGACGGCGCGGGCGCCGTGTACGTGACCGGCTACACGGTGTCGCGCGACTTCCCCGCCACCGAAGGCGCATTCGACCGCGGCTGCGGCACAGACTCGGCCTGCAACGGCGGATACCGCGATGCTTTCGTAGCCAAACTGAACACCTCGGCCGGCGGCGCCGCCTCGCTGCTCTATTCCACCTACCTGGGCGGCAGCGGCACCGACGTGGGCCGCGGCATCGCCGTCGATGCTTCCGGCAATGCCTGGGTGACCGGCTCGTCGGCCACCAGCGACTTTCCCGTGGGGAGCCGGCTACAATCGCCGCCCATCCGGGCGAGCTTCGGCGGCGGGCCGGAAGACGGTTTCATCGCCAAGTTGAACGCGCAGGGTTCGGCGCTGCTGTACGCCAGCTACCTGGGCGGCGGCGGCGAAGACGCTGCCGAGGCGGTGGCGCTGGACGCGGCCGGCAACGTCTACGTGGTCGGCTACACGAATTCCACGAATTTTCCAACCAAGTCGGCGGTGCAGGGCTCGAACAGCGGCGGCGACGACGTTTTCCTGCTGAAGCTGGCCCCGTCCGGCGCGCTCCTGTATTCCACTTACCTAGGCGGCACGGGCCAGGACCGCGGCCTGGAGCTGGCGGTGGATGCGGCCGGTGCCGTGTACGCGGTCGGCTACACCGCTTCCGGCGGCTTCCCGACCACGCCGGGCGCCGCCCGCGCGTCATCGGCAGGGTTGGGCGAAGCTTTTGTGGCGAAGATCGTCGACACGCCGGGCGCCCCGGCCATCAACGCCGGCGGCATCGTGAACGGCAGCTTCAATCATCAGGCGCCGGCGGCGGGTTCCATCGCCACGGTGTTCGGCGCGGCCCTCTCTACCGCGGTGGCCTACGCCTCCAGCGTGCCGCTTCCGGCTTCGCTCGCGGGCGTGACGGTGCTGGTGAACGGGAAGGCCGCGCCGTTGTTTTATGTTTCCCCCACGCAGATCAATTTCCAGATGCCGTGGGAGGCCGCCGGACAGGCTCAGGCGGCGGTTGTGGTCAGCGTCCAGGGCGTCGCCGGCAACACGGCAACCGTGGCGCTTCCCGCGCTCAGCCCCGGAATCTTTACGGTGAATCAGTCGGGCGCCGGCCAGGGCGCCATCCTCATTGCCAACACCGCCACCGTTGCGGCGCCGGCAGGCAGCATCCCCGGCGCAAGCACGGCGCCGGCCCGCGCCGGGCAATTCGTCTCCATCTTTGCGACGGGTTTGGGCCCGGTCGGCAATCCGCTGGCCACTGGTGCCGCGGCACTGTCCAACCCGCTGGCCATGGCCACGAATCAAGTGCAGGTGACCATCGGCGGTCTGCCGGCGGTGGTGAGCTTTGCGGGGCTGGCCCCCGGCTTCGTCGGCCTTTACCAGGTCAATGCGCAGGTGCCCGGCGGCGTGGCCATCGGCGACGCGGTCCCGGTGGTGCTGTCCGTTGGTGGCGCCTCTTCCAACCCTGTCACCGTGGCAATTCAGTGAAAGGCTGCTTGCTGCGCCTCCGGGCTGGAGCGCCGGGAAGGCTTTTCGATGCGGGAGCTGAAGACGGCAGGCGTTCCCTGGCAGCGTTGTCCGTTGCGGGGTAGGGTATAACGACCGTATTACGTCTATCCAGGCGTGCTACAATATGGATGTATGGATACAGTGTTTGCACAGGTGAATGTAAAGGGCCAGATCGTCATTCCCGCGCGGTTGCGCGACGAACTGAAGATCAAGTCCGGAACCAAGATCGCGATCCACCGCGATGGGGGCGCGATCGTGCTGCAGCCAGTAACCGATGAGTTCCTCGAATCGCTCCGTGGGTGCCTCAAAGACAAAGGCCGTCCGTCCGCGACTGAGGTATGGGAACAGGATCACCGGAAAGAGTCGGAGGGCGAGATTCGCAGGTACGGTGAGCGGCGATGAAGAAGTACGTGCTGGATGCCAGCGCGCTGCTGCGCTACGTCGAGGACGAGCCTGGCGCCGGGGTCGTGCTGCGAGTGTTTCAGGAATCGCGGGACGGGCAGGCGGAAGTGCTGATGTCGGCTGTTAACTGGGGTGAGGTGACGTCCGTGATCGTTAAGGTATGTGGCGGCCTGGCGCAGCAGAGCCCGATTGAAGCGGGCAAGGTGATCGCCAACCTGCGGAAGACTCCGCTTCGGATCGTGTCCGCGGACATTGTGCAGGCCGAGGCTGCCGCGATGTTCAAGACGAACTTCAATGTCCCGTACGCCGACGCTTTCGCCGGCAGCCTGGCGCTACGCGAGTCCGCGATATTGGTGACGGCCGACTTCGACTTCAAGAATCTTTCCGGCCATCCAATCCAAGTGGAGTTCCTGCCGAGGGGAAAAAAGGGGACAGCCTGAGCGGAATGCTGGATATGGAATGGTGGCGGCGTCAGCCCCCGGCGGGTTGGCACCAAGTTCTGAACGCCGAGGGACTCGATTCTGACTCCGTCAGGCGAGAATCGCGCAGTTCAGGCCGACCCCATTTCCCCGCCCCACACGCGAGGCCCCGCGCCAGCGTCGAGGCCGCCGTGCTGAGGAGAAAACTCCGCCCCTTCATGAGCTCACTTTGCTCCAGGTGTACGTTTTCGGGTCGAAGCGGTACGCTTTCTTCCCTGGCACCTCGGGTTGATTCTTCTTGGGCAGCCAGCATGCCAGCCCCTTTTTTACATCGGCATACTCTTCGTTGCCAGCCAGGTTCCGCCATTCCTTGGGATCCTTCTGGTGATCGTAGAGTTCCTCGGACCGTTTTGGCGACCGCGCCCGCCAGAAACCGTCTTCGGGAAATGATGTCGAGCATCAGCCCCCCTGGGCGACAACCTTAAGCTGGGGAGACGACCATGCGGATATAGAGGGGAAGCTCATCTTTCCTGTGTGGGACAGTGTTACCAATCACAAAAAAGCCGATCCGCGGATGAAGGCGGATTAGAACAGTTCTGAATGCGTGGAAATCCGCGAAAATCCGCGGATTGTTCTTCGTTCCGGCTATGCGGGCCCGTGTTTCTCTGAGGCCCCTTGATTCATTCTTCCCTGGTTCCCCGTTTGCGTTGCGGGCGACCGCGCGGCGGTTTTTGCCAGCCAGGCTAGATGTTGATGTCTGACGGACCGTCGCTCTTCGCGCTAATCAGTCCGGCGGCGTGCTTGATGGCATCCAGCTCAACGCGCAGGCGTTTTTGGAACAAGGTGATGTCCGCACTGTGGATGAGGAGGTTGGCGCCAAGCTGGAGGAAACGCGCCTGCTGATCCACCCCGCCCCAGAAGTGAATGCCCGCGCCCAGCCCCGCCGACCGTGCCTTGCGGAAGATGGTTTCACACGCGGCGAGGAACTCGGGATGGTCGTAGCACTCCGGCAGGCCGAGGCTGCAGGAGAGATCGTGTGGGCCGATGAGCACGCCATCGAGACCGGGCACGGCGAGGATGGCATCGAGCGCGTTCAGCGCGGGGACACTCTCGATGTTTACGATGAGCAGGCGGTTGCTCGCGCCATCGCGCATGTAGGAGTCCAGTTCTGGCTCAACTTTGCCGTCCTCAAGCATTTGCCGGAGCTTCTGCCCCTTGATAGGCCGCATTTTCACCGCGCCGCGCAGGGCCTGTACCTGCTCCACCGTCTCGACGTAAGGCGCGATCACGCCCGCCGCACCGCCATCGAGCACCATCGTTGCCGCGTAAGGATCAGGCGACGGAATGCGCACCAGCGGCGGCAAACGGCGTGCGGGGTAGGTCTGGCACATCCAACTCAGCTCCGCGCGATCCAGTGCGATGTGTTCGGTGTCGATGAAGACAAAATCCAGCCCGCAGGCACGCACCGCGTCTGGCCAGCGCGGTGATGGCGAGACAACCAGCGTGCCGAAAACCGTTTCTCCTGCGAGCAGCCGCTGGCGTAGATTGGCGGAGGTCATGGCTTGATCCTGAACTTGCCGAAATGGATGTGCGTGCGCGGACTCTCGGAGGTGCCACTGTCCCACACGGCGCGGAAGTCGCCCGGTGCCACCTCGATGAGCGTGGGGTAGGAGTTCTTGATACCCGCATCGAAGAACGTCTTCTCCTCGCTCCACACCCCGCCCGCCGGTTTCGTTTTGTATCGCAGCGCCATGCGCGAGCCTGGCGCCGGTTGCGCCGGGCCGTCGTTATAGACATAGATGTGCGTACCGTTTTGCGCCCGCCCGAAAAAGCCCTTCGACTTCGCATTGTACAAGTCCGGTTCCGGTTTGGCGGTGCTCCAGGTGCGGCCGCCATCCTTGCTGACGCTTGAATATGCCCGGGGTGGATCCGTCGTGAGTCTGGCATCTTCGTAGCCGGCGGTGCGCATCACCATCTTGATCTCGCCCGGTGCGTCACCGGCAGCGATGTTGCCTTCGTGGAGAAAAACCTTGCCGCTTTCCGGTTGCGGGATGAATGCCTCAAGCCTCCACTCCATCAGGCTGGTGCTGCTGAGAATAAAATGATCGCGCGAACCGAGCGGGTCCTTTTGCAGGGTGTTGCGGTGCGCCGGGAGGAGAAAACGCCTCTGGCCTTCAATCTCCGTCGGATAAAGTCCCCCGTTGACGATAAGCGGCCCGCTATAGTCCATGGCCATCTCCACCGGCGTCCATGAGCGCCCGCCGTCTGCGCTGAAGGCCCCGACGAGTTGCGAGTCCTCGCTGTTGGGATAAACAATCGGGCAGCGCATGGCATAGCACCAGATAACGTCCTGGCCCGCTGGCTTGAAGAGAACCGGATTCGCATAGGCGAACTGGATCGCGCCCTGCCGCACCTTGTGGTCGAAAACAGGCACCGGTTCCCCCCATGTGTCGCCATCGTCAGTGGACACGCTTGCCAGAATGGTACCCATGTCGTTCTTTCCGGTAACCATCGCACCAAACGCGACCACCAGACGCTTCCCTTTCCACTGGGCGATGTATGGCTGCCACAACCTCCACGCGTCCGGATGCCGTTCGACGCGACGGATGACGCGGACGTCGGTGACATCGCCCTTGAAACGGACTTGCTGGGAGTAACCTGTCACAGCAAAGATCGAAAGGCAGAGGATGGCCAAAAAACCGCTCGCAAGAACACGCCACCGCATACTGCCGCTTCGGAAACCATTCAAGACTGTATCTGGCTGGTGCATAAGAACTTCACCTCCGGCCCATGATAGCCATCCTCCCCGCACCGGAAAACTTCCACCTGAGAAGGTACGGTTGCGCCCGCGAATAACGATGTTGCCCAAGGGCCGCAGAACAACAGAAAAGTCAAAACGGCTCTTATCGGTGCTCTCCGAACCCTGGCGCTTCGAGGCCAGCGATTGGTTGGCGAAGATAGGAATTCTCGATGTGGACCCGCACGGCCTCTCGGATGCGTTCGGGATTCCTGTCCTTCAATGCTTCCGCAATCGGTTCATGCGCAAGCACCACCCGGTTCAGATCTTCGCGCCGGTTCCTCCGCCGCAAGGAAGCGAAAACAAACAGCGGCGCCGTCAATTGCTCGAGAATCCGGCAAAGGGTCGAATCCCCGGAGCGCTCCCAGATGAACTTGTGAAACGCCAGGTCGCATTGCGCCGCCTCAAAGTAGTCATTGGTCGAGACGGCGGCGGACAGGTCCTTTAATCTCCGATCCAGGTCGTCGAAATCCTGGTCAGCCATGTATTGAGCTGCCTCGACCGCCGCCATGCTTTCCAGGACCAGGCGCAGCCGGACGTGCTCGCGAAATTCGCTTGACGAAAGGCTCGTTACGAACGTCCCCTTGTTGGCGATGCGGCGCACAAACCCTCCATGCTCGAGTTTCGCGAGTGCTTCGCGCACGGTCGTCTGGCTCACATGATGGCGAGCAGCCAGCGGCAATTCGATGATCGGGTCACCCGGGTGAAGTTCTCCCGACAGAATCGCGCCTCGCAGTGCTTCGGCAATCCGTGCGGATGCGGGGACCTTCTTTTCCGGGGTCACTCTCGATAACTTAACCGCCCATCGCATGATTCGTTCCTTTCCTGGTTCGATTCCTTTAAGGGCCGCCGTCCCGCCGACAGGGCCCTGCGCCCGAGACGGGCACCCCTCTGGGTGGCGAGACGCCTGCGCTACTTTCAATATACGCACTTGGCCGCTTCGTCGGTGAACGCACGAAGCAGAGCGAGGTCGGCGTCGAAGAAGTGGTCCGAAGGACAAAGGATGTAACCGCCTCCGTCCCCCGCTTCCCAAAAGCAGCGCCGCACCTCCGCCCGGGTGGCAGCTTCATCGCAGCCGACAAAGAAATGAGCCTGATCGAAGCCGCCGATCATGCACACCTTGTCGCCGATTAACGCCTTGGCGCATGCCAGGTTCGCGTCCCCGCCCATGCCTTGCGGGGTGAACGTCTCTATGGCATCCGGCTTCATCGCCGTAGCGCTCTTGCACATCGGCATGATCTTGCCGCACAGGTGATATACGATCCGCTGGCCGGCCCGGTGAGCCACTTCAATCAGTGGCGCGTCGTAGGGCACCACAAATTCGTCGAACATTCGGGGCGAGATGACGCTTGCTGAACCATCGCCACCGCCCAGTTCGAGGATGTCGTATTTCGCGCCCGTCAATGATTCAATAAACGTCAGTTTGCGGCGCTGAAGCACGCGCAAGAGTTCGTGTACCCAAGCCGGGTCGTCGGCAGCCGCCAGAATTAAGTTCTGCGGCCCTATGAGGCAGGCTGCATCCTGCCAGAAGCCCGGCTGGCCGAATACATCGAAACAGCAGACGTGCCTGCGCACCAGCCCGCGCTCTCCGAAGCTCTCCGCTGTCTGGTTGACCGCCTCCACATCACATTTCGGCGCGGTCATGAAGTTCCCGATCAAGTCGATTTCGCACTTCTGCTTGATCAACGGCTCGACCACCCAGGTGGTGTAACCCGCGTCCTCCAGCACCATTGAGAGTGAACCCCGAGGGGTAACGAACCGATAGCGAGTCAGCTTGCGAGCAGAATCGGGAACGGGTTCGGTAAAAACCCGCCAGTTGTCGCTTGTGACCCGCCGACTCTCGAGAAATCCGGGGGCGCCCTGGAGCGGATCGAAGTACTCGCCACAGCGTGCGTCCGGGCGATGAGGCACGGTCCAAACGATCGGATCGAAACCAAACTGGTCGAAAAATTCCTGGGTCGATATCCCATGCAGATACTTGGCGAGGAAATAGGGCATGACGTGATGGGTGGTCACCGGCAATCGGTCCGGCTTGCCCTTCGTTATGGCGGCCAATAGACGTTGCCTGGAAGTCATACGCCTTGCTACGCTGCTCCCGGAAAAAGTATCGATCAATTTCCTATTGACAATTGTTAAATTATCGATTATGAAGTACGACTGTCAAGCAAAAATCCGGAGGAAACACATGACGTTCATGCTCGCCCGCTGCAGGTCATTTTCATGCGGCCTCGTTCTGGGTGTTCTTCTCGCTGCCGCATCCATCCAGCCAGCATCCGCGCAGGAAACGCGCAGCATGATCTTTGGCCGGGTCCTGGATCAAAGCGCGGCGGTAGTGGCGGGCGCTTCCGTGACCGTCACGAATGTCGATACCAACGTTTCGGTCCGGCTAACCACAAATCAGACGGGTTACTACGAAGCCGCGCTGCTGCTTCCGGGAAACTACCAGGTGACCGTCGAGGCGCAGGGCTTTCGGGCAATCGTCCGGAAAGGCATCACGCTGCCCATCAGCACCCGCGCGCAAATCGACGTCCAACTAGAGGTGGGGGCTGTGACGGAGCGCATCGCGGTCACAGCCGAGGCTCCCTTGCTGGAAACCAACGCGGTATCGTCGGGTCAGGTGATTGAACAGCGCAGCCTGCAGGGGTTGCCCACTCTCAACAGCAACTCGACTTTGCTAGCCGGGTTTGCTGCCGGCGTTCAGGCAGCCTCCGGTCTCGGCGCCGGGTACACCAACCCGGCCTTCACCCTCCTCGGCGTCAATTTTACGACGGCGGGAAATGTGGGAGGCAACGACTTTTCCGTCGATGGAGTGCCGAACAACGCCAACACCCGGCGCATGTCGTTTCAGCCGCATACCGACGCGGTTCTCGAATTCAAGGTGGAAACCTCGAGTTCGGATGCTTCGGTGGGGCACACCTCCGGTGCCAGTTTCAACGTGATGACCAAGTCGGGTACTAACCAGTTCCATGGATCGGCCAGCCTGCAGCACTGGCGCAACGAATGGAACGCCGCCCGCTTCTTCACCAAGCAGAATAACTTCGCGGCAATCGCGGCGGCCGAGGCAGCCGGAGATATGGCCACGGCCGATCGCCTGCGCTCCCAAAACCTCAACCCGGCCGGCCATTCCAACAACTATTCGGGTACGTTTGGCGGCCCGGTTATGTTGCCGAAACTGTACAACGGCAAGGATCGCCTGTTCTTCTTTTTTAGCTACAACGGCGTGAAGGACCGGACGGTCGAGCCGCGCAACAACAACAAGACGATCCCCACGCTTTCCGAGCGCGATGGTGATTTTTCCGACTTGCTCGCGGTGGACCCGGTCCGTTACCAGATCTACGATCCGCTGAGTGTGCGGCTGGACCCGGCCAGGCCAACTCATTACATCCGCGATCCGTTGCCCGGCAACGTGGTGCCGCAGGCCCGCCGGCTCAATCCGGCCTACAAGCACATCGTGCGATACTTGCCGGCTCCCAACAACAGCCCCACCAACCCGAGGATGGAACCGGTCAACAATTACATCGCGGGGGACATCCCGTGGACCTTTGACTACGGGGCTTATGTTGGCCGGGTGGACCACCAATTTTCGGAAAAGCATCGCTTCTTCGGCCGGTTGCAGGATTGGACCAACTGCGAGCGCACAGCCGATTGGCTGCATAACATAGTTCCGGGCGCTGCGCAAACGGGCGGGAAACGCGTCGGCGCAGGCAGCGGCCTCGATTGGGTCTACACGCCGACGGGTGCAACTGTGGTGAGCGCCACGGTTGGCTTCCAGTTGTTCAATGAGGATGACCTGGTTTCCGAGGCGCAACGCGTCAAACCAAGCGCGCTTGGATTGCCCAGCTACCTGGACGACAAGGCGGGGGACCGCTACTTGCTTCCAGCGTTCAGTTTCTCCGGCTATGAGCCGATCGGGTCGGCGCGCGGCCACCAGCGTCGTCATCGCAACGCTTTCACCAAGCTGGATGTGTCGCACGTGCGAGGCAGTCATACGCTTCGCGCGGGCTTCGATCAGTACCAGCTTTTCAAGAATTACTACCCACCGGTGAACAGCTCGGGGGCTTTTTCCTTCGATAACACACTCACGCGAAAGAACGATGACACCTTGACGCCAGCCGGTAGCATCGGCCACAGTTGGGCCGCGTTTATGATGGGCCTGCCATCGCAGATGACCATCGGCAGCTATGACAGCGCGGCGGTGCACAACTCGATGTACGGATGGTACGGCCAGGACAACTGGCGGCTCACCCCCAAGCTGACGGTGAATTTGGGGTTGCGCATCGAGTACGAGACCGCGCCGACCGAGCGCTATAACCGGGCGATCGGCTATTTCCTGCCGGGCACGAAATTGCCCATCACCGATGCCGCTCAGGCAGCGTACGTCCAGGCGCCGCTGAAGGAACTGCCCGCCGCGCAATTCTCGGCGCTCGGCGGGGCCACCTATGCGGGCACCGGCGGCGCCGCGCGGGCACTCTGGCAGAACGAAGTGATGCTGTTGCCGCGGCTCGCTGCCGCTTACCAGATCGGCTCCCGGACCGTGGTCCGCGCCAGTTACGGTATCTACTACGACACGCTGAACGTCCGCGACTTCTCTTACGACTTTCCCAACCAGTTCGGCTACAGCCGAGACACGGTGACAACCGTCACGAACGATTTTGGCCAGAGTTTCCAGGCGGGTGATCCGCGGCGCGGCATTACGCCGCTGGCCGACCCCTTCCCCGTCCGTCCGGACGGCACGCGGTTCAACCTGCCGGTCGGAAACAACCTGGGTTCGATGGCCGAGGCCGGCCGCAGCTTCACCTATTTCCCCTGGGACATGAAGCATGCGCGCCAGCAACGCTGGCGCATCGGCTTCCAGCGCCAACTGGGCCCTCATTTGCTGGTCGATGTCGGCTACGCCGGTTCCTATTCGGACCGGGTTTACGTGACTAGCAATCAGCGGTCTCTGCCGGCTCAATACTGGGCCGATGGCCTGGTCCGCAATGACGCCGTCGCGACGGACATGAACTCGAATGTCACCAATCCTTTTTATATCGGTAATTTCAACTCGTTAAAGACGTCCGATCCGCTGGTGTACGCCGATATGAGCAGCAACAGCTTCTTTACCAGCCGGACGATCCGCAAGAACCAGTTGTTGCGCGCCTTCCCGCAAATGACGGGGCTGTCGCAAAGCTATTCACCGGTCGGCGAGGTGCGAACCGATGCGCTGGAAGCAAGAGTGGAGCGCCGCTTCGCGAACGGTTTCAACCTCAACGCGTCCTATACCCGTACACGCGGCCGCGCGAAGGATTTCTATTTGAACGAGTTCGACCCGGAGCCGAGTTGGCGCGACAATGGGCAAACCAAACCGCACCGCCTGGCCGGTACCAGTGTCATTGAACTACCGTTCGGCAAGGGCAAGCGCTTTCTGAGCAAGGGCTGGCTCGGTTTGTTGACCCGGGGATTCCAGCTTTCGGCAACCTACGAATATCAACCCGGCGCCCTGCTCAGTTTCGGCAATGTCTTCTATTACGGCAACAACCTCGACGATATCAAGGAGGGCCCGCGGACGCTGGACCACTGGTTCAACACCGACAACTTCGAGCGCAACGCCTCGAAGGCGCCGAGTTCGTTCCATCGCCGCGTGTTCCCCACGCAGATCGAAGGACTGCGCGCGGCATCGACCAATTTGTGGAACGGCAATGTCCAGCGCGAGTTTCGCTTCCGGGAAGCGGCGAGGCTGCAACTGCGGTT
>Ga0315280_10004823_pt1 | contig 19612 bp, 14 predicted proteins | sample YL17G06_40_MG_FD_203697 | JGI IMG/M metagenome (GOLD analysis project Ga0315280, IMG submission 203697) | Sediment microbial communities from Yellowstone Lake, YNP, Wyoming, USA - YL17G06_40 | ecosystem: Environmental > Aquatic > Freshwater > Lake > Sediment | place: USA: Wyoming | collected... | reverse complement strand
CGCCGAGGGGGTCATTCACGAACCGGCCGGCTTCTGGCAACGTTGGCTGGGAGAAATCCGACTGATTCCCAATCCCATCCCGCTGGGGGCCCTGGGCTGCCTGGCCATTCTAGCCACGTTTCTGACGGGCAGGCCCGACCTTCCCGAGCAGGCGGGCATGTCCGTCTGGCCCCTAGCCATGGGCGCCGGGAACAGCGTGGCCGCTCAGGCTGCGACTCAGGACACGGACCTGTTTCGTACCCTCCGCGAACTGGAAAGCAGCTACAGCTCCCGGGCGCATTCGCTCGATCCCAGCGTAAAGGAAACCTACGAGAGGAGCCTGGGATCGTTGAACAGCTCGATTCGCGAGTGCCTCGATTCCCTGCACCGGGAACCGGCCAATGCGTTGGCCCGTGAATTCTTGTTTGCCGCTTATGTCCAGAAAGCAGAGGTGCTCGCTTCCGCTCTCGAATTCGACGTTCGGTAACTTCGCACAAAGGGTGTGACCGTTGTGGTTGGTCGAGGCTCAGTGATTCTTACGGCGATGTCAAGCAAGCGTAAGTGGAGGGCTCTGCCGCTCCTGGTCGTTCCCCTAGGGTTGCTCTGGGCAGCAGGCCCCCAGCACGTGGAAAGGCGATTCGATACCACAGCCAACCCCCGCATCAGCCTTTCGAATCTGCGCGGGCGCGTGGTGGTAAAAGGTTGGGAGCACCCCGAAGTCCACGCCATTTACAGTGCCAATTCCCCCCGGGTGGAAGTGGAGACGGACGATTTCCCTCCCCGTGGCCCTAAAGAGAAAATCCAATTCACGACCCAGGTCCTGGATCCACTCGTAACCGGGGAGGACGAACGCGCGGATTATTGGTTGAACGTACCGGTCGGTGCCAGCGTGGAGGTCCGCAATCGCCAGGGCAGTGTGCAAGTCGAGAAACTGATGCATGATACTTGGGTAGAATCCGTAGGCGGAACAATCTCGGCTACGGACATGGGGGGCCAACTCACGGTACGGTCTGTGGGCGGCAACATTGAGATCGTCCGCCCCTCGGGAGAAGTGCAAGCGCATTCGATCAACGGGAACCTCTATTTCATTTCTCCCTCGAGCCCACGGCTGCGGGGCCGCACCACCTCCGGAAAGATTATTTACGAGGGGGATTTCGCGCTGGGAGGCGACTACGTGCTCTCGTCTTACAGTGGGGATCTGGAGGTCGCCTGCCCCACGAGCGCTTCCTTTGAACTTCGCGCCAAGACCGTGCGCGGAAAACTCGAGAATGCATTCGTTATTACTTCCCGACGTCAGTCTGCCTCTCCCCTGCTGTCCGGCAACAGCCTCCTGGGTGTCCGTAACACCGGGCGCGCCCGGGTGGAGCTGACTTCGTTCAGCGGTACCATCCGCATCCACCCCCAGCCCTAGTCCACCTGCATCTCCCGACCTCCCCCCGCGGCCCCCGGCAATATCCTCACCCGCGCCCCCCCTCCCCATCGGGGCCTTGCGATATGACGGTTGCATAAGCTACGCCGGGGCTTCTATAATGCGCACTTGGAATCTTGGAATGAAGCAAGATACGCAGGATGGCTTGTCACCAGCGAAAATTGATATATCTGCTCGGGTTCATGGGCAGCGGTAAGTCCACGGTCGGACCGCTTCTGGCCGAGAAACTAGGCTGGCCCTTTATCGATCTGGACAAGGTGATCGAAGCGGGCCAGGGGTTGACGATTCGCGAAATCTTTGAACAGGCCGGGGAGCCGTTCTTCCGCGAGCTGGAGCGGGCGGCCTTAGCCGAGATGTCAAAAACCGAGGCGGCGATCATTGCCCTCGGCGGTGGCACCTTCGCGCAGGCGGCGAATGTAGAGTTGGTTCGCGCGTCCGGGGGAATCACGATCTGGCTGGATTGCTCCTTGGAGGAATTGCAGCGCCGGTGTGCAGGAATGACGGATCGTCCTCTGTTTCGCGATGCGGAGAGTTTTGCCCAACTGCTCGGCCAGCGCTTGCCCTACTATCAGCAGGCTGACCACCGCGTTTCGACCGAAGGGCAGACACCGGAGGAGATCGTCGAGCGCATTCTGCGTCTAAATCTGTTCTGAAGGAGCTGAAACTGACCCGCCATCTGTCTCTGCCACTCCTGCTGATTGCCGGGATGACCGTGCTGGGTACAAACCAGGACGGCCTGGGGCAAACGCCGGTTCCACGCTCCAGCCCGCCCACCATGAACCTGAACGACCGGGGCGTGTTCCGACTCTTCCTCGCCGGTCGGCAGATCGGGTCGGAAAAGTTCGAAATCCAGTCGGCCGGGGACCAGGTCACGGCGAAGGCAGAGATCCAGTTTCAGGTCGAGCCTGAAGGGAAACCTGTCCTGATCAAGACCTCCTCCACTCTGGTGCTGAATTCGCAACTTGCCCCGCTGACATACAGTTGGAGTCAGACAGGCGCGCAAGCGTCCAGTCTGGAGGCTGATTTCCGCTCGCAGCCGGCCAAGCTGCGCTATCACACGATCACCGGCGAAGGCGATGAGCGGGACTTTTTGCTGCTTCCGGATATCGTCCTCATCGACAACAATGTATTTCACCACTTCGAGTTGCTGGCCGCGCGTTATCAGCTAACGTCCGGAGGGAAGCAGGTTTTCAAGGCATTTGTCCCGCAGGATGCCTTGCCGGGGGAGTTGAGCGTGGAGGGAAAGGGCCAAGAAGCGGTGAAGATCCGCGGACGATCCGAAAGCCTCCTGCATCTGCTCGTCACCACCGAACTCGCGCAGATTGATTTGTGGCTGGACGACCAACAGTACCTTCAGCGCGTTCTAATTGCGGCGGCCCAGCTCGAAGCCGTGCGTGAGAAGTAGGCGAACCCATGCAGATCACCCTCCAAACTCCAGCCACCCGGCGCGCGGCGATGGCGGCGGAGGTTATCCTGTTCCTCCTGGTGGCGGCGTGGATCATCAAGGCGGGAGTCGCCGACACGATCGCAAAAGGCTCGACGGTCAGGCTGCTCGCGCTGGCGATCCGGCTGGCCCCCCGGAATGCCGACTATCATCTGCGCCTCGGGCGCCTGCATCAGTACAGCGTAGCGGATATCAACGCCGAGCAGGCTCTCACCCAACTGCGAAGGGCCGCCGAACTGAATCCCTACGATCCCCAGGCTTGGCTGGACTTGGCCGGCGCCCTGGAATTTCAGGGAAGAGTCGAGGAAGCGGAAACCTGCTTGCTGTTCGCGGATGGTCTGGCTCCTCGGCTGCCTGCCTATCAGTGGACCATCGGGAACTTTTTCTTGTTGCATGGCAACGTCCAGGAAGCGTTTCGGCACTTCCGGGCCGTGCTGGCCGGGACCGCCCGCTTTGACGGAATTCTTTTTGACACGGCCTGGAAGGCAGCGGGCAACGGCCAACAGATTCTCGAGCAGTTGATTCCCCGCCGCACCGAAACTGAGTTTTCCTACCTCAACTATCTGGTCAGTCATCGGCAAGAAGCTGCCGCGCAGCAGGTGTGGAAGCGGATCCTGCAAGCTCCCCAGTCCTTTGCTCCGGCGGCGGCCGCCACCTACCTGGATAGCCTGATCAACACTCACCACCCAGCCGAGGCCTACCAGGTGTGGCAGGATCTGCTGAGCAGGGGCATCATCCATCCCATCTACCGGCCCGCCGACCAGAATCTGACGATCAACGGCAATTTTGAAGAAGAACTGCTGAACATGGGTTTCGATTGGCGCGTTGCCCCACTCGCGGGCGTCTACGCCGGGCTGGATACCACCACGTTCCATTCCCCCAGCCATGCACTGTTCATCCATTTTCCTGGCAAGGGGAACCTCGACTACCGGCACTGCTATCAATGGGTAAGAGTCGAGCCCGGACGCGCCTACCGGCTCCAGGGCGTGATGAAAACGGAAGGGATTACTACGGACAGCGGCCCCCGCCTGGAAGTCCGGGACCCGTACGATCCCTCTGCCCTCGACAAGTTCTCCGAAGACCTCGAGGGTACGCATCCCGGTTGGACCACGCGCACCATCGACTTCACGACCGGGCCGCAGACCGAACTGATCATGGTCATAATTCGCCGCTTGCCCAGCCGGAAGCTCGATAACCAGATCGCGGGAAAAGTCTGGGTGGATGACGTCCGCATGACGCCCGAGAAACCCGACAAGGTCTTGCCTTAGGGTCGACTCGTCGAGGGGTCAGGACTTGTGACCAGCATCTTGGTAACAGGCGGGGCAGGCTTTATTGGCTCGCACCTTTGCGAACACCTGCTGCGCTCCGGCCACCGGGTCTCCATCGTTGACAACCTTGATGATTATTACGCCCCGCAGCTCAAGTTTGCCAACCTGGAGGAGGTAAGGCAGGCTGGAGATTTTGAATTCTTCCCCGTGGACATCCGGGACGCCGGGCGCTTGAAGGAGATCTTCGAGAAGGCCCGACCGGAGGCCGTCGTGCATTTGGCGGCACGCCCGGGTGTGCGTGCGTCCCTCCTGAACCCGGAACTCTATGTTTCGGTCAACGTGGACGGGACACTCAATCTGTTGGAGCTTAGCCGGCAGTGCGGCGTCCCGCGGTTCATCTTCGCCTCCTCCAGCTCCGTCTATGGCCGAGCGAACCGCGTTCCCTTCTCGGAGGATGATCCCGTCGTCCGCCCCCTATCCGTCTATGCCGCGACCAAGGTCGCCGGGGAAGCCCTTGCTTTTGCGTATGCTCATCTGTATCCGCTCTCCGTAGTTTGCCTTCGGGTTTTTACAGCCTATGGCCCGCGGCAGCGGCCAGACCTGGCCATTCGCAAGTTCGCCCATCTGATGGAGGAGAATAAGGAGGTTCCGCTGTTCGGCGACGGCAGCATGCAGCGCGACTATACCTATATCGACGACGTCGTCGCCGCCTTCGACCGCGCCCTCACGCACAACTGTTCGTTCGAGATCTTCAATCTGGGCAACTCCCGCCCGGTACGGCTGGATCATATGCTCCAGACCCTCGAAAAAGCCCTCGGCAAGAAGGCCCTGCGTAAGTGGCTACCCGCCCAACCGGGTGAGATGCCCGTTACCTACGCCGACCTGACCAAGTCCCGGAGACATCTGGGCTATGAACCGAAGGTAGGTTTCGAGGAGGGCATTCGCCGCTTCGTCGAATGGCTGCGAACCCCGTACCCACCTCGCTGAGTAAACCTAATAATCCCAGAAGGGATTCGTTGTCGCCGGGGGTACCGTCAGCCTGTTGCCCTGTCCAATTGGCAGAGGGGAGAAAACGGTGGCTGGCGGCAAGGCCCTCAACCCCGCCGGAGGGCATCCGTCGGCGCGATCGTCCCCGGGTTCAGGCGACCGCGCTCATCCTGCGCCTCCCTGGCTCTTTCAACACAGGCTGCCTTGTAGCCGATTCCCAGAATCACGGCGAACACTAGAGCATTCGCCGGGATCTGCAAGTTGAAGTCAACAACGCTGTGAATGAGGATCGCCAGAGTACTGCCGATGCAACCCAGCAGGACCGCCCGCCGGTAGCGGCGCGGATCGTTCAGGAACGCCACGATCATTTTGCCGAAGAGGTAGAGCATGGGCAGGAGAAGGATCATCAGGCCCAGCACGCCAGTCTCTGCGGCAAACTCCAGGTAATCGCTATGCGCGTGATCCACAATACTCTCAAGCCTGCCCGTCTGGTACCGGCGAAAGGCCAGCCCGAAGGTCCCCAGGCCGGTACCGAAGAGCGGGAAGTCCCGGATCAGACGGAGGCTGTCCTTCCAGATCGCTATCCGTCCTTCCAGTTGCAGATATCCGGGTTCCCCCAGTTGTTCGAAACGGGCCAGCACCGGGTCAAGGCCGATCCACAGCGCATATCCTGCCAGGCAGATGAGGAAGATAAAAACCCCTGCCGCCCAGACCTTGCGGGCCAGCCTCAGTTGAGCGAGCAGGCTGATGAAGACCAGGCTGAAAACCATCGCCAGGATCCCGCCGCGCGAGCGAGAAAAAACCACGCCGATCGCCAGCACGAGCACCACGAATACATAAAACAGCAACTGGAATCCCGCGGACGTCTTCTCCGCCAGCGCTTGCCGATCAAGGCCCTGCGCCCGGCCCTCCGCCCACCGTTGGAAGTGATAGAACGCCATCGAACCCACCAGGGGAACAATCAGCCCCAACAGGCCGGCAAAGTGATTGTGGTTGATGTAGGTTCCCGTCGCCTCCTGGATGTAGAACTGCTTCTTATAGGTGAAAATCTGCTGCCAACCGGTCAGGTACTGGACAATGCCATACGCAGCCTCAAAGAACCCTAAAGCAATCAGGCCGCGCACCAGGGTACTGCGGCGGAGGCGGGAGTCAAACAGGCTGCCGGCCAAGACAAAGGCAGCGACATAGGCCAGCAGCTTGGCCAGCGCCAGCAGCGTTTGATAGGGATAAATGCTTAAGGGCCGCCAACTCCTGGCCACGTGTTGCAAGCCTCCCAGGTCCGGGTCGAGAAGCCGCATCGGCGAAAGCCGCGCCACCAACCCGCCCGGCAACCAGATCAATTGAAAGACGACCAGCAGCAAGAAAAGCAGGGGCCAGACGGGAAGGCAAAGATCAATTTCGCCCCGGCGCGTCTGGGCGAGCACCAGCAGAAGTAAGGCCAGCAGCACCAAGACTTCCATGGCCGCCGTGGCCAAAGGTTGGACTCCGCCAAAAGCCAGCGCACTGCCAATAACAATCAGCGTCAACCACCATTCTGTCGTCTTTGCCATGTACGCGCTTCCCGCCGCTAGTATGCGTTCTTGCTCCCCAAGCCTTTCCACAGGGTAAGGAGAATAATCCGGATGTCAAGCCCGATCGACCAATGGTTCAGGTAGTAGAGGTCGCAGGTCACCCGCTCCGCAATCGAGGTGTCACCGCGCCAGCCATGGACCTGCGCCCACCCCGTGATGCCCACTTTCAGGTAGTGCCGGCGGTTGTACTGCGCCACCTCGTTCATGAATTTCTCTACGAAGTGGGGACGCTCCGGGCGCGGACCGACAACACTCATGTCACCTTTTAACACATTGAAGAACTGGGGCAGCTCATCCAAACTGGTCCGGCGGAGCAGGGCTCCCAGTTTCGTCACGCGCGGGTCATCCCGGGTGGTCCAGCGCGTTTCGCTTTCGTTTAGGTTGCCCACGCGCATGGTTCGGAATTTGTACATGCCGAAGGCACGCCCGTTCAAGCCGATGCGCTCTTGCCGGAACAGGACCGGTCCCCGCGAGGTCAGGCGAATGGCTATAGCAATCAAGATCAGGAGCGGCGCGGTGAATAGAATCACCAGGGACGCAAAGACCAAGTCAAAGGACCGCTTCAGGATTGAATAGGCCACCGACTCGGATGGCGTGACGCGCAGGTCCAAAAGAGTCACATCGCCGGCCTGAAAAAGCGCGTCGCGCAGGACCACGCCCGGGCCCAGATCCAGAACCGCCCGGGCCGGCACCGACAGGAATTCCAGCCGGGCCACGATGCCGGGGATTTCAGAGAGTCGCGCGGGCGGCACGGCAATGACCACATCGTCGATCCTCGAGCGGGCCGCCAGGTCCTTCACCGCAGCGAACTCGATCACCGGTGCGCCGGCAACTTTCAGTTCCTGCCCCGGCAAGCGCACGTAGGCCACCAGGGTGCACGGCATAACCAGTGAGTTCCGGAGCGCGCGCGCCGCCCGGTCCGCAAACTCATCCGCGCCGACCATCAGAACCCGGGAGTATTCTTTGCCTCCCCGCGGCACACGCATCAACAGGTTCCGAAAAGTCTGTTGCGTAGCCAGCATCATCAGGAAAAGGGCCGTGGCGCTGAATACCACAAAAAGCCGCGAGAAACTGGCGGAGCGATAGAAGAAAGTGGCGCCGCTGATCGCCACGTAAGTCACCAAACAAGCCCAGAAGGCCTGCCGCCCCGAGGTCAGGGCGGGGAACAATCTCTCGACACGCGAGAGCCCGTAGTACTCGACCGCCATGGCCCACACCAGCGTGGTGAGAAACAACAATCCGAAGTAGTCCGCGTATTTGATCCCTTCCTGGTCCACAGGAAAGAAGGGCATGAGAAAGCGGACATACGCCGCCACCCCGAACGCACCCAAGGGCAAGAGCAGCAGCACCAGCCGCAACGAGAAATCAATCAAGTTGAGACGACGTCGGATCATTGCTCACCCAGGTCCGGCCCGCCACTTTCAGGGACTACCCGCGTGGACCCGGACGCGTGCCTGACCCCTTTCAGATGCCCGGTCGCGGAACTTCCGCCAAACTGCGGAACTCCGCCAGCTTCTCCGTGACGAACGCGCGCATTTCGGCCTTGAACCGGTCACCGCTGAAACGCTGGACCTGGCCGCGGATGAATACCGGCGAAAACCGCGCTTCGACCGCTTCAAAGAAACCCACGGCTTCCACGAGCGACTCCACCGACTGGTTGCTGAAGAAGACGCCCGTTGACTCTTCCGCTCCGACCGACTCACCAGGGCGAAGGCCCAGGACCGTCTCGCGGGCGCCGCCGCCCTCGTATGCTATCACGGGCCGGCCGAAGGACTGCGCCTCGACGGGGACGATGCCGAAGTCTTCTTCGCCCGGAAACAGCAAGGCGCGGCAGCGGGCATAATTCTCCCGCACCACTTCATCGGATACATAGCCCAAGAAGGTCACCGACGCGCCTGCCAGGCGGCGCAGGCGCCGGTATTCTTCACCATCGCCGATGATGCGCAGCGGTCGCCCCAATCGATTGCAGACTTCGATGGCAAGGTCCACCCGCTTGTAGTCCACCAGCGGACTGACGACCAGATAGTAATCCTCGACGGTGGGAGCCAGGTAGCCGGCCGAGACCGCCACGGGCGGGTATATCACCGTCGCCTCTCGCCGATAGTGCTTGCGGATGCGTGCGGCAACGGTGCAGGAATTGGCCACAAAGTAATCGACCCCCGACGCGGTAGCCAGATCCCAAAGGCGCACGTAATGGGCCGCCATCGAAAAGAATGCTCGCGAAATGAACCCCATGTCCTTCCCGGCGCGATACTGATGATACATATCCCACAGGTACCGCATGGGAGAATGACAATAGCAGATGTGACAGGTCTTAGCGCCCGTGATCACGCCTTTGGCGGGACCGGATTCCGAACTGATGACCAAGTCATAGCCATCCAGACGGAACTGCTCTACCGCCAGTGGGAAAAGGGGCAACAACTTGCGGTAGTAGCGTTTGACCCCCGGCAGTCGCTGCAAAAATGAGGTGGTCACCTTGCGCGACCGAAAGGTGGTCTCTCGCCAGGAGGAATCCATCACCAGGGCGAAGATATCCGCCTGTGGAAACATCTCCGCCAGAGTTTCCACTACCCGTTCCCCGCCCCGCCGACGGATAAACCAGTAGTGAACCAAGGCCACGCGCAGTTGTGAAAGACTATCCGCCTGTCCCGTCATCGATGGCAACGTCTACCTCTCCAACTTCGCCATACCTCCGGATTGGGGCGTGTATCTAAGTCCCGCCCGGGGGAGCCAAACCCGGTCACGCCACCTTACTGTAAGAGGTTACGATATACCTCACCATGGCGTCGAGCGCATTCATCCCAAGAGAATCCCTTTGCACGCTCGACACCTTTCTGCCGCAATTCAGTCTGTCGTTCCGTGGAGTTCAGCACCCGTTCAATGGCGGCGGCCAAGTCCTCGGCACTGGAAGGTTCAAAGTACTCCGCCGCGTCTCCCGCCACCTCCGGCAAGGATGCCGCCCGCGAGCACACCACCGGCGTTCCACACGCCATCGCCTCCAAGACCGGAAGACCAAAACCCTCGATGAACGAGGGCAGTACAAGAAGATCAGCGGCTGCATAAACCCACGGCAGCATCTCGTAGCTGACGTGCGGAACGAAACGCACAACCTCAGCCACCCCTTGCTTCTGGGGTTCGCTCAAAAATCTGGTTCTCCACCTCCGGCTGTCACCCACAATAAGCAATTCTTGCTCCAGCGCCTTGCGCGCGCGCAATAAGGCAAATGCACGGATTAAGGTCTTGAGGTTCTTGTGGGGCATCAAGTTTCCAACAAAAAGGAGGTATGGCCGATTGAGCCCGAGCGCCCCAGAAACGCGCGCCGCTCCCTCCTGGTGGTCCCGACGGCAGAAGTGTGGACTAACGCCCAGATGAATCGCGGTAATCTTGGCCGGCGAAACTCGTAGACGTTCGACGATCTCGTTTTTCGTGAACTCAGAATTGGTCACGATGTGCTCGGCCTTGCGCACTACCAGATTCAACATCGGCCGGGCATAGATGTTCGAAGGCACCGTCCACTTGAAGGTCGCGTCCGTGATGGGGATCAGGTCATGGATTGTCACCAGCAATTTGCCTCGATAAAGCAAAGGAGCATTGTAATGCGGGACGTGCAGCAGATCGGCTCCGCGCGCAGCCCACGGGATTTCAAACTGCTCGCGGATCGTGTAGATACGCGCATCCACCACCTTGACCTCATCGCACAGAGGGCGCATCCGCTCGGCGTCCTTCGCCCAAGTCAAGACCCTGATCGTAAACCCATCCGCCTTACCTTTCAGTGAAGCTATCAGGTTGAAGGTGTACGTCCCGATACCGGTGACGAGTATTCGTGCATCAATGACAATCCTCTTCATAGCCTCACCACAGCACACGACGGGGGCACATAACCCGGAATCTCCGTCGCGCCGGACTGAGCTCGATCAAGTAAATCATTTATCAGAACCACATCTCGAAGATCGCGCTGGAGGAATCACGCGGCGGCAGCCGCTCTAACATGCCGCATCGGTCCTCCCGCAAAGTCCTGGAGTGATTGAAGCCGCAGCCATCCGATTCCAACCAGAGTCCACAGATTGAAAGCCGTGGGAGGCAGCCAAAATGCGCCTTCCACCAAGGCCACCAGGAGCCAACTCACGAGACCGATCAAAACCGCACGCATCACAAAATCAGCGCGACACTTATAGAAATTGCTCAGAGAGAACGCTATCGGCGTGAACCAGACCAGGATGCCGACCACTCCCGCAATTTCATAGAGGGCAAGATAGAATATTTCATACGCACCGCCACCCTGGGCGACAATCCTCTTCTCCGTGCTTACATCCGGGCCAATGATGAACGCCGAGACGTTGGCGTCTCTGATCGACTCACGCCATAGCACGGCGGCAGGCTCCAATCTGCCGCCTAAGGTTACCAGGTTGTCCGGATGCACCTCTAGAATCCTGGTCCGGGCCACGGGGACGTAAGAAACGAACAGCGCCACGCTGATGCTCAAAAGCGCTGCAAGGGCTATCTTCGTCAAGGTGCGCCTCGCCCCCAATTGAATCGCCACTAACCCCATCAGGACGGCGCCGGCCCAGACCGACCGAGAAGCCGCAAAAGCCAAAGTAAAGAGTCCTGCACCCACGAAGAGCAGCTTTGCCGATCTTCGTCGGCAGAGAGCAACCGCCAGAGGCAGGAAAATGAGCAGATTCACTCCCAGGAGATTGCCATTCTGATAGGTGGAGGTCAGCTTGACTTCCCCCCCCAGCCCGATTACATTACTTTTCTGAGATAAGAAATCAGGCCTGAGCGCGTCGTCGAGGTTTGCCGTTAATCCCGGGAGGACCACGGCATAATCGCCAAAGGCTTTCTGCAGAATCGCGTACAACAGGACCAGTCCCAACGAAACCCAAACCAACTTCCAAAGCTTCCTTTGCCGGGCTTCAGTGTCCATCACCAGGATTATCGCCACGAAAATCAGAGGATATAGTGTCAGCGGCACAAACCTGCCGAGATTCTGGAGGGCAAAACGGAGCTGAAAATCAGATTGTGCAAGAATTCGAAATGCGAAGAAAATGCAGCCGCCCAAGAGAAAGCCAACGAGAATCTTGACCCGCCGCGGCAAAGAAAGCGCTCGTCGGAGATGATAGAGCAAACCCCAAAGCAGAATTCCGAAAGAAAGATCCCCCCAGGTCACGGGAATATCTTCCCACTTGAATCCGCCTTTGGGCGCCGCAATGTGAAGCACTACGGTCGCATACAGAATGGCAACCATTAGAGAACCGGAAATCACCCTGGGAAATCTGGCCGTCGCCGCCGCGGGAACATCCGGAGGGAACCCCACCGGTAGATGGTGCTCAGCTTGCTTGAACACGGCCATCAGCTTACTCCAATCCGTACCTCAATCCGGGTGTGCTTCTGCAATGTCCCCATTGTCCCGCCTCCACTCCCCTTTCGCATATCCCCCAAAAGCCACCACCCCTAATCCCATGCCGGACCCGCTGGGGAGATCCAGGCACTCAGCCCAAGGGTCATAGAGTTATGTAATTCCGGCTTGCCTGGTAACGGATGCTTCCATTTGCTCTGCAAAAGAGCGGGCTACTTGTTTCATCGTGAAGTTCTCAAGCACGAATTCGCGCGCACGCGCGCCCAAACGAGCCGCGAATTGTCCATCTCCGAGCAACCGCTTAATTGCACCGGTGAGTGCGTCCACGTCGTGTACCGGAACAAGCAGGCCGGTTTCCCCGTCGCGGATGATCTCCGGTATTCCGCTCCAGCGCGTGGCAACAGAAGGAACACCGGCTGCCGCAGCTTCAAGAATGCTCGTCGGCATGGAATCTCCAGGATCAAAAGTCGCATGGACGAGGATGCGAATACGGCGATACACCTCCCACGGCTCTTCCTTAAACCCGAGGAATTTTACACACTCTCCTATTCCAAGTTTCTTTGCAAGGCGCTCCAACCGCGGTCGATACCTCCCCTCTCCGGCGATAAGGAACTCTATCCCCGGAAACTGGCGAAGGATCTCAGGCGCTGCCCTCAGAACGTATTGAACACCTTTGAAGTATAGGAGCCTGGAGACTACGCCAACCTTCATCGCTCCATCCATTGGACGAGGCGGCAACCCTGCGGGCACCTCAATGCCTACAGGCAGCAGGTACATCTTGTCTCGCGGAAAGCCGTCTTGTGCCAAGGCATCCTTTGTGGACCTGCTGACAACAAATGCCAGGTCCACCGCACGCATCGCGCGGCGTAAAAGAGGGTTTACGAGAAGCCGGTTGCAAAGGAAATGCAGCTTTGAGTGTACAATCCAGATGACCTGGTAGCCCAAAGAACGGCCTGCTTGGGTGGCAAGGACTTGTTCGCGCGGGTACTGGCACAGCACGGAGTTACACCCGTGTAGTTCTTTCATCTGTTTCAATACTCGCATAACCGCTTGCTTAGCCCGGGGATCAGCCAGGGCCAGCGACCCAAGCATTCCACGAATACGGCCCGCACCCATTCCCATGTCCTTCCCGTAGCAAGCTTCCAAGGACAGTTGCCGGAAGCGCGCCAGCGCTCGTCCCTCTGGAGGTCCAACGAGAACGATGGGCATTCCGGCGGCGGATAGTTCCCGGCACAAACGCCAGAGGAACATTTCGGCGCCGCCCCATACTGTACTGTTCGCCAGAACCAGCAGCCTCGTTCGCACCATCAAGTACTCGATACTTAGTTTTTGTTCCCCGGCAGTACAGCTCACATCAGCGAGGGTTTCATCCGCCACGCCTTTGCGGGGCTTCTACGTCGTTGGGCCGGGCGACAACCCCGTAAACAAGTCCAGAACCTGTTTGGCCGCTTCAGACCAGCAAAAAGTGCGCGCCCTCTCTAATCCTTTGGCAATCAGCGAACTTCGGAGCGCGGCATCGGAGATCATTGCCGCGATGCTCTGCGCGAATTGTCGGGCATCACGCGGAGGAACCAGAATAGCCGCATCTTGCACCACTTCGGGAATGGAGGAAACATTTGAGGCGACAACAGGCACGCCACAAGCCATCGCCTCCACCAAAGGGAGCCCAAAGCCCTCATACAGAGAGGGAAAGACGAAGACAGCAGCCCCGGCGTAAAGAAGGGCTAGGTCTTCATCCGGGACGAAGTCCAAGAAGCGCACGTCACTAGCAGTCAACCCCCACCGTTGCAGGCTCGAAGCAATATACTGCTGCTTCCATCCGCGTCCGCCGGCGATCACGAGTTGATGCGACAAGGCCGTTTCCTTACGAAAAATCTTCATGGCCTCCATTAAGGTAACAAGGTTCTTCCGCGGTTCGACCGTCCCCACCGTCAGGATATACTCCTTCGCGATGCCATACTTGCGAGCCATAGACTCTGCGGCCAAGCCGACCTCCTGCGGTTGGAAGTTAGGCGACACTCCATGGGTGGCGAGACGAATCTTGGATGCAGAGACTCCCAGGAACCGCTCCACGTCGCGCGCCGTCGACATCGACGGAACCATCACCGCCCGCGCTTTCCGGACCGACGGCTCAACGAGGAGAGAATGCACCACCCAGTTAAAGCGTGTCATCGTCGCCGGGTACATCCGCCAGACCACGTCGTGAATCGTAACGACCGCGCTCACCGTGGCGGGAAGGCCAAGCGGTAGAACGTGACAGGTCCCCCAGAAGACGTCCAACTGGTCTTGCCGCATCAGGCGCAGCGCAGGGACTTGAAGCCACAAGGTACCGGGAACAAAAAGAATCCGTGAGCCGACGCGCTTATGCCACCGAGGATTGGCAAAGGGAAGAAGGAAGTCCCGGCCGGAATAGAGGTAGTACTCATTGGCCGCGTCGATGCGCTCCAACTGCAGGATAATACTATTCAGAACCCTAAACATTCCCGTACGCGGCCCAGCCAACGGACGGGCATCAATCCCGATTCTCATAAAGTGAAACCTTACCCGCGAGGTTGATTAACAAGGCCCGGAGTCAATGCCATGATCGAATATGGCCGCTTACCCGGCCCAAGTCAGCTATCGAACGGCATTGGCCCTTGTCAGGGCGGCACGAACCGTATCCACCCCATCGGTGACAAAACCCTTATCGGTCTTGTCCAGGACCAGAACCCACGTTCCACCAGCGAACAGGGCGAAGAAACCCGTCGTCAAAATGATCTGGCCCATCCAGTAGTCTGGTCCCAGCCGGGCGAAGTGTAGAACAATACCCAGCGCCAGAACCAACCCCGCAGCCCTCAGAAGCCGATGGCCGAACAATGCTCCGAAATCAAGGTTTTTCGACCACAGACAGGCGGCAAACATTAGGCAAGTATCAGCCGTGGCCCGCAACCCCCAAGCCGCCGCCGCACCGGCAATGCCCCAATGTGGAATCATGACCCATAGAATCCCCGCATAGGGGGCCAACAGGAGGAGCTGAATCTTGGCAGTCAGGTCCGGACGGTCGAGGGCCTGCAAAAGGGTGAAGGGGATGAACGCGAAGGAATTGATCAGGACGCCCAGCGCCAGAAACTGCAGCGACCGCGTACCCTTCTCCGCGAAGTCAGGACCCAACCAAAACCATAGAAACTCCCGGGCATAGACGATCGCCAGCACCATGACCGGTCCCAAGACCAGGACGAGGAACTTGAGGGACCGCGTGAAGAGGTCACCCATGCGCTCAGCTGAACCCGATGTTCCCAGAACCGCAAACGCCGGGAAGAGCGTGGCCACCAAGCTCGCGGGTATGATCTGGATGCGAATGAGGACTTCGTAAGCGGGAGTATAGTAACCCAGGGCGGTGATCGTCAGCAGCGACGCGATAAAGAAGCGGTCCATGTAATTCAGCAGCGGCCCCAGGACGTTCGACACGGTAATCCAGCCGCCGTAACCCAGCAGGCCGCGCAACAGCCTACGCTCGTAGACAAATTTCCGGGCAAGCGCCGGGAACACTTTGATGCAGCAAATCAGATAAGCGACGACTGCCGCCCCGCGCGCGATGACCAGCAACAGAACGATTCCCGGCAGGCGGAAACCCAAAGGCAAGGCGATGGCGGGAAGAACGAACACCGCGATGCTGGCAGGGGCTTTAACGTAATTGACCAAATCAAAGCGTTGGAACGCTTCGAGGACGCCCCGGAGCCCATTCGTAGCCAACACCAGCGGCAGACCCACCGCCACGAGGAAGAGCGTGTTCCGAGTCTCCGCAATCAAAGCCGGCGGGATGCGAAGTATCCGGGTCACCAGGAGCGGGGTCAGTGCCCCCACGAGCAGGCTGCCCAGAAGGCCGAAGGCCACCTGCGATCCCAGGGAGGTCCATACCAACTGGGGTATCCGCTCGAGCTCCTTACGCCCGAGACAATCCGCCACAAACTTCGTGGTGGCCCGGCCCAGTCCCAAATCGAAAAGGCTGAAATAACCCAGCAACAACCACACCACGGCCAGCACGCCAAATCGGTCCGTCCCCAATCCCCGGATGACATAGGGGATGGTCACAAACCCAACGGCGAAGGGTAACGCCTGCCCCAGAAGGTTGAGGGCCGTATTGCGGGCGAGCAGGCCTCCGCGGACATCCGTTGATGGCTCCATGGGCGGCACATCTCAGGCGAACAGCAGCGCTTCTTTCCCGGGCCTTCCTGTATTCCTGACCTCCGTCGAGCAACGCCGGGTTTTGGGGATGCAAGGGAAATGAGCGCGGGAGTTAGACGTCCTAGCGATGACTCTGCTTCCCAGATGACCCCTTGCCATACCCGTAGCCATACCCGGCGCCGTACCGGTAGAAGTAACCCGAACTGTACCCATCCCGGCGAATATCGACGCTGTTGAGTGCCACACCCAGAATGCGCGCCCCGGCCGAGTAGAGCAAAGCGCGGGCTCGCCGCACCACATCATAGGGAGTTTCATAGGCCCGTACGACGAGCACGACAGCGTCGGTCAGCGTGGCAAGAATCCGGCTATCGGCCACGCTGAGCAAGGGGGGGGAATCCACCAGAACATAATCGAACTCGGAGCGAAGCCGGTGTAGCAGTTGCCCGGCAGCCGGTGAGGACAGGATTTCCGCGGGATTGGGCGGGATCGGTCCGCAAGGAACGATGCTGAGATTCGCCACGCCCGGCACGGGTTGTAGGGCCTCGAGAAGATCGTTGTGACCCGTCAAACACTGGACAAATCCCGGATTGTTCCGCACTCTCGCCGAGCGGTGCGCCGCGGGCCGCCGCATGTCGCAATCGACTACCACAACCTTGCTTCCCAGGCTCGCCAGCGTAGCCCCCAAGTTGACCGCCACGGTGGTCTTCCCTTCACCCGGCAAAGAACTCGTAACCAAGATGGTCTTGGGCACCGGGCTAGCGGAAAGCAAGATGGAGGTGCGGAGCGACCGGAAGGCTTCCACCGCCGCGTAATCGGTTTGAATGGCTGGGGCCGGCGTGGATTCTTTACCGTAGATGGCAAGCGGGACAATCTTCGTGGTTGTCTGTTTGCCCGCGCTCCCACCGCCAAGCGCCGGGAAAACCGGCAAGATCCCCAGGGAAGGCAGGCGGAGCAACTGTTCGACATCATCCGAACTCTTTAGCGTCTTGTCCAGATACTCCTGGAAGAAGGCCACCCCAATTCCCAGGGCCAGGCCAAATATCAACCCCAGCGCCAGGTTCAAAACCACACGGGGCCTCACCGGGTACTTGGGTACTTCCGCCGGATCCACCACCCGCAGGTTGCTGGCTTTCAGTCCCGCCGAGACCTGCGCCTCCTTCAGACGTTGCAGCAGTCCTTCATAGAGTTGTTTGTTGGTGTCCACTTCCCGCTTCAGGATGTTGTACTGGATCGATTTGGCGGCGATGTCGTTGACTTCCGCCTTCTGTCGCTCCAGCGCAGCCGCCAGGTACTTCTCTCTGGCCAGCGCTGAGCGGTACTCATCTACGACGTTGTGCGCCAGAGCCCTTTTTTGCTGCTCCAGGTTGGCCCGCAATGTATCGATCTGCATCTTGAGCTGAATGGCCTTGGGATAGTCCGGCTTCACCACGGCCGTCAGTTGGGCATAATCACGTTCCAACTCTGCCAAGCGAACAGACAGGTCCTGGATTAGCCGGTTCGACAGGACCCCCGGTAGATCCTGAACCTTCTCCTCCTGGACCAGCACATTGCGCGCTTCCGCCTGATAGCGGTCCGCTTGAGCTTTAGTGTATTCCTGCTGCAGCTCTTCCAGCCGAGCATTGACCAGATTTCTTTTTTCTTCGACGAAGAGAATGGCATTGGCCTGCGCGTATTCCTGAAGGGCATCCTCCGACTTCTCGAGCTTGACCTTGAGGCCGACCAACTGGGTGGAGAGCCAATCCGAGGCTTTGACCGTCTCGTCCCACTTCACTTGCAGATTCTGGTCAATATAGGTGCTCGCCAACTGATTCGCGATACGGGCGGCGGCCTGAGGATCGCGCGAATAGAAGGAAATGGCGACCAGGTTGCTGCGCCGGACCGGGCTGACGTCCACGTGCTTCACGAAGCTCTTAACGCTGTTGACGTAGGCGTCCGAATTGGGATCCGGCGGGCGAGGATCAGCGGGAGAAGGAACTCCGTCTGGTCCCATCTCGAACAGGCCAAACAGAACCAACTTCCTGTAAAACTCCGGATTGCGGTACAGTTGCAGATCCTGCACCACCCGGCTCGCCAGCGTCCGGCTTTGCAGGATATGGTATTGCGTCTCCCGGTAGCTATCGATGTCCGCTGAACCTAGCTGCAGTATCTCCTTGAAATTCAATACGTTGGGCTCTTCCGGGTTCACCTCGATCAGGACCTTCCCCTCGTAAAGAGGCTTCTGCTTGAGGGTCCCAATGGCCACCGTCGCAAAGACAATCAGCATCGACGACAGCACGACCCAGCGCCGTTTGAAAATGACCTGCCAGTAGTCGAGCAGGTGGGGAACTTCCTGAGGCGAGACCTCGACCACTTCAGGGGAGAGTTCCATTCTCGAAGGGGAAGGCACCAGACTGCGTGTAGAACTCAATCCCCCTTTATCAAGCTCATCCATCGAATTCCCTAAGGAAAGAATAAGCTGCTATCGGCGCCAGATGATGAGGCCGCTCACAATTCCTATGGCAGCCTCGCTGGCTCGTTTGCCGGCGACTTTCCCAGTGCTATCGGGTACAAAAAGGATGTCATTGGCGGCAAGCTCCACGTCGCGTGATCGGCCCTTGAGGATCTTTCCCAAATCGATTGGAATTTCGGTCTTCGAGCCATCCTCCCCACGCCGAATGATCCGCGCCGAGCCCCGAGCCGCAGTTCCCTCCAGGCCTTCCGCCATGGCCAATGCTTGCAGGACCGTTACCTTCTCACGATCTTCCAGCACGAATCCGCCAGCTTTCCTCACGGCCCCGACCACGTAAACAATGTCCGCGCGACTCACGGCGATGGTATCCAGGGGGATGATCTCGATATTGAGGGCTGGCTCTTGCCCGTAAAGCAATTTTTGCAGATTGATCTCGACTCGACCGGGATCGAGCAGGCGCAGGCCTTCAACCGAGGGCAAATCCTTGAACCCACTCTTGCGCGTCACCAGCACAGTACGGCCGGCAGCAATGGTACCCCGCGTGGCCAGACCGCCTGCCATCGAAAGGACCTCCAACAGGTTCCGTCGCGCCGTGAGGTAGTACAGCCCCGGTTTCTCGACCGGGCCAATGACCGAAACCGGCTTGGCTTGGAACGTCTTGATGAAAACGGTCACCTGCGGGTTTTGCAGGTAGGTCTCGGCCCACTTGGCCTGGAGACTCTCGACGAGTTGCGGAGCCGTGAGGCCGGCCGCTTGCACCCGCCCCAGCAAGGGAAGCATGATGGTCCCGTCATTGGCCACGCGTACTTCTTTGCTGCTCAATTCTGGCACGTTGAAAACTTCGATCTCCAACACGTCTTCGGGCCCCATGACGTAGTTGGGACCCAAGGCGGCTTGGGTCGTCGCATCCCCGGTCGCAGACGGAACCTGTGCCTCCTGACTAACGGCCGCCAGCCCGGGCGGCG
>Ga0315280_10004822_pt1 | contig 19613 bp, 18 predicted proteins | sample YL17G06_40_MG_FD_203697 | JGI IMG/M metagenome (GOLD analysis project Ga0315280, IMG submission 203697) | Sediment microbial communities from Yellowstone Lake, YNP, Wyoming, USA - YL17G06_40 | ecosystem: Environmental > Aquatic > Freshwater > Lake > Sediment | place: USA: Wyoming | collected... | reverse complement strand
CCTCTCTCCCTGGAGCATGCTTCAGCCCGCCAGCTGGCGGGCTTCTCCTCTGGGCTTCAGCCATCAGCCGGCCTTTGGCCAAAGCCCGGCTCAAGCCGGCTCTTCGGAGGGAAAATGGTTGCCTTGCACCCCGGCTGAAGCCGGGTGCAAACCCGGCGCATGCCGAAGCCCGGCTCATCAGGATCTGAGACAAACCCTCATGCTCAAGTGGCCTGTTCATAGGCCCAAAGCCATGTTTGTCAATTCTCAAGCCCCACAAAACCATTAAACGCTTGTGGCTGGAAGCCTGTTCTACCGAGCTTTTGCGATGGACTGCCGCGCCAATTCGACGCCTTTCGTCGTGACGTAATACTTGGCCAGCATGTTCGGTTTTTCCCACGCCGCCAATGACTTAGGATTCTTCACATAGTCCAGGAAGCGCTGCGCCAGCATGGTGAAGTGGGCTTCGTGTCCGACTCGATAGCGGTCGGGGATTTTGACGTGAATTCGCTCGCCCAGGTCTTCGACAGAAACACCGGGATAGCCTTCCTGAAGCGCCTCGACCTTGCGCCGGACGGCCCGCAACACTTCGGCCTTATCTTCGCTTCGGTTGGGAATGACATAAATCTCCGGTATGAATTTTTCCTCTTTTCCCTGTTGCACCTCGATGCGCGACTTGCTTCCGCGGACATAGCCGGTCTCGGTGTCCCCCTCTCCTGGAGCCGCTTCATATCTCCAGATCACATCGAGCCTGGTGTGAAGGCCACGAATCGTGCAGTTGACCGTGTTGTTGCAGAAATACTCGAAGCGATCATTTTTCACGTCCGACCGGAGATAGTCCGGAAAGTCTGTCTCGCCGGTCACGCGCTGGAATTCGGCTTTGGTGAGAACAACCGGCCAGTGGCGCGCGGCGAGGATTTGAATATCCTTTTGCCAATCTATCGGCTGCTCGGGAAATAGCATCCACAAGGCCAGGTCGGCAATGTGCGTGCCGAGGTCGCTCAATCCCTCGCCCTGCTGGTAGGTGTCGAAAAACCAAGGCGGGCGCAGGGTCGGCACTCCGGCGACCACTTTCATCAAATAATGAACGCTTTGCAGGTGAATGGCAGGATCGTCCTGGGAGCCAGTCACACGCGAACCAAGAATGTCTGGGGCGTTGGTCAATTCCTTGTGAAGGATGTCCTTGATTTCAAAGCGTTGCGTCATTCCGTCGAACGCCACAACGCCTCTTTTCTCAGCGGTATTCAAGACGGCCTCTACTTTGGGTAGGTCGGCGCTGTCGAGAATCCAGGGCTTGTCTCCAAGAATATGCAGTCCATTCTCGACGCAGGCGCGAATCATTTCGATCTTGCCGCGACCGCGGCCCGAAAGAATGACGGCGTTGCCGCGTCGCTCTTTGAGCATCCGTTCGAGGAAATCCGGACCGGCGTAGATTTCGAGTTCCCAATCGGTCGGGCTTTCCTTGCGCCGGTTGAAGGCGACCATGCGGTTGAGATGGGCGACGAGCTCCGGCCCCAGTGGAGCATAGACGCTGACGCGCCTCGAAACGCCGGGAAGCATTTGCTTGTGAAACAGGGCGGCGTGGAAATGCTCCGGTGCGAGGGTGATCAATCGCACCTCGCCTGGCGCGGCTTCATCGGCCTGTCCGCCCCAAACCCTGCCGACAAAAAGGACGCCCAACAGAACCAGCGAAGAAGCAAATCGGCGAATCATTCATTGACCTCTCGTGAGAACTAAGTGGGGCAGGTTGGCAACCTGCCATTGATCTTTGTGGGCTTCTGGGTGCCGCTTCACAGAATGAATGGTTCTCAAGTCTTGGCCAATTCGCCCGCATGGGCGTGGATCTTTCGGATGGCCGCGGCGATGTCGTCCATGTCGCTTCGCGGACCCAGCAGCATGGTTTGCGCGAACCAGACTCCTTCGTCCGCGCAGAGCCGATCGTTCGCTGGGCAGTTGTTTTGTTCCTCCCAACGCGCCAATCGTTCCTTGGAAAACAGCGCCTCGTAGCCGCGCGACGTGATCGTATTCTTGATGAACGGCTCCTTGTTGAGCGGCCCGTAGCCAACCGAAGTGGGGATGCCTTCCTTATCGAGCGCCCTAACAAAAGTCTTCTTCGGGATGTTGGCGAAATTCTCTTTCTTGTAGCGGAACATGTAGAGATGATAAGCGTTGCGCGTGCAGCCCTCATACATGCGGACGGGCTGGATACCGGGAATCTCGAGCAACATGTTCGAGAGATACTGCGCATTCTCCGTGCGCGTCCTGGCCTGCTGTTCGATGCGCGTCATTTGGGCCAGCAGGAGTGCTCCCTGAAACTCCGTCATGCGGAAATTGGCTCCCCGCGCCACATACTTGAAGTCGTAGCCCGTGGTCTTGCGCCCGCGGCTGTTGCTGTGGAACGCATAACATCGCTCGATCAAGTCCTCGTCGTTGCTGAGGATGGCGCCGCCTTCGCCCGCGTTGAGATTCTTCGTGATCTGGAAGCTGAAGCAGCCGGTCTCGCCATAGGTTCCCGCTTTGCGCTTCTTCCATTCGGCGAGGTGCGACTGGCAGGCGTCTTCGACCACAGGAATCTTGTGCTTCTTGGCGACAGGGAGAATCGTGTCGAGATCGGCCACATTGCCGCCCAAGTGAACGGGCATGATCGCGGCTGTCCGATCGGTGATGGCCGCTTCGATCTTGCGCGCATCAATCTGGAACGTCTCCGGGTCGGTATCCACAAAAACCGGCAGTGCGTTGAGCATTAGGACGACATTGACGCACGCCACAAAGGTGTAGGGCGGAAGGATGACCTCGTCGCCCGCCTGGACCCCCAGCACGGCCAGCGAAGTCAGCAGCGCGCTCGTTCCGTTGGCGGTGGCCAGGCAAGATTTTGCCCCCATCAACTTCGCGTATTCTTCCTCGAACTGGGTCACGATCTGGCCGCCGCCGCGGAACCACTTGCCGCTGTTGAGGACATCCAGCAGCGCCTTTTCCTCGGTCTTGTCCCAGACCGGCCAAGATGGAAAAGCCTTGGTGCGGACCGGTTTGCCTCCGAGAAGCACCGGCTTTTCGCTGGCGCCATGTGCGGTGTTCAGCGTCAATCCAGCGCCCGCCGTTGCAGCGGCCGCGAGAAAATGACGGCGAGTGAGTTTGTTGCTCATGGCTGTTCTCCTTTTCCGTTAGTCTTTGTTTCAATTTCTTTCAACCTACCAAGCGCGGGCTGGCGCTGCAAGAGTGCTCTGGGCGCACTTGATTATTTCGCACGGACTCGTTTGACGAGTTCATGTGCTTTCTTGACGATCGTTTCCTCGACCGACGGCGCGAATGGGCCCGGCTGAACGTAATAGATCATAGCCCCACCGCCCTCGTAGCCGCCTTCTTCGAGCACACGTCGCGACGGGATGTAGGCAAAAACATCATTGCTGTAGCCGGCCACCCAGACTTTGTCCTCGCCCAGTTCCTTTTTCAGCCGCAGGGCATAATCCACAACCACCTCGCCCGCCATGGCGATGAGCGTCAGGTCGCGGCCAAATTGCCAAACCTGGAGTGGGTAGGGATACTCGGTCGGCAAGCGGCCATCGCGGTCCAGTATCTTCAGCATCTCTTTCGCGTGCCATTGCAAGAAGATGTCTTTGTTTTGGAGCTCGGCCTGAAGATCGTCGCGGCTGGGTGGCGTTGCGAAAGGCAGAGGTACTACTTCAAAAGCCGATCTGAGCGGACCGCGAAGTGGTTTCAAGGGACTACCCATCGCCTTGTCCACCCCAGCGCCCAGAGTCTCTCCGTGTTGCCGGGCCAGTTTTACCGTGCCGCGCGGATTGGGGTTGGCGTCGCCGGCGCAGCCCTCGACAAAAAATGCCACGGCGCTGGGATGCTCCCTCTCCAGCCACTCTTGCGCGAAGCCCGCATAGTCGCCGTGAAACTGGTAGATGTTGCCGCCAAGGGTTGTATTGTGACAAGCATAACCGAACACGACGCCCCTGAGGCTCCCCTGTTCCGAATCCACTCGCAGAACAGGAACATCATGATCCACCGGACCGCCCGGGTTGAGGCCGATGGAGTAGCCCTTTTGGGTCTTCTGGCGGCGGTTGATCGCGAAGTTCGCCTTGCCGTGCCCGAAACTGAGGCGCGCCGGTTGCAGGTCTTGGAGTGCCGCGCCGACGACCTCGATAACCTTGCTTTCGAGTTCACGCGTATAGTCCCCGACATCGCGCCATTGCTCAGGGGTTGTGCGTGGACCATAAAGGAAGCGAAGCGAGCTGTGCAGTGCCGGGCCACCGTGCGTATGGGAGGAGGTGAGCATCAGACGATCGCGCGACAGGCCGTACTGCTTTTCCACCCGTCCGGAAATATTCCTGGCGACTTCAGCGGAAAAACCCAACAGATCAGAGGTTACCAGGACCGCGCGATTCCCTTTTTGGTCTTCGAGCGCCAATGCTTTGGCGTAAAGCTCCTGGAGTATGCCTTCGGATGGTTTCGTTCGCGCACCGTAGCCCGTCATCCAGACAGACTTCGCCGGCGTGATCTTAATCTTGGCCACACCGGCTTTCCACAGTGGCTTTGCCCTCAAAGCCGACCTCGCACCCGCCTTTCCTAGGGTGCGAGTGCAAGCGGCGCCTAGCGTCAATCCTACGCCCAACACCAAGGCGGCGGCGAGAAAACGACCACGAGTAAACCCGTTGCCCATATCCCTTCTCCTTTGACCTCTTTCTCTCGCCTCTAACCTCTTGCCTCTCACTTCTCTTTCGCTCGAGCCTGCTCGACCAGTTCATGCACTTTCCGGATGACCGTTTCCTCAATGGTCGGAGCGAAGGGACCCGGAAGCCGGGAGCCTCTCATGGCCTCTCCCCCCTCGTAGCCCCCTTCTTGCAGGACGCGCAACGAAGGGATGTAGGCAAAAACATCATTACTATAGCCGGCCACCCAGACCCTTTCCGGCCCCAGTTCCTTTTTCAGCCGGAGGACGTAATCCACAACTACTTCGCCCGCCATGGCGATGAACGTCAGGTTCTGACCGAATTGCCAAACCTGGAGCGTGTAAGGATACTCCGAGAGCAACCGGCCATCGCGATCCAGGATTTTGAGCAACTCTTCCGCGTGCCGCCGGATGACTTCATTCTTATCTTTCAGCTGCGCTTCAAGACTTTCGCGGCTGGGCGGCGGAGCAAAAGCTACGGGAAACACCTCAAAGGCGGATTTCAGGGGACCTCGAATTGACATCAGCGAGCCGCGCATGGCTTTGTCCACGCCCGTCGCAAGCATCTCCCCATACTTTCGGGCCAGATCCACAGTGCCGCGAGGAGCGGGATTGGCATCCGCGCCACAGCCCTCGACGAAAAACGCCACCGTTTCCGGGTACTGGTTTTCCAGCCACTCTTGCGCGAAGCCCGCATAGTCTCCACAGAACTGATAGTTGTTGGAAATGAGGGTTGTATTGTGGCAGGCATAACCAAACACTACCCCCCGAAGTTGCCCCTCGTCCGACTCCACTCGCAGGACGGGAACATCGTGATCTACCGGCCCTTGTGGATTCACCGTGGACGAAGCATAGCCCTTTTCGGTTTTCAACCGGCGGTTCACCGCAAAAGTCGTTCGAGAATGTCCGAAGCTTAGCCTGGCCGGCCGAAGATCCGTGAGCGCGGCCCCGACCACCGTGACCACTTTGCCTTCCAGTTCGCGCGTATAATCTTCTACATCGCGCCACTGCTCCGCGCTCATTCGTGCTTTGTATGTGATGTTGATCGGATTGGCCAGGACTGGCCCAGAGTGCGTGTGGGAGGCATTCAAGATCAGGCGATCTCGCGGAAGGCCATACTGTTTCTCGACCTTTTCGGAGATGGCTTTGGCAACCACCGCCGGAAATCCTATGAGATCGGCAGTTACCCATACCGCACGGTTGCCGGATTGGTCTGCCAGGGCCAATGCCTTGGCGTAAAGTTCCTGGAGTGTGCCTTCAGAAGGCTTCGTTCGCGCCCAGAAGCCCGCCATCCAAAGAGACTTTTGCGGTGTGATCCGGGTCTTGGCGACACCGGCTTTCCACGGTGAGCGAGCCGCCGAAGCTGGCCCGGCACGCGCCGGCTTTTCAAATGCAACTCGCTTGCAGGTCAGCATGGAGCCGGCGCCAGCCGCCCCAGCGACCTCGAAAAAACGACGACGGCTCACTGCGCGGCTCATCTGTCCCCCGCCTTTAGCGTCAGACTCTTGCACGGAAATCTTTGGTGAGCGTTTCGCGCTCAGGATTCATGATCGAGTGTTCAGCCTCTGCCCAGTTCCTTGCGGTGCGCCCACACTTTTTCGAAGGCTTTGACATACTGCTCTACGAGTTCCGGCACGGGGGTAGTGAAGTAGGGGAGTGCGATGGCCGTTTTGTTGGCTTGCTCCGAGCCTGGAAGTTCCGCAATGATGGGCTTGTGGTGCCACCATTTCTCCTCGGAGTACAACGGGAGCTTGTGCTGAAGGGTGTAAGAATGGGCTTTCGCCTGAACGCCCTCGGCCTGCAGGGCTTTGACACAGGCTTCGCGCGGCATGCCCGCTTTGGCCTCGTCAATAAAGAGCATGTTCCAGGAGTAATAGAGCCGTTTCGCGTCGGGCCGTGTGGTCTGCTCATACAAACCCGGCAACTGAATAAGGCGGTCGTTGAGCCGGCGGGCCTGTGCGACCCCTTCGGCATTGCGTTTTTCCAGGGTCGGCAATTGGCAGCGGACCAGAGCAGCGCACATCGGATGCATTCGCAGCTTCAGGCCCAAGCCCGAACCGACATACTGGCGATACGAACTGCTTCCCGAGAAGCTGTGCCCGATGTCGTAATGCCCGAAGCTGGCTCCGCGTTCGTAGTCCTCCTGTTGCTGATAGACGCCCATGCCGCCCTCGATGCCCGGCAGCGGCTTGGTGAGCTGGAAACTAAAGGCGGCCATCCGGCCCCACGTGCCCATGTATCTGCCCTTCAGCGAGGCGCCATGGGCGTGGCAGGCGTCTTCCAAAACGATCAGCCCCTTTTCTTCGGCGAAGTCGCAAATCTGATCCATATCGCAGGGAAGCCCAATCCAATGAACCGGCAACAGCGCCTTGGTATTCTTGGTCAGCCGGCGTTTGGCGTCTTCCACGTCAAAGTTGAGTGTCCGCGGGTTGATGTCCACAAAGACAGGAACCAGACCGAAAAGCCGCATCGGCACGATCGTGGCAAAGAAGGTATAGCTGGGCACCATGATCTCACTGCCCGGTGGAAGGTCGAGGGCGAAGAACATCGTCGTCAACGCGCTGGTGCCGTTGCAATATGCCTTGGCATAGGGAACCTGGAAGTGTTTCTTCCAATCCCTCTCCAGATCGGCGATGGGGGTGTAATTGGGCTGTCTTATCAGCTTCAAGATCGCCTCTTCCTCGTCCGCTCCATAGAGCGGCCAGCGATGCGCGTTGTCATGTGGATGGGTGACTGCTTTGGACCCGCCAAAGAGAGCCAAGGCATCTCCCCATGCCTTGACTTCTTTGCTTGCCGGGGCAGTGGACTGGCCCCCCAGATACAAACCGGCGGCAAACGCGCCGGTGGTCTTGAAGAACGTTCGTCGTGTCTCCTGGGACTTGCGGTTGCTGGTCTTGTCTCGCATTCTCGCCACCTCCGCACACAGGGGAAGCCCGGGGATCTTCGACCCGTGTTCCCTGCACTTTCGCTTTGACAACTGTGATAGGCAACAAGGAAGAGTGACGTCAATTGAATTCATCACGGCAGAGTTTATCAGGCCGCATCTTGACAAAGCTGCCACGATCCGTGTTCCACCCTTTTGTTTGAGTCGTGACAGACGCCCACAAGGGGCTGAGCTACAATGGGGTGATGTGTCCGCCCCCGGCGGATTGAAGCCGTAGTCAAGCCCTGACGGGGCGCGCCAACGGCGGGTTGGGCCGGCTGGTTTCGCTCGCTCCTACAGAGCTTGTCCGAGGACGGTCTTACGTTCCAGGGGCCTTGCCCCTGGCTATTTTCGCCTCCCCTTTCAGGGGAGCGTGGGAAGAAAGACGGGCTATCCTGTCGGGGAAACCGACAAATGTGCGGAACGGCACATCTTCTGGAATTTGGACATGCACCCTGCGCCTAGTCTATCACGATTTTTTGCTTGACTGTTTAACCGGCGAGAACAAGGGGAACACCGAAGCCTATTCCGGAGCATCAAGGACAAGCGGTCATGAAATTGTTCATTGACACAGCCGACATCGCCCAAATCAAAGAAGCGTGCAGCTGGGGCATCCTGGATGGTGTGACCACCAATCCCACGCATGTGTCCAAAACGGGGCGTTCCCCGCGCGAGCTTTATTCAGAGATCTGCCGCACAGTCAACGGGCCGGTTAGCCTGGAAGCGATCGGCCTGAACGCGGATCAAATCGTTGCGGAAGGTCGCCAGCTGGCTCGGATTGCCGACAATGCGGTGGTCAAGGTGCCGATCATGCGCGAAGGTCTGATCGCCGTGAAACGTCTGGCCGCCGAAGGAATCAAGACCAATGTGACGGTTCTGTTCTCTCCCCTCCAGGCGCTTTTGGCGGCCAAGTGCGGGGCGACGTATGTCAGTCCCTTTGTGGGCCGGTTGGACGCCGTTGGTCACATGGGCATGGATGTCGTCCGCCAAATGAAGACGATTTACGACCACTATGGTTTTGCCACGCAGATTATCGTTGCCGCTGTGCGCCATCCAACCCATGTGTTGGAAGCGGCATTGGTCGGCGCGCACGCCTGCACGATGAGCTACGACGTGATGAAGCAGCTATTTGAGCATCCGCTGACCGACAAAGGGATCGAGCTTTTCCTCGAAGATTGGAAAAAAGTGCCTCGGGATTCTTCCTCGGCTATCTGAGTTATGATTGAAGTCCAACGCCTCTATCTGAACGGCGACTGGGTGGAACCGTCCAATCCGCTCGATGTGATCAACCCCGCCACGGGGAAGGTTTTCGCGCGCGTGGGGACCGTCCGCCGCGAGGCCGTGCGCCGTGCATTAGCCGACGCCGAGAAAGCGTGGCCCGCTTGGCGCAATCTCACTGGCAAACAGCGCGGCGCCTATCTCTTGAAGATCGCCGACTCGCTCCAGCGGCGAAGCGCCGATCTGGCTCGCACGATCACACTGGAAAACGGCAAGCCGCTGGCTCAAAGCCGAGGCGAGGTCGCCATGGCCATTGACCATGTGCGATGGTTCGCCGCTGAGGCCGAGCGCGCCTACGGTCGAATTGTGCCGAACCAGGTGGCGGGCAAGCGCCATCTGGTCATCAAGTCCGCGGTAGGAGTGGTCGGGGCGATCGCGCCGTGGAATTTTCCGCTGGTGCTGGCAATGCGCAAGGTCGCACCCGCATTGGCCGCCGGCTGCCCCGTGATTCTGAAACCGGCCAGCGCGACGCCCTTAACTGCTGTTATGTTCGCGGAGGCAGTCCACGAGGCGGGCTTGCCCGCGGGCGTTTTTCAGTTGGTGGTCGGGCTGTCCTCGGAAATCGGTGCCGAGTTCCTGGAAAACCCAATTTGCCGAAAGATCACGTTCACCGGTTCGACCGAGGTTGGACAGCAGTTGATCCGCGGCGCAGGCGATTCGATCAAGAAACTGTCGCTGGAGCTGGGCGGTCATGCGCCAGTGTTGGTGTTCGAGGATGCCGACTTGGATCGAGCCGTCGAGGGCACACTGATCGCCAAGTTCCGCAACACCGGCCAGTCGTGCATTGCGGCGAATCGTGTTTATGTCCACCGCCCGATCTCCGAGGAATTCACAACGGCGCTTGTCGAGCGAACCAAGGCGCTGAGAATCGGCAATGGTCTGGACGATGGCGTCGAGATCGGCCCGCTGATCAATGAAAAAGCACTGACGCAGGCACTGGAGCATATCGAGGATGCCCAAAGTCGGGGCGCCAGAATCCTGTGCGGCGGCAAGCGATGGGACGGTGGGGGCGGCGGATACTTCCTCGAACCGACCATTCTCGCAGAGGTCCCGCCGGACGCACTCTGTATGCGCGAGGAAACATTCGCACCGGTAGCGCCCGTCTGCATATTCGACAACGAAACCGAGGCCATCGAGAAAGCCAACGCGACACGCTATGGTCTGGCGGCCTATGCGTTCACCAACGATCTGTCGCGCATGTGGCGGCTGGCCGAGGGTCTGGAGGCAGGAACGATCGGCATCAACGACGCCGTGCCGGCCACGAGCCAATGCCCCTTTGGCGGCCTGAAGCAGAGCGGCTGGAGCCGTGAGCTCGGCATTGAAGGTCTCGACGCTTTTCTGGAAACAAAACATATCTCTTTGGGTGTAAAGGAATGAACCTGGAGCTGCCGGCCTACTTGAGCATCGGGCCGGATCAACTCGGCCATGGCGTCCCAGTCAAGGTCCGCCTCTGCGGCGACATGACAGACATCGCCCGGGACATGGCCGAGGTCATGTTGCAGGCCATCGTCCGGGCTCGCGCGGAAGGCCGCTGTGCCACGCTCATTGTGCCGGTCGGCCCGGTGGATCAATTCCCCGTGCTCGCCGAGAGGATCAATCAGGAGCGCGTTGACTGTCGCGATGTGATGCTGATCAATATGGACGAATACCTCGCGCCGGACGACCGATGGATTGACATTGTCCATCCGCTGAGCTTCCGTGGGTTTATGAACCGGATGTTCTACGATTTTCTTGATCCCCATCTGGCGCCGCGGCTGGAGAACCGCGTGTTTCCCGATCCGCGAGACCCGGGTGCGATCCAGAAGTTGATCGCTCAGCGCGGCGGCGTGGACGTCTGCTTCGGAGGCATCGGCATCAACGGCCACATTGCCTTTAACGAGCCACCCGAGCCGGGCCAAGCGATGTCCGTCGAGAACTTCGCGGCATTGCCCACGCGTGTGCTAAGTCTGAGCCGCGAGACGCGCACGATCAATTCGGTGACCGTAGGCGGCGAAGTTTCGATTGTCGCCCACCGCGCGATCACCGTGGGGATGAAAGAAATTCTGGCGTCACGTCGTTTGCGCTTTTATTGCAATCGTCCCTGGCAGCGTGCGGTGGTACGCCGGGTCCTGCATGGCCCGATAACGTCGGCCTGCCCGGCATCGCTCTTGAGAATGCACCCGGATGCGGAGCTGACCATGACCGAGGACGTAGCCAAACTGCCTGAGATCAGGCTGCGGTAGAGGTGTTATGCAACTGGACTTTTCCCACGAGCGCGTGCTGGCGGTGGTGGCCCACCCGGACGACGCGGAGTTGCTTTGCGCCGGCACGTTGGCCCGCGCCAAGGCCGACGGTGCTACAATCGCCATCTGTGTAATGTGCAAGGGCGACAAAGGCCAACCAGCGCAACCGATCAAGAATCTAGCCGTTGTGCGTCGCAAGGAGATGGCCGCGGCGGCCAGGTTGTTGGGGGCAAGGTTGTTTCGCGGTGAGTTCGGTGATGGAGATCTCGTGGACGGCCCTATCCAACGTAAGAAACTTATCGAGATATACCGGCAGTTCAAACCTACGCTGGTGCTGGCGCATTCACTCGACGATTACCATTCGGACCATCGCGCGGCCTCGGCTCTGGCCGAAGCGGCTTCGTGGTATTGCGCCTCGGCTGGCCATAAAACCCGCTCGCCGACAATGAAAACGCAGCCGGGACTGTGGTGGATGGACACAGTGAACATGTCGGGCTTTGAGCCGGGGTTCTACCTCGACATCAGCGACTACGTTGATCTCAAGCGCCGGATGCTGGCCTGCCACAAAAGCCAGTTGCACCGCGGTGCGGACGGCAGTTTTTCGCCGCTTGAGGTGGAAATGCTTCGACAATGCCAAACACGCGGGGCGCAGGCCGGTATAGCCGCGGCCGAAGCGTTTCGGGCCCATTTGGCCTGGAAACGCGCGCGAGCGTGGTAGGCGGGACACTCTTGTCCAGCACAAGTTGTGGAAAACGGTGCCCGACAGGAGTGTCGGGCCTACGGACGATTATCCGCGAGGAGCGTCAATGAGTCTGCGAGCACTAATCATCCATGGCGACGATAACGTCGCCAACCTCATCGGTCCCGGTAAAAAGGGCGAGTTGGTCGAATGCATCACGGAGGGCACGCAGGGCACGAGGACCGTGACTCTTCTGGGCGACATTCCCTCGAATCACAAGTTTGCCGTGCGGGACATCCCAGCCGGCGAGCCGGTCATCAAGTATGGCTTGAGCATCGGCCGGGCCTCGTGTGCCATTGGGCAGGGCCAGCACGTGCATGTGCACAACATCGAATCCAACCGTGGCCGCGGCGATCTCCGCCGGCCCAGTTTGTAGTGCCGCCTTCAGGCGGAATGAAAGCCCCCTGAAGGGGGGACTACGAACGTGAGTTGAGGAGACAGAACATGAGAGACTCCTTTTTCGGCTATCCCCGTGCCGACGGAAAAGTGGGCATCCGCAACTACGTGCTGATCCTCAGCGGCACGCTCTATGCAAACTCAACCTGCGAACGCGTGGCCTACATGGTACAGAACACGATTCCTATCGTTCACCCGCTCGGCCGGTGCCAGATCGCACCCGACCTGGCGCAGACGTTCCGCACTCTAATTGGCCACGGTCTCAATCCCAATGCGGGGGCGGTGATTGTCGTAGATCATTTCAAGGAACAAGGCTGCACCGCCGACGAGATCGCCCACGAGATCGCCCGCAGCGGCAAGCCCGTCGAGGTGGTCAATATCCGACGCGAAAACGGCGCGATCAACGCCCTCAGTCATGCCCTGCGGGTCGCCGTCGAATTCAACCGCAAGATCACGACCCAACAGCGTGAGCGTGTCCCCCTGAGCAAGCTGATCTACGGTATCAACTGCGGCACGAGCGACGTAACCAGCGGCCTGACGAGCAACCGTTGCGTCGGCTGGGTGGCTGATCGCGTGATCGAGGCCGGCGGCCGGGCGCTCGTGGCCGAAACGACCGAGATGATGGGCGGCGAGCAACTGATCAAGGCCCGTGCCAAGACACCTCAGATTGCCGAAAAAATCCTCGGCATGATAGACCGGATGGAGAAGAGCATTCTCGCCTGTGGCGTGGATATGCGCGGCAGCCAGCCAACAGGCGACAACATCGCGGGTGGTCTGTCCACCATCGAAGAGAAGTCGCTGGGTGCTATGCAGAAATGGGGAACCAAGCCGATTGTCGGTGCAGTCGGTTACGCAGAGCCGATCGGGGACGAACCGGGGCTGTGGGTTATGGACACACCCGGCCATGGCGGCGAAAGCATCACGGGCATCGCGGCGGCCGGCGCGCAGGTGATGAGCTTCAGCACCGGCGGCGGCCACACGATCAACCATCCGTTAATGATCACCATGCGGCTGACCGGCAACCGGGAATCGTGGGAGAAGATGGGTGACACGATGGAAGTGGACGTGTCGGATATGTTCGAGGGAACGTCGCTGGATGTCGCGGGAGAGCGCTTGACGAACGAGATCCTCGATCTTTGCGACGGCAAAATGACCAAAGCCGAGGCGCTTCGCGAGTTTAACGCCTTCGCGATCAACCGGTGTGGGCCAAGTGTCTGAAATCGAGGCTTTGATGAGAAACCAGACAACTCTCCCGACATTTGAGTCGTGGCTAGACAAGATCGCCGCCGCAGAACAAGGCCGGGGCTGGTTGAGTGTCTGCGAGGGCGCCGACCGCTTCCTTTTGCCCAACCGGCAACTCATCGCCTCACTAGCCGAACTGTTGCGCCCCCTCGACAGGGGGCTGGTGCTCGAAGTGTGCGCGGGCCGGGGCGAATTGGCCGAAGCACTGGCCTCGGCGGGCATATCGGTTCTCGCAACTGACGCCGGCGCGCCTTCGGGTTCGGCGGCATTGCGGGCGTCGGCTCAACAGGCGCTCGAGCGGTATCGGCCGGCAGCGGTCCTGGGCTGCTTCGTGCCTGTGGATGCCCGCGTGGACGAGACGATAATGACCTTTCCGTCCGTGCGGCACTATGTCGTTCTGGGTGCACGAATCGGTGGGCTTTTCGGCTCCGAGGCCTTGTGGCAGAACTCCTGTTGGAAGGCCGAGCCGCTGAAACAAGTCAGCCGATGGATGCTGACCCGGCACGACGTGTGGATCGGAAGCCCGAAACAGATGATCTTGCAACACGGGGAAGCGTGGCATTTTCGCCGTAACAGGAAAGACGACCGAAATGGCCCGTGATCCAGTTGCTGAGAGCCTCATCGCCTGCGAGCCGGAAGATCGCAAAGCGCAATACAACCAAACTCACGGTATTCCGATCGGCGAAGAAACACTGAACGAACTGAGAACGCGGTCGCGGGAGTATGGCATTGCTTTTTCCCTGAAACCGATCGAAACCTCAAACACCCACTAACCTGGCGGCGATCATGGCGGACGTTCTGGTCACAGAAAGCATCCTTGGGCCTGCAATGGAGGCGCTGCGAGAGACTTTCGATGTCGCGTTCGAGGCCGATCTTTGGACAGACCGCACCAGGCTGATGAATAGGGTCGCTGAGGCAAGAGCGATCATTGTCCGGAACCAGACGCCGGTCACGGCGGATTTGATCCGGGCGGCCAGAAATCTTCAGATCATTGCGCGCGCAGGCGCTGGACTGGACAATATTGATGTCCGGGCGGCGAGCGACGCCGGCATCGTGGTTAGCTACACACCGGTTCAGAATGCGATCTCGGTGGCGGAGCTCACCGTCGCTTTGATGCTGGCGCTGGCGCGCAAAATCCCTGCCGCCGATCAACACGTCAAAGGCGGCGGCTGGGCGCGACAGCGCTACACGGGTGTGGAACTCTACGGCAAGACGCTGGGCGTCGCTGGCTTCGGCCGAATCGGTTTTCTCACCGCCATGCGCGCCAGAGCCTTCGGCATGAACGTGATGGCTTACGATCCCTACCTTGCCTCCGACGCGCTGACGGTCATCGAGGCGCGGGCGCAGTTGGTCAGTTTGGACGAACTACTCGGCGCGTCGGATTTTCTCGCGTGTCACCTGCCGAGCTCCGACCAGACGCGTGCCATGTTCATCTACGATCGCTTTTGCCGCATGAAATCATCAGCGTTTTTCATTAACGTCGCTCGCGGCGACGTGGTGGACGAGGCCGGCTTGGTGCGCGCGTTGCAGGAAGGAAAGATCGCCGGGGCCGCTCTGGACGTGCGGGCCAGTGAACCACCAGAAAAGAGTCCCCTGTGCGAGATGGAGAACGTGATTCTGACCCCGCACATCGGCGCTTTTACCGACGAGGCTCAAGACCGTGTGGTCGCCTCCGTGTGCCGGGACGTCGAGGCGGTTCTGAACGGCGGTCAGGCGATCCATTTCGCCAACTTTCCATCGCCGCGAGCGCAACGGGGCGACTAACGGAGAGAAGGCTTCCGCGTGGAAGGCGCAGGTTTCGCACTGCTGACGGTCCTCACCACGGCGGCATGGACGCTGGTGCTGCGTCTTGTGATGGAGACATGGCCCGTCGGGTTGGCCGGCACGGTCTCTCGGATTGTAACCCTCGCCGCGCTGGGCGGCTGGGTCCTGAGCACGGGCAGGGGGTGGCGACGGCTTCGCCTCGACGGGCTTCACGCGCAGATCGCGCTGATGGGCGTCATCTCGATCGCGATCAACCTCCTGTTGTTCGCATCGCTGAAATGGACGACGGCGACCAATCAGGCGCTCCTGTTTCGCCTCGACCTGGTGTTCGCCGTCTTGATTGGCGGTCTGCTAGGGCTGGAGCATATCGGCCCAGGCCAATTGATGCTGTTGCCCGTCATGCTCGCCGGCATGGCGCTGGTCACGGGGATCTCTCAATTCGACTGGCACGGCCGTCTGGTTGGCGACCTGATGGTGACGGTCTCGGCCGCTTGCTTTGCCGCCAATGCTTTTGTCATACGGAACATTCTGCGGCGGATGGACGAAGAAGCGGTCGCCCTATACAATCATGGGATCAGTATGCTTGGGTTTGTGGGACTGGCGCTTGTTGCCGGTGAACTCAGTGTCGCACGGGACTCGCTCCAACGCTCGGGGGCGTGGCTTTGGGTTGTCGTGCTGGGTTCAATCTCGGCGGTTTCGCTGCCCTTATACTACGCGGCGCTGCGTCGTATGGCCATCTGGAAGCTGCGTGCGTGGATGCTGACCACGCCGGTCGCGGTCGCCGCGGTGGAGTGGCCGCTGTGGGGCAACCGATTGAGTCTCACTCAGTGTTTGGGAGCAGCGATGGTCCTTGGTGGCCTGGCGGTTTTGATCCGCGTCGAATCGCGCACAATGGCCCGGTGGGACGAAGAATCGCCCGCCGCATCCTAAGAGCGCCTAAAAAAATGCGTTTTGCCTTGGTCCCGTCGGGCCCAAGCGAGAATAGCCCAGCCTTTCAAGACTGGGAACTGGAGCCTTCCCCTCTTGGACCGAGTCCTGTAGGGACGACTGAAAGGCACAAGGAAAATGACTCTTTCACCCGTCCCGACGGGACTCAAACAGCTCGTTCGTGCGCTCTTTCCCAGCCTTGAAAGGCTGGGCTATTGTCATTCTGTCCCGCTGGGACAGCAAGACCTTCTCATTCTTTTAGGCGCTCTAAATACCTGGAGAGTAGCTCGTACAATGCGCCGTTCGTCATACAATAACAGGGTGAAGGGGATTTCGGAGATCAGGTCTATTCTGTTATCTCGTCGAAAGCAAAGAAAGGGCCTTTCCCGATGAGCAGCGACAAGGAAACCGGCGGTCGTTGGTATGACGGCGTAACCCCCTATCAATGGCTGGTTCTGATTATCGCCTCGTTAGGGTGGGTCTTCGATATTTTCGAGGGCCACATCTTTGTGGCCAGCATGAACGAGGCGATGCCGTCGCTGCTGCCTGCCGGGACAACGAAGGGTACAATTGATTCTTACAACAACTATGCGATGGGGGCGTTCTTGGTCGGCGGCGCGCTGGGCGGCGTGATTTTCGGCATGATCAGCGACCGGATCGGGCGTGTCCGCACCATGGTTCTGACCATCCTGACCTACTCGTTGTTTACGTGTGTGACGGCGTTCGCGCAAACGTGGTGGCAGATGACTATTCTGCGTTTCCTGGTCGCATTGGGGACTGGCGGCGAATGGTCGGTGGGCGCGGCGCTGGTGGCCGAGGTCTTTCCCAAGCGCGCGCGGGCCCGGTCGCTCGGGATCTTCCACGCCTCCAGCGTGTTGGGGACCTATCTGGCCGTGCTTGCCGGAGCCTTCATCGTGGGCAACCCTCGGTTTGGCTGGCGCTGGGGCTTTGTGCTCGGCGCTTTGCCCGCGCTGCTCACGCTCTGGATTCGCCTGTCACTGCGCGAGCCGGAAAGATGGATTCAGGCGCGGGACACCGCGGAGCGAGATCGTAGCCAAAGGGCCGGAAGGCTGGCCGATTTGTTCGCCGCCGGTGTGCGACGGAACACAATCGTTGGCCTCAGTCTGGCGACAATCGGTCTGGCCACGTATTGGGGCGTTTACATCTACGGCTGGGGACTTCTGCGCCAGTTGGCCGAAAGCCGTCAGTTGTCCCAACAGACGATTAAACACTGGGAGATGTTGGGCATGTTCCTGGTTGTGACGGGCGGGGGACTGGGGCTGGTCTCGTTCGGTCCAATTTGCGAACGGGTCGGTCGGCGCAGCGCGTTTCTGTTCTTTCACTTGTGCGGCTTGGTCAGTGCATTGGTGCTCTTCCAAGGGTTGGCACGTGCGTCGGCGACGGTGTTGTGTCTGGCGCTACCGGTTTTCGGCTATATGACAATTGCGATTCATGCAGGCTACGCGATCTACTTCCCCGAACTATTCCCGACTCGATTGCGCGGAACCGGCGGCGGGTTTTGTTTCAATGGTGGACGGTTCCTTGCCGCCTCGATCCTGATCGTCCGAGCCTGGATGCGCAGCGATCAAGGTCTGGGCCTGCGGATGGAGGACGCGGCTTCCATCCTTAGCCTCTTGTTCTTGCTTGGGCTAATCGTGCTGCTCTTCGCTCCTGAAACCAAGGGGCGCGAATTACCGACGTGACGGACGTGAAAGAGCGAAGTAAGAAGAGCGAAGGACGAAAAGCGAAAGGCAAAGGACGAAAGATGCAACGGGATTTGTCTGAAAGGACGTTTCAGTTCTCGGTCCGCATTGTGAAATTCTGTCGCGAACTGGACAAGATTCCCGGTACCGGGCGCACCCTTGGAAAACAACTGCTACGGTCCGGTACTTCCATTGGAGCGAATGTGGAAGAAGCACAGGGTGCGCAAAGCCGAGCGGATTTCGTTTCCAAATACAGCATTGCGCGAAAAGAGGCCCGCGAAACGCACTATTGGCTTCGACTTCTCAAGGCGGCGGAAATCCAACAGGGCGAAGAAATAGAAGGTCTGCTGTCCGAATGCAACGAACTGATTGCAATTCTCACCAGCATTATCAAGAAAATCCGCGGAGTCCAGAAATGATCAGATGTTTTTCCTCCTTCGCTCTTCGCCCTTCGTCCTTCGCTCTTTGCCCTTCGTCCTCCGCTCTTCGCTCTTCGCCCTTATTCTTTCCTTAGGGAGGATTGATCCATGGCGGCGCAAGAGATTCGCTTTGGTTTGATTGGCTATGGTCTCTGGGGAATTCACCACGCGCGTGTCATTGCCAGGCTGACCGGCGCCAAATTGGTCGCGGTCGCTGAACACTCTGAGGAAAACCGGGCCGCCGCCAAAGCCGCTCATCCCGACGTGGACGTTCATAGCGATTATCAGGAATTACTCCGCCGCACGGACATTGACGCGGTAAGCGTCGTCGTGCCCAACCGCTTTCATTATGAAGTGAGCAAGGCCGTCCTGGAAGCGGGCAAGCACCTTCTGCTGGAAAAGCCCATGGCACTCCGGGTCGAGCATTGCGACGAAATGATTGCTTTGGCCCGCCAGAAAGGTAAGGTCCTAGCCGTCGGCCACGAAATGAGACTCTCGGTCCTGTGGGGGAAGGTCAAACAGTTGATAAGCGATGGCCTCATCGGCTCTCCGCTCTATGTCTTGATCGAGCTGTCACGGTTTCCCTATCGCTTGGGCTCAGAGGGCTGGCGATTCGACATCCATCGCGTGGGCAACTGGATTCTGGAAGAGCCGATCCACTTTTTCGATCTCGCGCGCTGGTTCCTGTCGGGCTTTGGCGAGCCTCGGTTGGTCTATGCCCGGGCCAACTCGAAGCAGCCGGATCATCCGGAGTTGCAGGACAACTTCGCCACGATCGTGAGTTTTTCGACCGGCGCTTTCGCGGTTATCACAGAAACTCTGGCCGCCTTCGAGCACCACGTCACCTGCAAAGTGACTGGAACCAAGGGGGCGGTGTGGGCACACTGGAGCGGCCCCGATGCCCGCACGACACAGCCCACATTTGGCCTGCGATACTTCGACGGGACCAGGATCGAAGAAGTTCAGTTCGAGAAACGCGCCGGCGAACTCTTCGAACTCGAAGAGGAGATTGCGGCGATGGTCCGCTCCGTTCGGACGGCCACTCCTCCGGTCTGCACGGGCGAGGATGGAAGATGGTCGGTTCGGCTTTGCCTGGCCGCGCAAGAATCCGTTGATACTGGAAAACCCATTTCTGTCGAGGGGTAAACCACGCGATTGCCGCTTTTGGGCAGACGACCCGTTTCTTGCCAAGGAAAAAGGGCTTCACAAAAACCTACCGTCGTGCATCTTGTCTAAGAGCGTGTTTTAGAATTCATTTTTCTTTCGTTTTCGTTCAGGGCAAAGGCGATGAAGCATCAGATTGATCATGGCGATCTGGATCAGGGCTTCGCTGGTTTCGGGAAGCA
>Ga0315280_10004821_pt1 | contig 19615 bp, 20 predicted proteins | sample YL17G06_40_MG_FD_203697 | JGI IMG/M metagenome (GOLD analysis project Ga0315280, IMG submission 203697) | Sediment microbial communities from Yellowstone Lake, YNP, Wyoming, USA - YL17G06_40 | ecosystem: Environmental > Aquatic > Freshwater > Lake > Sediment | place: USA: Wyoming | collected... | reverse complement strand
GACGATAGGCATCTTCTCTAGCCCGTATTTCTCTCTAACCTTGGGGTGGAAACGCGCCCGGTTGAAGGCTGTAACTGCGCAGCCAAGAAAACGGTGACAGCGCGCCTTAATGTAACGACAGACAAACGCCATTCAATGCGGAAAGACTTGAGAGTGGAGCCTGCGTCCAAATACCTGCAGACGGAACTAGCCTCGCAACTGCTGCAGGCAATTGACGAAACGCTGGAAATGGTTGGTCGAAGTACGAGATCTGAAGTCTTTGACTGGATTGAGAAAAGGTTCATGATGAGAAGAGATGAGATTCCGACCAGACTGGATGATTTCTCAAGATGCCTTCATGAAATTTTTGGATCCTCTTCTAAGCTTATCGAGTCTAACATTGTAAGAAGCATCTATCGCAGATTGGGGAGGAAGCTTGAGTTAAGAAGACAGTTTCGCCTTATCGATTATATTCTAGTTCTTGCAACCGACAATGGGGCAACCCGACCCGCTATCTTAGTCCGTTGAATTCAGGGCGCAGTTCTAGTAGTGTCCCCTCGGTTGTCTAGACGGTGAAACGTGAGCATGGCCATGCAGTAACGAAACCTCGACGCCATATGCGTTCCCTTTCTTCTCGGGGCTGAAAGCTATAATGCAGCTGGAGTTACGTTTTCACTGGAAATCACTTTTCTCATTACAGGCTTTTTTCCACAACGACTCTTATGGCGTCGTAGTCTTTCTTCGGATATGAATTTACGACATTTTGGACAGATCGGCAAACTGTTCCCGACGTAACCATGCAAGAATTTCATATTTATGGTATGCGCTCTGCTGTCAATGGTTCATCTTTCTTCGGCCGTAGCCACATTTAAACAATATTTGTTTTCATAGAATTCATTTTTTCGAAGTACGTAGTTGACTGCTCCAAAGCAAAGACTTGCAGTGAGAACGCGCATAATGAAGCCTACAAACTGATATGCAAAACAGCGCCTTTGGAATGATAAACCGGGCGACGAAGAGCCACATGTTGCTGGCTTTGAAATGAAGTACGTCACCAGTCAGTTCAACAAAATGTCAACCTCTCCCTCGACACCTTTATTGAATATGTCAGATTTCTTTGTGGTGTTTCACGCCAGAAATTGACAGGGGTTACTATGTGAATCGAGCCGTCCATAGGTTAGGCAGATCTTCTACGCGGTTTTTCATATATCCAGAGCCTCCGTTTGATTTTGAGAGAAGCGCAGGCCTACATAGCAGGTTCAAGAATAGTCTTCCAGATGTCTTCGAAAATGCGTTCTATAGGAGAGTTCTTCGCGTTGGAAAGAAACTGGTTCTGGTCTCTGTATCATCCAAGGGGACGATAGAAAAGCCGAAGCTGCTTGTTGAAGTCACTCCGCAACTAGGAAAGAGTTCAGAAAATAGAATGCTGAGGAAACTGCTACACTCTCTGTTCGCATCTTCATTTGACTTCAACGGTTTCTACGGGCTGGCAAAGAGAGATCGAGTGATGAAGATGGTTGCAGAAAATGTCAAAGGTCTTAGACCTGTTCCGCCGCCAACCATCTTCGAGGCGGTAATAATTGCTATTACTGAGCAGCAGATTTCGCTAAATGCTGCTATTGCAATCCGTTCTCGACTGATAGAGAAATATGGAGACAGAGTCATGTTCGATGGAGACATCTTCTACGCTTTTCCTACTCCGGAGTCGCTTGCGAAGGCACAGCCGGGGGAGATGAAGAAGGTGGGTCTCAGCATCATTAAGGCACGATACATAAATGAGTTTTCTAAGAAAGTCGCGAGTGGAGAATTCGACCCGGAAGGACTAAGGGAAATGGATGATGAGAAAGTCTTAGCCGAGCTAACAAAAATCCAAGGAATTGGAAGATGGAGTGCGGAATATGTGCTCGTTCGAGGAATGGGACGAATGAATTCTCTGCCTGCCAACGATTTGGGGATACAACGAGCGGTTTCAGATGCCTATTTCAAGGGAAAAAGAATCTCTTCGGGGGATGTTAGAAAAATTCTGATGAAATTCGCACCATACAGTGGAATCGCTGCCTTCTATCTCATGTACTACTTATTTTGGGAACCAAAACTTTAGGCTAACTAGCTAGAGATCATCCTCGGGCCATGATTTCAAGTTACGTGTACAATCCGGTCCTTGTATGATAGAACATGAAAAAAGTTCAGAGTTTCACCAACTCTACATGAATAATCTCGTCCTTGCGCATAGAGATCTTGTTCAGTGTTTCCTGTGATGGGCGTGTGTCAAGTTGGATCTTGGCCACCGCGGCCTTAGCACCTTCGAATATGATATTGTGTACTCCCTGCGCATTGATCTTGGATGCTCTGAGATCGTTAAGAATTCCAGTCAAAACACCCATCTTGTCATAGTGGCGTACAATTAGTTCATATGCTGCGGGGGTTCGTTTGGCATAGTTTACACAATTCTCCACATTCCCCGTTTTCACAAAGGTCTCGATGATCCGAACTGCTTCATCAGCGGTAGCCCTTTGTGCTTGGTCCGTAGAAGCACCAATATGGTGAGTGCCTACCCAGTTAGGTACGTTTGCGAGTACGTCAGTGAATTCTCCCTTCCCCTCCTTAGGTTCGTTTTCATATACGTCAAGACCCGCGCGGACCCGACCGGTCTTAAGCGCCTCAGCGAGTGCAGCATTGTCCACAACTGGGCCGCGCGACGTATTTAGAACGATGGCTCCAGGTTTCAGTTTGGCGATCCGTTCCGCGGAGAGGAGATGCCTCGTCTCAAGGTTGTAGGCCACGTGCAATGAAACCACATCGCATCGACTAATGAGTTCATCAATAGTAGCAGCACGATTAACACCTAGCTCCGCAGCCTTTTCATCCGTAAGCGATCTTGACCAGGCTAGTACAGTCATATCGAAGGCTTTGGCGCGTTTGATCACTTCTTTTCCCACTGCGCCCGTTCCGATGACCCCAAACACCTTGTCTTTGAGGCCGTCCGCCTTCGCAAAACCTTCTTTATCCCACCGACCATTGCGTAATGCAATAGTTCCATCTGGAATACGTCGGTCCACCGCCAACAGTAGGCCCATCGTTAACTCCGCAACAGCCGCAGCGTTCTTGTCTGGACAATTTGTAACGTAGATGGCTCGGGCCGAAGCCGCGTCTAGATCGATGTTCTCTGTACCAACACCAGATCGCACAATGAGCGCCAATGTTTCTGTCGCGTTGATAATGTCTCCAAGAACCTTGGTACCCCTGACCACAAGAATATTGACTCCTGCCATGTAGTCGGATAGGTTGTCCGCTGTAATGTCCGGGGCGTATTCAACTTCCTTTGCAATGCGCCGCAACTTTTCAACGTCTGCCGGAGGTAATCTATCGATGATTAGCAGTTTCATTGTGTGAATACCATTCGTCAAAATCCCATTTCCAGATTATATAGGTCTCGTTTATCAGATAATAGAGACTCCTTTCTCATAGCTTACATCTGATTGGGAAAGTTCTTATGTTTTGAAGTCGATTCACTAAATGTGGTTTCCAAGATATTATGTGAGGGTTTTCCTTGAGGTTAAAGAGTAAAGACTTTGAGGATAATAGGATGATTCCCAGCAAGTTTACGTGCGATGGCGATGACTTATCTCCGCAGTTGTCTTGGGAAGATGTGCCGGACGAAACCAAGAGTTTTGCTCTCAGCATCGAGGATCCCGATGCTCCAATGGGAACTTTCATCCATTGGCTAGTTCATGATGTCCCAAAAGGTGTTACTGGTTTCGATCAGGGGAGCATCGTGCGCGGCTCCAAACAGGTTACGAACGACTTCAGGAAAGAGAGTTATGGAGGACCGTGCCCACCATCAGGAACCCACAGATACTTTTTCACAGTTTATGCTCTAGATGTCGAGCATTTGGAAGGCGTGAATAGAAAGAACTTCTTCAATTTGATGGAGAAGCATACTCTAGACAAAGCGAAGTTGATAGGCCTCTACAAGAGAACTTCAAAAGGAACGCCATAGAAGAGGTACTCTGAACTGAACATAGGCACACGGTACATGAAGCCTGTTGATCCGAAATAGTTCGATTTAGCGGTTCGAGACTACAAGGATTTCAGCGTTTCTTTGATCCGCTGAAGAGCTTCCTTCAACTCACCCTCAGGATTTGTAAATGTGATTCGAATGTGACCTTCCCCATTTTTTCCGAAGCTAATTCCTGGGATAGTGGCAACCCTCGCTCTATCGAGAATAAGTTCGCTCATTGCAACTGAAGACTTATTCAGTGATGAGGTATTTGGAAGAGCGTAGAAGGCACCCTTCGGCTTCACACACGTAACTCCATCAATTTCAGCCAGTTCTTCCATTACTATGTTTCTTCTCTTCTCATACTGAGCGTTCATCTCTTTCACAAATTTCCACGATCTCTCATCTCGCAGAGCGAGAGCTGCAGCTTTTTGGGCGAATGTAGATGGGCCAGTCACCGAGTGTTCGTGAATTACCTTTACGCGTTCAGTAATCTGTCTGTTTGCCGTCATGTATCCAAGTCTCCAACCCGTCATGGCGAAAGCTTTCGAGAACCCGTTGACTGTAATAGTTCGGTCCTTCATTCCAGGGAACGAGGCTATGCTCAAGTGCTTTGTTCCATCGTAAACTAAGTACTCGTAGAGTTCATCGGAGAGAACCAGCAGATCATTTTCAATCGCGACGTCTGCAATATCTTCTAGCTCTTTCCTTTCTAACACACACCCCGTCGGATTATTTGGTGAATTTACAATGATCATCTTGGTTCTCGAAGTGATCGATTTTTCCAAGTCTGTGACGTTTACTGTAAACCCCTTATCTTCATACAAAGGAATCTTAACGGGTATTCCACCTGCGAAGGTTACGCATGGCTCGTAGCTCACCCAGCACGGATCGGTCAGAATCACTTCATCCCCAGGATTCAGCATCGCCATCATCGTGGCGAATATTGCTTCTTTTCCTCCAACCGTTACAAGCACTTCAGAATTTGGATCTAATTCAATTCCATTGTCTCTCTCAGTCTTCTCAGCTATAGCGGCTCTCAATTCAAGGATACCCGCACTGTCCGAATAGAAAGTATTTCCTTCATCCAACGCCTTCTTGGCAAATTCTCGTATGTGTTCCGGCGTGACAAATCCAGGCTCTCCCGCGCCGAGGCTTATAACGTCAATCCCTTTACGCTTCAATTCTTTTACTTTGGCAATCATGGCGATAGTTGGGGAACTAGGAACCTCTGTTCGATGTGCAGGCTTCATTCATTTCTTCACCTGATTCTTGTCGAACATATCTTTCCGCGAAATTATGTGAACCTTGTTCCGGATATCATTAACCTTTGGCAAGGTTAAGGAATTGTGGGTTCTACGGTCGGGTTGCATTTAAGCGATTCTTTGCTATTATCGAAAAACTAGCGTGATCATGCACAGACTTAAAGACTATACAGAGTCCCGATCGTCCGTGAAATGATCTCAAGATTTTTCAGAGGGTTTCGAGGGTTCTGACCTTGACGCTCTTGATCGAGTTCTCTTTCTCAAGGGTCTTCCGAAGTTCGTCGATCCCAAGCTTGCAAGTGGAGATATCTCCTACTACATACCATTCCGCAAGTTCACCTCTCCGTAGAGTTCTTGACTGACTTGAAAGTAGGTCCACTCCCAACTCCGCTAGTAGAGCTGCCGCCTTTGCAAGCGCGCCCAGCGTGTCTCCAAAGCCTATCTGAAACTCAGCAAGTTTCGCTCCTGGATGTGCGAACGGTAGGAGACGAGCTTCCTTCCTGTCCATGTCAGCCACCAGCATGACGTAGGTGCCTTCAGAAAGCCCGAGGCCGCTCCTCAGACTTGACGGAATAATTATCCTTCCTCTAGAGTCTACTCTGACGATTTCAGAGAGCTTCGTACTGATCTCCTCGTCCAGCTTTACCTCTACAGGAAACGTTTATATAAGGTGTGGGCAGATGGTGGGAAACTACCCACAATTTACCCATGAGGCAACAGGAATGAAACAGGGGTATCGACTTCACGGGAATGCAGGTACTCAGTGAAACGAAAGATCTTCTTCTAGATGGACTCCAGCTACGGGTTTTCGATGATAAAAGGAAGGACATTTTCAGTTTATGGGGCTACGACATAGTAACGGCATCTGCGATCATGAAGTGCGCTGAAGATTTCGAAACATGATAGGTGAGACAGTTGCGGATCAATGATCTAGTATCAACCGAGTTGAGGGGGGTAGTCAGCTACGCTCTCGGCGACCTTTTACAACAAGAAGCCAGCGTCGGAATGACAAAACTCGATCTGAATGAGAACCTGTGCATAGACGCTCAATTAGTTAGGTCGATTATGAGGACTGTTTGTTCACAAGTGGATCCTAATCAGTATCCCGAACCACATGCAGGAGTTGCCGTTGCGGCTCTCTCAAAATACCTTGACATAGACCAATCGAAATTGTATGTTGGTAACGGCTCTGATGATGTGTTAGAGAGACTTGCTAGATGTTTTGCCAACAAAGACTCCACTGTTCTCATCGTTGAGCCAAGCTTTTTCATGTATGGGTATTTTGCAAGCCTCAGTGGAGCTCGTAGGAAATCGGTGCGACTCAGACCATCATTCGAGCTCGATGTGGACGCGATACTCGGAGCCAAGGAACCTTCAACCTCACTCCTCATATTGTGCTCTCCGAATAATCCAACGGGAAATCAGTTCAGACAAGAAGATGTGAAAAGAATTCTGGAAGAGTTTGACGGTCTAGTTGCTATTGACGAAGCGTATGCGGATTTCGGAAGATACTCAACCGCCAAGTGGACGGATAACTTCGAGAACCTTGTGGTTCTACGATCGTTCTCGAAGGCTTATGGATTGGCGGCGCTGAGGGCAGGCTACGCCGTTTCCAACCCATCTGTAATCGAATGGTTGAAGAAAGCGACGCCCCCATTCAATGTAAACGCATTCACCCAGAAATTGGTGGAGATTTCACTCAAGAAATCTGCGAGATTCAAACGAGAGATTCAACGCGTATTAGAACAGAGAGCGTGGTTGATTAAACAACTTGAAACGATGGATGGGGTTAAACCATACCCCTCGGACGCCAACTTCGTTCTCTTCAGAATAATGCGCGAGGATTTGACATCTTCACAGGTCTGGACGACGCTTAGACATATGAAGATTCTAGTGCGAGATAAAGGTTCGGATCCACTCCTTCAAAACTGCATCCGTGTCACTGTTGGAACACACAAAATGAATCTAGAGTTTCTTAAAGCTCTCAAACAGATACTAAATCAGTGAACAGTTGAGTCACCATGAATGAGAGGAAATGCACAACAGAGAGAAAGACAAGGGAAACACATGTTAGAATGGAATTGAACATAGACGGAAAAGGATTAACCAACGTAAACACAGGAATAAAATTCCTCGACCATCTTCTTGTCACCCTTACGAAGCGTTCCTCTTTTGACTTGAGAGTTGAAGCGACAGGAGACCTTGGACATCACCTCATAGAAGATGTAGGACTCGTGCTTGGCGAAGCCCTACTTTCGGCATTGGGAGAGAAGAAAGGCATCAAGAGATTCGGCTTTGCCTACGTTACCATGGATGATTCACTATCAAGAACAGTGGTCGATCTTGGGGGCAGACCATATTTCGTAGCCAACCTAGACCTCCAACAGAATAAAGTCGAGGACGTTATGTCAGAAGACATCGAACACTTTTTCATGTCATTTGCTCACGCATCAAAATCCAACGTTCACATAGCTGTGCTGTATGGAAAGAACGACCACCACAAAATAGAATCGGCTACCAAGGCGTTGGCGCTGGCGTTGAGAGAAGCAGTTTCACAGGATCCAAAATTGGACAGCGTCCCAAGCGCAAAAGGAGTCTTGTGAGCTATGCCCACAATCGCCATCATCAACTATGGCGTCGGCAACCTTAGGAGTGTAAAAAGAGGGCTTGAACAATCCGATGCAACCGTAACCATAACTGACAAAGTCAGTGATATAATCCGGTCAGATGCTATGGTTCTTCCAGGTGTTGGCGCTTTCAAAGGCGCTCTAAGAACTCTAACCAAACTTTCCAAACCGATACTGAAGCAGGCAGACGCGGGAAAACCAATTTTGGGTATCTGCTTGGGCTATCAGATTCTCTTCACGAGAAGCCATGAAGGCGGCATCAGGAGAGGTCTTGACCTCCTTCAAGGAGAGGTTGTGAAACTCTCTGGAAATGTGAAACTGCCGCATATCGGATGGAATACCGTGTCTATCGCAAGGGCTGATGAGCTGGTGGATGGCGTCAAGGACGGTTCATACATGTACTTCGTTCACTCCTACTCCCCGAAACCTTCAGAGAAGAAGATTATCGTAGCCTACACCAACTATGGAGAAACGTTTCCATCAATCGTGTCTCAAGGTAATGTCTTCGCCACTCAGTTTCACCCCGAGAAGAGTGGAACAAGTGGATTGAGAATTCTGGAGAATTTCGTAGGAATCACCAAGAGGTAGAGGAAATGCTGATTATTCCAGCAGTCGATATAATGGGCGGAAAATCAGTCAGGCTCGTTCATGGAGACCCATCACGTAAGAAGATCTATTACGATGACCCACTTGTTCCAGCCACGAAATTCGCCAAAGCAGGCGCAGAACTCATACATGTGGTAGATCTTGATGCAGCTCTTGGAACCGGCCAGAACTTGTCAAGCATAAGACGAATTGTATCCACATTACGTCTTCCAGTGCAGGTTGGTGGCGGTATCCGAAGTTTAGAGAGAGCACGGCAGCTACTTGACGTAGGAGTGAAGAGGGTTATCTTTGGCACTTCATCGGTGAACCAGATCGACATCGTTGGAGCGGCAGTCAAAAAGTTTGGGGCTGACAGGGTTGCCGCAGCTGTGGATACTAAGGGCGACCTTGTGGTGGTGAAGGGATGGACCGAGCCTACTGGATTGAACTACATCGAATTGGCTGAGTCGCTCGATAAGCTCGGTGTTGGGAGCATTATCTTTACCTCTGTCGATGCGGATGGAACCCTTACCAAACCATCCTTTGAAAGAGTAATGAAACTTCGCAAGATTGTGACTACACGTTTGGTAGCTTCAGGTGGAGTTTCCACGTTGGAAGACATCAAAGGATTGGTGGAGACTGGAACATATGGCGCCATAATTGGAACAGCGTTCTATGAAGAGAAGATCGATCTTGGGGAAGCTATGAAGGTGGCGTCAGAATGCTAGCGAAGAGGATCATACCCTGCTTGGATGTCGAAAGTGGAAAAGTTGTCAAGGGCATCAGATTCAAGAACCTTAGGGTTGAAGGAGATCCCGCGGAGCTTTCCTCCGAGTACGAGCGACAGGGAGCGGATGAAGTTGTCTTCTTGGACATAACAGCCTCTCACGAGAGACGCGAAATATTTTTGGACGTTGTCAGGAGGACCGCGGACACAGTCTTCATACCATTTACTGTTGGAGGCGGGATAAGAAACACCAAAGACATTGAACGTATTCTCTTAGCTGGTGCAGACAAAATCGCGTTGAATACCACAGCCGTTAGACGACCAGAATCCATTAAGGACTCTTCAGATAGATTTGGAAGCCAATGCACGGTTGTTTCGATAGACGCGAAACGGAACTACGTGGACGCACCTAAGGGTAGGAGAACCGTTGTGGACACGCCAGCGGGAAAATGTTGGTGGAATATCTATGTCGAGGGCGGAAGAGTTCCGATTCCACTGGACGCAATCTCCTGGGCTAAGCGAGTTGAAAAACTCGGAGCGGGAGAGATCCTCTTAACAAGTATGGACTGTGATGGAACAAGATCTGGATACGATATCGAACTGACGAGAACAGTCAGCGAAAATGTGAATATCCCAGTTATAGCGAGTGGTGGCGCAGGTGGTCCCGAAGAAATCCTTCACGTTCTGAAGCATGGCAAAGCGGATGCAGCTCTTGCCGCTTCCATATTTCACGAGTCACAGTATACTGTTGGGCAAGTGAAACAGTATCTCCTCGACAGAGGAGTAGCTGTCCGCCTTCCCTCAAGGTAGATCAGAATTGGCTCTCAAGATGACAGAAACAGAGATAGAGAAACTCATAGCGGCTGTAAACTTTCAGAAAATGGGTGAACTCGTTCCAGTGGTGGTTCAAGACGCATCAAATGACAAGGTGCTAATGCAGGCTTTCATGAATAAGGAGACTCTGAGACTGACGTTAGAAAGCGGGAAGATGCACTATTGGAGTAGAACGAGAAATAGAGTCTGGATGAAAGGTGAGCAGTCTGGGAATTACTCGATCGTACAGAAAATCGCTTTAGACTGCGATTCTGATTCACTACTCTTTTCAGTGCAGCAGATCGGACCGTGCTGTCACACTGGAAACGACAGTTGCTTCTACCAATCAGTGACAGACTCCGCTCCAGAGAGTGTAGATAGCAGAGTTCTGGAGAGAATCTTCGAGGTTGTAAATGAGAGAGTAAGAAACCCAAAAGAAGAATCATACGTGTCAAAGCTTACACGCCAAGGAGAGAACTCGATCCTACAGAAGATTGGCGAAGAAACCTTCGAGCTTGTGCTCGCGGCCAAAGATGAATGGGCAGGGGAGATAGTTTCCGAAGCCTCAGACCTACTCTTTCATATAATGGTTCTCTTCGCGGCGAAGAAGATGGATATTCGAGACTGTTTCAAGGAACTGAAGAATCGCCACTATGCGAAGACCAAACCGGGCTCTATATCACATGGTCCCACGTAGCAGACCCATCATCACAAGTCCTGTTCCATGAATAATTCCGCAAGGATTATACGTCCAGCTCGAATCATATAGTAATCTATTCTAATGGAGGAAGTTGATTGGACGAAGAGCGTTGGAACGTATGGTTGATGTTCAGCTGTTCGAATTATCCTGGGCATCCCGATGCCTTGGGAATCGCTGTGTTAACGAACTATGCATACATGCCAAGAGTAATTGCCTCCGCGGAGACTAAGGCATGTAGTTTGTGTGGTTGCGGGCTTGTATATGCAGGCAAGGAAGATGCTCTTCTCCCGTTCTTGATGCACGATTTTGAACGCTTCCAAGCCAACGGTTACAACCCAATGAAAGACGAAGAGTTCTGGATAACAGACTACTGAAACTGCGCTCTATCTCTTAAGCGACCCAATGGTTCTGGAGCAGATTATGCCCCGAACCTGGTTACATAGATGACTTAAGCTTCTCCTTTAACAGCGAAGCAACTCGTTTAGCATCCGCTTTGCCTCGAACTTGCGTCATAACTAGACCCATTAGTTTGCCGGTTGCTCTTTCACCTTGATCTTTTACTAATGAAGTATTCTCGGAAACTACCTTGTTCACGATCGACGCCACCTCCGACTCTGAAAGCATCTTGAGCCCCAGTTTCTCCATGGCTTCGTTCGGCGTCTTTCCCGGGTTCTTAGCAATCCACGTAATAATCTCCTCAATAGATTCCTTCGCAGTCTCTCCCACATCGACAAGATCGAAGACCCTCTCAATCTGCTCTGAGCTAACGTTCTCAAGAGGTACGCCGTCCCTCTCAAGACTCTTGAATATCTCCGTCAGCATAGTCGCGATGAAAGAAGGCTGAATTTTCGTTCTTGAAGCTACCTTCTCGAAGAGTTCCATGTAGTCGGAGTCTAATAGTTGGCTCGCTAGTTTTTCATTCAAACCATAGGACTGAGCCAGTCGCTTCATGACAACATCTGGAAGTGGTGGCAGATTTGCTTTGGCTCGTGCGATCCTTTCGGCTGAGAGGGCGATGGGGGGCACATCAGTTTCAGGATACATTCGAGCCGCCCCTGGACGCGGACGCATGTACACTGTTGTCCCATCTAGGTTTGAGGCTCTTGTCTCCTCGGGTACACCCTTAAGCGCGTCTTTGGCGCGTTCGACCACAGCTTTCAAGGCATCCCTCACATTCTCGAGATTGTCTGCCACCAAAGCGATTGCGTCAAGCTCTCCTGCGCCTACTCGGACTCGCGTTCCCTCCAACTCTTCCTGGGTAATTCCATATGCAGGCAACTCATCCGAGTGAAATATCCCACCTACCTTACCCGCAAACATGGCTCTACGAGAAAATTCGGTTCCTAACCTTAGGCCCGGTAACAGTTCTCTCTTCAGTAACCCCGAGAATTTTGGAAGTTTAGTGGCATATACGACTCCGCTTTTTGATAAGGCGGATTTTATTACTTTACATTGCGTCTTGGAATAGATGTCAGTCACATCAACGAGGTTTTCCACGATATCGTCTTCGCGTAAGCCCCTATCCTGCAACTCATTTTTTAGTTTGACTAATTCAATCTGTCTTTGAACCTCGAACTCAACAACTTTAGAGATCAGATAGAGTTTCTGAACCCCTTTAATCTCGACTAATGCTCCTTGACGAGTCGATATATTGAGGTCTTGTCGGATAGTTCCCAAGCCTCGCTTCACCTTTCCGGTCGCTTTGAGAAGCCGACCTATAGCAAGAGCGGTCTCCTGTGCCTCTTCTGGTGAATTGATGACCGGCCCTGTGGTCACTTCTACGAGCGGAATTCCAAGTCTATCGATCCGATAGTTGACGGTCATTCCAACTTCTCCGGTCTTTCTGGCAGCATCCTCCTCAAGGCTTACATGTTGAATGGGAACTCTCTTGTTGGAAATGTCTAGGAACCCGTTCAGTCCCATCGCGGTTGTACGTTGAAATCCAGTTGTGTTCGACCCGTCGATCACAACCTTTCTCATCACATGAATCTCATCAACCGGTTTCAGATTCATCATGAAGCTGATCAACAGGACGGTATCTATCGCCTCATCATTCAAGTTATGAGGGGGCTCCTCATCCATCTCCACGAGACACGTGGTATCAGAGTCCGCCTCGTACGCAATGACCCTACCCTTCTGAAACTCGAACATAGCCGCAGGATCAACCTGACCGAACTCACTCTGGGTTGGACGAAGCCTCCTTAGAAAGACCATCTCGGGGTCCCCTGTCGAGAGACGAGTAGGACAAGCACAGAACAGTTTACTCTTAGTATCAAGTTGACAGTGAACTTCTATCCCAACCTTCAATCCAAGATCCGAGATCTCAGGCAACTTAAACCAATCCTTCGGCTACTGTTCGCCTCGAAGAGATTTCACCTGCTATGTTTGACACCATCAGGTTCGAGACACTCTCGACATCGTCGGTCTGCCCAAAAGCCCACATCATTTTGACAAGAGCAGTTTCCGGAACCATGTCTTCTAGTGGAAGGACTCCCAACGAAAGAAGATCTCGCCCCGTATAGTAGACGTTCATGTTAACTCGACCCCATATACATTGAGAACTCATCCCAACGAGAAGCCCTTTGTCAACGGCTCGTTTGATGGCGTCGTAGCAGTATCGACTTACATGGCCAAGACCTGTACCTTCGAAGATGAGACCTCGATAACCCCGATCCACATGCCAATCAATTAAGGCAGGGTTCATATTCGGATAGAATTTTATCAAAGCTACCTTATCATCAAAGTCAGGCTTTAGAACAGGCGCGTCATCTTGCCCACGTCTTCTAAAATCATCTAGAAATTCAAATCTTCTTTGAATCAGATCATATCTGGCCAACGGCTGTGAATTGATCGATCTGAAAGCATCCCTCGCACTAGTATGACATTTTCGGGCCCGAGTAGCCCTATGAACTACCAAGAAGTCATCAGAGGTTTTTTCATGCATCACCAGAACCACTTCCGAGCATGGTGAGGTGGCGGCGATGGATACTGCACCAATCAGGTTCGTGGCCGCATCAGAACTTGGCCTATCAGATGATCGCTGAGAACCAACAAGAACAACTGGAATTGGAAGGTTTTGAAGTGCGAAGCTTAGCGCAGCACCTGTATACGCCATTGTGTCTGTGCCGTGACAAATAACGACACCCTGCATAGCCTTCTCATAGTATTTCCAGACTGTAGTCGCAATCTCTTTCCAGTGGTTCACAGTCAGGTTCTCACTGAATTCGGTGTAGAGGACGTCAGCGGTCACCTGAGCGATGTCAGAGAGCTCTGGAACAACGCTGTATAGATCCTCAGCGTTCAGTGCCGGCTCAACAGAACCTGTTCTATAATCGACTCGGCTCGCTATTGTTCCACCGGTACTTATCACCGCTACTTTGGGAAGGCCTTCTCTAGATGGAGGAAGTGGAGGACGCGAGAAAGATGGTTTACCACCTCTCCCCGTAACTTCGACCTTCGTATCAAGCGTGACTTGGACTCCGACATTGTAGCCGCTGCCTAATTTGATGACTATGATCCTTTCGTCACCAAGCTCGGTTCGAGGTATTAGAATACCCTCGTAGACTTTCTCGTTCTCCTGGATTCTGATTCTATCTCCAATATCTGCTCCAGACTTCTTCAACAACTCGAATGCTATTCCACGATAACCTGTCGTCAATTTTGCCGCTCCTATTAATGAACCATTGATCTATCAAGATCTGTTTTCAGGATTGCTCTGTTCATCTTCCAGAGACGATTACTCAATCCACTAAGAGTTTTGACATGTAGGGTCCCTCACGTCCATATCCTAGCATTCTATAATACTCCCGAGTTCCTATTGCGCTTGTGACTAGAATCTTTCTTCGATTGTAGAGTTCGACAGTCTTCCTTTCAGCTTCTAATAGAAGTTTTCCTCCAAGACCCTTATGTTGATAGGCGTCCCTGTCTTCTCCACCAACTGGGATCATAGGTCCACAGACGCGAAGTTCTCTGACGATTGCCGTATCGCCACCGCCGATCTCTGATCTATGTGCATCGGAAGAGGGGATCCTCAACCGAATATATCCAGCCAAGGTGTCGCTCTCTTCCTCCACCGCCGAGATGAAGATTTCTTTTCCGTTAGACGCCTCATATTCCTCTGATACGATCTTGAAGTTCTCGGGATTAGGTCTCCACCCTGTCTTCAACATACGAAGCCCAACTTCTCTACACCTTATGCACCTACATCGCATGCCCATCTCAACCATCCTTTTTTCGACCAATTGTCGGAGATTACTCTTCTTAACGCCAGCGACTATGAGATTTGCAGGAATATCACGCTGAACGCGCATTATCCTGATCCATGAAGGGACTTTCGCCTTTATCTCTCCAATAAGATCAGCCGCTTCCTCAGACGAGTAGGGCTGGTACATGCCAGATTTCCACAGCTCATACACTTCAGTCCCCTTCAGAACAAGACATGGGTAAATCTTCAACATATCCGGTTTGAATGCAGGGTCCTCGAATAGCCTTATGAAGGCCGAGTAGTCTCTTTCTCGATCCGATCCTGGAAGTCCAGGCATCATGTGGGCAACGATCTTAAGTCCGGAATCCTTGCAGATTCGGAACGCTTGCACAACATCGCTGACCGTGTGGCAGCGCCCAACGAGTCGATAGATGTCATCGTACAGGTTTTGAACTCCCAGCTCAACGCGCGTGACTCCCATAGAGAGCATTTGATCCACGTGATCCACCCCCGACCAGTCAGGACGCGTTTCAACGGTGATCCCAACATTCCTAACCTCTGAAGCCTCAGCAACTGCGATCGCTTCCTCCAAGGAAGATGAAGTCTGCCCTGAGATAGCTTCCAGACACCTTTGAACAAAGTGCTCTTGGTAGGATTTGGACGTCGCCAAGAAAGTTCCTCCTTGAATAACAAGTTCTACCTTTCCAACTTTATGCCCGATCGCCCTGAGCTGCTGCAGTCGACTCGATACCTGCTTGTAGGGATCAAAGTTGTTCTGGATACCTCTCATAGTTGACGGCTCATAGCCAGTGTAACTTGCAGGTGCACCGGGCTCGCTCGGACAGTATCCGCACCGTCCATGGGGACACTTCGAAGGCTCCGTCATTACTGCTACAACGTTTACTCCTGACAAACTTCGAACTCGTTTCAAGAGAAGAGTGGAACGTACCTCTTCCTTCTCGTCCTCGTCAGCGTAGGACAGAATCTCCGCGTTGCTTGGAATCCAACTCAGACTATGTAGTTTCGCAAATCGAAGCTTGACATCATTCAAATCGACATTGTCATCTGGGGTTCGCTCTAGGATCTCTTGCAGTATCTCCCTGCAGACATCCTTCCGCTTCGGTTTCGATGACATTGAATGTTCCCAGACGACCGCACTTTCTTTGGGGGCGGCTACCGATAAACAAGGCGGTCGGACCGTGTATTAGAAAGAACTTAGTATCACTCCAGCCTTTGTCTTCGCAGCGGATCAAGATGCGCAGAACCGGCGTTGTGGATCTTGGGCTCCATACAGGACCGGCTCCACACTGGCTCTTGGTGAGAATGAGAAAACTAGCGAAATCCATGCTCACCATTCTCGTGAATCAATACAGGCCGGACGGCGTCTTGACTAGGCTTGCAGATCCATTCTGGTTTCAAGCGCTCTCAGCCGTCTTGGGGTTTGATTTCGATTCGAGTGGAGTAACCCCCGTAACATGTGCTGTGCTGAAGTCCGCAATCGTCCCCGAGGAGCATGGATTTGGTGTTGCGGGAGGAAAGGGAAAACGTTCCAAGCATACGCCCGCCGAGGCAAGAGCGCTTGGAGAAAAGTTTGGATTAACTGATGCGAAGATCTCTAGTTTGGTATACTCTAGCAGAATGGCGGCGAAGGTTGACAACGCGGCGATCCAAGCCGGTTACCCGCTATATCATCATTCCCTCTTTGTCACTGAGACAGGTAACTGGGCGGTTATCCAGCAAGGCATGAATGTTGAGTCTAGATAGTCTTTCTGAGCGCTAATTTTGACACGCTCAGGTTCAAGTGACTACATATTCTGCTTTGCTCAGGATTGCAATTGTGGTAGAATTGTTTCAGGAATTAGCTGCACGTCAAGCTAAGCCGATATCAACGTTTGATCATTTCTGTGTGAAATGTAAGAGTAGACGAAGTTTCTGTTGCGTAACAGAGGTCAGGACAAGACTTGGACAGAAGGCCTTACAGGGTTATTGTCGTGTCTGTGGCTGCAAATCCATCAAGTTTCTCAGCAGTCCTGTGCTAGTGTCGATTCCACACAGACCAAGAAGTAACCTCTTGAATCAAGTTAGTACAGGCGCAGCCAAGACATCGAATGTTGGAAGACGTGATCTCATAGACAGGTTTGGCCTAGACCGGGTCAAAGCCGCTTTCACAAACATATCCGACATCCGAGAACTAGCGCAGATTTTTGGTTGTAACCGAGTAACCGTCTATCGAACAGCTCGAAAATTGAAGCGGATGCAACTTGGGCAAGTGATTCGTGAACCAACCGATGAATTGCTCCAGCAAGAAGATGCACAAAGATGGAGTGAATGGCTCAAGACCAGGTTGCCGAAACATTACGGATGGTTCGTTGGCGTAGTAGAAGAGATATGGCAAAAATGCTGGAACAAACAACACATCATAACAATCCTAAGCAAAGATGAACATGGAGAATCAAACATAATCCAAGCCCTAAACTACATCAACAATAACTTCTCGCAGGGAAAGAAGTTCAATGCAATAGTCACCCTGAGAAGCCTCATCCGATATGGATTCGGAGACCCGGCATGGCTTCAACGCCATTTAACTACAAAAGGCAAGAAACCAAACCCTCGAAAGATCCCGGTCTTGCGGCTACCAGAATTTCCAACCCTATGGAACGAGACCATAGAACTTGCGAAACAGATAGCCCACGAGAATGAACGAGACGAGATAGAGCTGATCCTAAACATCAAGACGGCGACAGGCATGAGAACGGGAAGCATACGCGACGAACGAGAGCTCTGGGGAACCAGAATTGGAGAGGGAAAAAGCAGCATATACATTCATGCCGGCAACGTCGTATGGATGGTCTACTCTAAAGCAGGCGAAACATGGGAGATCTCTCTCCTCCCTGACAAAGTCAAGAAAATGCTGTTGAACTACGTACGGAGACATGGACTGAGACAAGGCGATCCACTGATAAAGATGAAAACTGCCCGTGCCAATCAGATACTTGCAGAAGCCAGTTCAAAGGTCTTGAATTACCGGCTGAGGCTTCACGACTGCAGAAAGATCTTCATCACATACCTAAAACGGGCAGGAGTCGGCATCGAAGATGTGGTTTCACCATCATGCTCATGCCCATTCGGAGTAACTTGGAAAGACGCGAACACAACCTACCGCCACTACCTAGAAATAGTCGACACAGACCAGATAGCAGCACACAAGAAATTCAGTGACGTGTTCTTCTCATGAATCCCCCCCAAAGGATGACGCGGCCGTTTTCTACATCTGTCGGATCTTGCCCGGCCGCGCTTGCATCTACTCGCCATCTTCTATCCTCTTTTGGTCATTCGACCTCGAGAAAAATCGTTAGAAATTTGACTGTTTAGGCCAAGTAGTTACGAACCGTTAGGTTACGAAATATGATGAAGATACCTAAATAGTTCGTTTACGTTACGAACGTTTACGAAACGTTACGATAGGAACGGTTTGGAAAGGTTACGAAACCATGGAAAAGCGGGGGCGCTATGTAACTACGAATCTGACGCCTGACGAATACGAGTTGATGAAGAAGACACGTGCCAAAGCAGGGCTCGGTGAGTATCAGTTCCTCAAAGATGCTTCAGGGTCCTAGCCTCGTCTTCATGTCGATGCGGCTAGGCCTTGATGAAGGGAGCGTCTATGGCTACGTTCTCTCCCTTCACCAGTCCGATCTTTCTGAACCCTTTCAGTAGGTGACCGATGATCTGCTGTAGACGTTTGACGCCTATCCTTTCTGGGAAACGTGATAGAACGCTTCTACCATAGGCGGGTTCATCCGCTTATAGAATACATTTGGCCAGAGTTGTCATAATTCCGCAATTCAAACTAATTGTGATAGCATTCTTAATCGTCGCAATAGTGATCATAAGGAGCAAGCTCCGCAATCCGCAAGTCGTTAACAGTAACTTCAAACCAGCGCTCCAAGGAGATATTTTCGGATGTCGATTCTATATGTTATCGCGTGACATATGAAGACGCTTATCATATCTTCCAGTAAGAGTACAGCCAAAATCGCTAACACGATTGGAATCGGCATTGCCATCAGGTAGACATCAGTGAAGAATACATAGGGGGCCTGCACAGCATACGCTGCTAAGACCGCGAGTGTCTGCGGAACTATCGACCTAGCTTTCATTCCACGGATTTTCGAGTAGAACAGTCCTGTGAAAAAGCCTAGGATTGCATTTCCACCCAATATGTACGGATTCGCTCTTGGAAGCCTGAACGCAGCTATTATGAAACCAAAGAATCCGACGAAGGCTCCTGAAACTGGGTCTACAGCGAGACCGGTCAAAATTACCGGAATCTGTGAGAAGTGAACGTTGACAACCGAGACATGGATAACCAACAACCCAAGCACATTCGCCAGTGCACTCATAGTGGCTACAAAGGCCACAATTCTACTCTTCGATCTCATTCACTACTAGCTCCTACAGACTCAATTAAATGCCGAGTAGCTTAGAAGTTCGTGGATACTCCTTCAACTGCTAGTGGCCGGGTGCCTGAGCGTGAGCACGTGTCTCAACCAGTTTCTTCAGATCTTCCGGAATATTTGGTTCGTACGCCACTTTGATTACCCAACGGAATATGTCTCTTTCAGTAATCATTCCCACAAGTTTATCGCCTTCGATAACGGGAAGCCTTCGAATGTCTTTGCGCACCATCTGTTCTACAGCTTCCCAGACCTGCG
>Ga0315280_10004820_pt1 | contig 19616 bp, 16 predicted proteins | sample YL17G06_40_MG_FD_203697 | JGI IMG/M metagenome (GOLD analysis project Ga0315280, IMG submission 203697) | Sediment microbial communities from Yellowstone Lake, YNP, Wyoming, USA - YL17G06_40 | ecosystem: Environmental > Aquatic > Freshwater > Lake > Sediment | place: USA: Wyoming | collected... | reverse complement strand
CTCAGAGCCTGCCCTGAGCGAAGCGAAGGGGTAAACTCCGCGAAGTTTACCCGCCTTGGGCGGAGATCTTGGTGGCGAGTTGCGCCACGCTCGCAAGATTCTTCGGTGGCTAGGTCTTCGACCGCCACGTCCCTAGGCCGAAGGGCCGGGATGGCGGTCCCTTCGGGACCTAGCCAGCGGTCGCGGAGCGACCTAGCCGCTTCGCCTCAGAATGACATTTCAGGCGCATCCCTGCAGGTTCCTGGGATAGGCCCTTACCGCGCCGCGTCGGTCAGCGCGGCTTGGCGACCGCCGCGTGCAGCGATCGCGCCGCAGCCAGCGCCGCATCCTCGATCTTCTCTCCCGCGCACAGCGATTCCTGAACCCCCTTCGGGTCCCACGTCTCTTTGGCCACGAAATAGCCCAGGCAGTGGTTCGCGGCCGCGAGCACGAACTTGTACTTGCCGGTCATGATGCGCTTGAGCTTGGCGGCGAACTCGGGGTGCGGCTCGCCGGGGATGGTGATCATCTCGGCCGGGCCGATGGCGATCATCTGCATGTCGCACGTGGTGATGTTGTGCGCGTCGAGCTGCACGGGGATAACCCCGGCGCGAACCGCCTTCAGCATATCCGGCGTCGTCACCGGAAACCGCGCTCGCTCGCAGGCGACCCTGATCGTCGGCTGCGCTACCGGCTCGGCGGAGCGCGCGGCGGCGATTGCGGTCTGAGCGAGGGTGGTGCCCATGCGCTCCAGCCACTGCTCCGAGCCGGACATATCGGCCGGCTCGATGCCGCCGAGCGCCCCGTTGATGAACATCGTCATGCCGCCCAGCGCCTGCGAGACATCGCGATAGAGATACACCGCCCAATCCGCCGACACGACCGTGCTCGATTCGGGCAGCGCATCCGGGTGGCTGCCGAAGTTGACCAGCGTCGCCATGTTCTGGCCCGACTTCGCATCGCGCACCAGCATCACCGTCACGCTCGGGTCGAAGACGCCCGGGTTATGCCAGTTGTGCGCGACGTTCGCCATCACCCGCTCCGGCTTGCCCTCGCGCTGCTCGACGGCGATGGGCAGGTCCGCCTGGCCAAACGCAAGCTTGGCGGGCCGAAGGTTGGCTGTCGCTTGACCCATGGCCTGAATCGCGCGCCCGATGATCCAGCTCACGTAGGCCAGGTTGATGGCTTTGCCTTGCGGGCCGAAGATGCCGATGGTGCAGGGCGCGGAGTGGGTATGCGTGCACGTGACGACGATGTTGGCGGGATCTAAGCCAACCGCGCCGCGCTTGATCGCGTCTGCCCACTGCGCGAAGAGGTAGATGAGGTCGAGGCTCAGCAGCGCGACGCGCCGCTCGCCGTCATCGAGCACCAGCGCCTTGACGTGAAGATCGTCATGCACGCCGCTCTGCGGCCGGTCGGCGTAGTAGCCGTCGAGATAGAGCGGTTCGCTGCTGCGGAAGAGCTCCGGCGCGCCGGCGGTGCCCGGCGGCAGCGGCGTGATGAGGACGTCCGCGACGCCGGCCCGCAACTCCGCCGCGCAAGCGCCGATGGATCCGGAGACGGCCAGCGCGAGCATGGCGACGATTAGCATGGCCCAGATCATGAGGCATCTCCTTGGCCGCGGCCGCCCGCCGCGTTGTGCATTCGCAAAGGTTCCCTTCCTGGCGCCAAGCTCCCTGCTGTCTCTCTCGCGTTGCCACGCTTGGGCAGGAGGCAGGCTGCCGCCTTACGAATCTGTCTACCAGCAACATGCGCCCGCTGTTTGCGATAGCTGCCGTTGCGCTCCTGCTCGCCGGCCTCGCCGGCTGCGCGCGCAAAGAGCGAAGCGAGCGCGCGGCGGGCAAGGAGATCGAGGTCTCGGTCTTCCTCGGCGGCTACGGGCTAGACTTTTTTCAGGACGTCGCGCGCAGGTACGAGAGGACGCACCCCGGCGTCAAGGTCAACCTGTGGGGCGACCCGCGCAACATCGAGAAGCTGCGCCCGCGTTTCCTGTCAGGCGATCCGCCCGATGCTTTCTGGGCCGTCCTGCCCATCTGGCGGCTAGCCGACGGCGGCGCGCTGCACGCCCTCGATAAGGAACTAGACACCAAAGCCTATGGCCAAGACATGACCTGGCGCAGCAGCTTCCTTCCGAGCGCGCTGGCGACCGCGCTCGTTGGCGGCAAGACCTACTTCGTGCCCACCGACCTGAGCGTGCACCTGATGTGGTACAACGTCGGCATGTTCCGCCGCCACGGCTGGAAGGCGCCGCGCACCTGGCCCGAGTTCACTGCTCTCTGTGAGCGGATCAAGGCCGCCGGCATCGCCCCCATTGCCTTCCAGGGGCGCTATCCTGACTACGCGCTGCCGATTCTGCTCAACCTTTTCCAGCGCCAGGCCGGCGAGCGGCCGCTCTTTGCGGCGATCAACATCGAGCGCGGCGCGTGGGTGCATCCCGATATGATAAAGAGCGCCCGCATGCTGCGCGAGATGATGGTCAAGGGCTACTTCGAGCCCGGCTGCATGGGCATGACCCACACCGAGGCGCAGATGGAGTTCGTCAACGGGCGCGCGGCGATGGTGCCCTGCGGCACCTGGCTCAAGGCGGAGATGAAGAACACGACGCCGAAGGATTTCGAGATGTCGTGCTTCAACTATCCGGCGGCGCCGGGCGGCAAGGGCGATCCCTCGGTGGCGGGCATATCGCTCGGGTACTGGTGCGTGCCGGCGCAGGCGGCGAACATCGCCGGCGGCGCGGATTTCCTGAAGTGGCTGACCTCGCTCGACAACGCTAACCAGTTCTGCCGCGAGAAGGATACGCTGTTCGCCGTCAAAGGCGCGGACCGCTACGTGGCGAAGGAGCTGGCGCCGGCGGTGGAAGCCATGCGCCGCGCGAAGTACACCTGGGCGGCGATGATGAGCAACTGGTATCCCGAGCTCGCCCTGCGCATTGATGATGGCCTGGCTTCGCTCATGACCGGCAACATCACGCCGGAAGAGTTCTGTCGCCGCATCGAGGATATGTGCGAGCGCATCCGCCGCGACCCGCGCACGCCGAAGTACCGCTTCGAGCCACCGGCGCAGGCAGTTGCGCAGGGCCGCGATCCCATCCCGACGCCCGAGGGAGCTCCGCGTTGAAGCGTGACGCCCGCCGCGCGGTGATACTGTTTCTGCTGCCGGCTTGCGGGCTTTACGCCGTCTTGTTTCTCTACCCCGTGATCAGCAGCCTCGCGCTCAGCCTTTACGACTGGGACGGCTTCACCCACAAGCGGCAGTATGTCGGCCTTGACAACTTCACCCGCCTGCTGACTAACGACCCGATGTTCTGGACCGCGCTCAAGCACAACCTATTCCTCCTTACCGTGCCCACGGTCATCATCCTCGTCGTCGCGCTCTTCTTCGCTGCCGCCCTCAGCAGCGGCGTGCGCGGCGCGCGCCTCTTTCGCATCACCTACTTCTTCCCCAACGTCATCAGCATGGTCGCCATCACCCTGCTGTGGTTCTTCATCTACAACCCCACCTTCGGGCTCCTCAACGGCCTGCTGCGGCCCGTCACCGGCGGCAAGGTCACCATCGTCTGGCTCGATCCCAATCACATCATGGGCTCGCTCGTCGCGCCCATCGTCTGGTGCAGCCTGGGGTTTTACCTCGTCCTCTTTCTGGCCGGCATGGAGAACATCCCGCATACCTACTACGACGCGGCGAAGGTTGACGGCGCCAACGCCTGGCAGCAATTCCGCAGCATCACCATGCCCCTGCTGTGGGATGTCATCACCATCGGCGTCGTCTTCCTCATCATCGGCGGCCTGCGCATCTTCGATCTCATCTACGTCATGGCGCTGGGTTACCCCAACGAGCAGAGCCAGGTCATCGCGACTTACCTCTACGAGCAGGCGTTCAACAACGCGCACATGGGCTATGGCATCGCCATCGCGGTGGTGCTGTTCGTGCTCGTCTTCGCCGCCACCGCCATCGCCATGCGCGTCATGCGGCGAGAGCAACTGGAGTACTGATGAGTCCGGCCGCAGACGAGCAAAGCGCAGCATCGCCAGCCAGCCGCGCGCGCAACCGCTCCCCCGCCCGCAGGCGGCGCACCGCCCGCAGGCGGCGCACCGCCCGCGTCTTCGGCCTGGGCGCGCTTTACGTCATACTGCTCGGCTACGCCGCGGTGGTCATCCTGCCCATGATCTGGCTGCTCTACACCTCGCTCAAGAGCAACCGCGAGATCTTCGCCGGCGCGTGGGACCTGCCGCACGCGCTGCACTGGGAGAACTTCGTCTATGCCTGGGTGCGTGCCGGCATCGGTCGCTATTTCCTCAACAGCGTGTTCGTGACCGTGGTCTCGGTGGCGCTGATTCTGATCGTCTCGGCGATGGCCGCCTACGCGCTGACGCGCTTCACCTTCCGCGGCAACCGGCTGATCTTCTATGCCTTCCTCGTAGGCCTGATGATCCCGACCCAGTTGGCATTAGTGCCGCTCTTCTTCCTTATCAACAGCCTGCGCCTGCTCGATACCTACACCGGGCTGATCCTGGTATATGTCGCCTTCTCGCTGCCGTTCACCATCTTCGTGCTCGCGGCGTTCTTCCGTACGCTGCCGCACGAGCTGGCCGAGGCGGCGCTGATCGACGGCTGCACCCACAGCCAGGCATTCTGGCGCGTGATGCTGCCGCTCGCCAAGCCGGGCTTGGTAACGGCCGCCATCTTCAACTTCCTTGGCATCTGGAATGAGTACCTTTTCGCCTTGGTCTTCATCTCCAGCGAGAAGCTGCGCACGCTGCCGTTGGGGCTGGCTAACCTGCTCATCGTGTCGCACTACGAGTCCGACTGGGGGGCGCTGTTCGCCGGCCTGGTGATGGTCATGATCCCGACCCTGCTTGCCTACAGCTTGCTTCAGGGGCAGCTCACCAAGGGCATCACCGTCGGCGCGCTGAAGGGGTGACTACCGGCGGGGCTTCCCGGTTGCCGCACGCAGGCGCCCGACCTGCCAACGCTCGAGCGCAACATGCGCGAAGCGATTGACGCTTATCGCAAGACGGCGCAGCCCGGTCGGCGCCAGCGAAGCTCAGACGAAGCGGAAGCCGAACAGGTCCGCATCCACCATCCGAAACAGCAGGCACACCTGCCGCCCGCGCAAGGCGCCAAGCGCGCCGTCTGCAAACTGTACGGTGTGCTCGATGCTGCTGCCGCGCACCGGCGCGCAGTCATCAAATGACAGCCCGGGCAGCAAGCTCTTCTCGAGCAGGTGCGGCGCGAAGGCCGGCGTGCCGCCGTCAAACGTTGGCACGGGTTCAGCCGCCGCCACGCCAACGCGCACCTCGCCGCGAGTCGCATCCACGTTCAACTGCAGCGCGTCGCCCGCCACCGCCAGCGGCCGGGTGATCAGCACCTCTGGGGCGTTGCGGGCAGTCAAGCTGACATAGCGGTTGCGCTTCTGAGCGTAGAGCGCGATCTGCTGTTGCGGCAGGCGATCATGGTAATAGGGATCATGGGCCGCATTGTTGCGAACGCCCAAGTGGTCGCCGTTGATGACCCCAATGTAGAACCAATCCTCGTCCCCAACCCGCACCGGCGGCGTCGGGCTGATGACCAGGCGATCATAGGAGTCCTGCTCCGCGCCATGGGGGATCCAGGCTTCGCGGCTCGAGGCGCGGTCCCAGGTCAAGCCGCCGTCGCGGCTGACGGTGATTCGCATCTCGCAGGTGCCCTTGCGACACCAGGGCCAGATGTGCGGATGCTCCGGCGTTGGCTCCAGGTTCGGCCCGCCGTCCGGGTGCGTGCGGTCGGAATGAAACCAGCTCAGCAACCCGAAGACCACACCCTCGGCGCAAAACGGCGTCAGCGACATCGGCTCGTCATAGTACCACGGCGCGTGCGGGTCGGCGGCGTCGGGGTAGAGCACCGACCTCGAGCTCCAGCTCACCAGGTCTTTGGATGCGAAGCGCGCGATCTCGCGCGACGGCAGCCAATGTCCGATCGCGCCCTGGTCAATGGCGACCCATTCTTCGTGGTCGTCATCCCAGAAATGCACGACATGCCGCCGCGGGTTGAAGCACCCACCTGAGTCAACAAGCCGCGCACGCCAGTCGGGGTCATTGGCAAAGTCGGGCAGGTCGCGCGCGAAGTATCCGCGCGGCGCTTGCGTCCATGCCGCGCCGACGCCCGCAGGGCCGTCCGTGAACGTGCGCAGCGCATAGCGCCGCGAGGGGTCGCGCACATTACCGTACTGCTCCAGGTCGGCGACAACGACGAACGGCACGCCCAGGTTGTTGTCGCGGCTCGCGCCCTGCGGCGATGGGAACGGCGCGTGGTGTTGCCGGTCAACGGCCGCCGGCGCGTCGAACAAGCCAAGACGCGGCTTGTCCCAGTGGATGCCGTTATCGCTGGCGGCGTACGCGACGCCGTGGAACATGTGGCGCGCGCGATCCTGTCGAAAGCCATCCGGCAGCGTATCGGCGCCGTCAATGTCCCACCACATTGCCGTGTAGTAGGCGGCGAAGGAGCCGTCCTGAAGCCGCCGGACTAGCAGCGGCGCGACTCCCGCTGTCTCCCACGGCCGGTCGGCGGGTATGACCACGCCCAAGGCACGCGGATGATGCACGACGCGGTCGACGCCGGTCGTTCGCGCTAAGGCATGGTCGTCGAGGAACAACTGCCAACGTCGGGCGTCAACGATCGCTGCGGCATCAGATGGCATGGCGCACCTCAGCAATAGATATGGATAATGTAGTCGCTCTCGACCAACCGGCGGGTGCGTGCGCGTAGAGTGGGATGATCCACGAGACTCCTCTCCCGCCTTCGCGGGCGTCGAAGCCCGGCTTCGTCGGGCGAAGTTGCCCTTGAGGGAGATGACTAAGGTGAGGGTGGAAGGCGGCTGTCCGACGCTCACCCACCTCTCCCTGGCAGGGCGAGGGGTTGTCACGCGCGTTGCCAGACTCACCCCAAAAAGGACATACCCAGTCGTCAGGCCCCGGGCGTCGGGTGTGACTGTCCCGACTGGGCGGCGTCTGTGTGGGAGCCGCGTCTCGCGGCGATTTGGGCGCGGCCGCGCCCTTCGACAAGCTCAGGGCAAGCTCTGAGGCCGCGTTTCGCGGGGGTCAGCGACCCCGCGCCCAGATGGCTAGGCCCGAAGGGCCGCCATGGCGGCCCCGACGACTCGGGGCCTAGCCACCGGGCTCCCACAGGAGGGCCCCCATCCCCACTCTCCGAGGTCACACCCCGGGCGTCTCGCGCACGACCTCCCGCGGCTGCTTGTCATCGCGCAGGCCGAGGAATCGCGGGTGCCGCAGCTTGCCGTCCGGCGTCCATTCGGCGAAGCCCACCTGCGCCACCAGCTTCGGCTTGATCCAGTGAATCCCTCGCCGCGGGAAATCCCGCTCGACGAACGGCCGCTCGTCGGTCTCGAGCTTTCGCATCATGTCGTGCAGCCGAGCCAGTGTCTCCTCGTCATATCCCGTGCCCACGCGGCCGGCATAATGCAGCTTGCCGCCCTCGTAGTATCCCACCAGCAGCGCACCGAAGCCGATGCGACTGCCCTGCGGGTCGGTGTAGCCGCCGATGACGAGCTCCTGCTCGTTGACGCACTTGAACTTCAGCCAGTCGGGGGATCGTCGCGCCACATAGCGGCTGTCGGCGCGCTTGGCGATGATGCCCTCCCAGCCCATGCGGCAGGCCTCGCGGTGATAGGCCAGGCCGTCGCGCTCGCGGTGCTCGGTATAGCGCAGGGGATCCTTGAAAACGATGGCGCGCTTCAGCAAATCCTTGCGCTGGCGCAGCGGGAGCCGCGTCACGTCGTAGCCATCGAGATAGAGCAGATCGAACAGGTAGTAGAAGACGGGAATCTCCTTGATCAGCGACGGCGGCGGATTGCTGATGTGCATGCGGCCCTGCATGCGCGCGAAGCTCGTGATCTTGCCGGCGAACGCCACGATCTCGCCGTCCACGATGAAATCCGTCTGCGGCTGCTTGGCCAGCGCCGCCACCAGCTCGGGGTACTGGTCGTTCATCACGATCGCGTTGCGCGACATCAGGCGCAGCTCGGCGCCGCGGCGAAACGTCAGGCAGCGCTCGCCGTCGAACTTGAGCTCGAAGATCCAATCCGGGCTGGAGAAGTACTTGTGGGTCAGCGTCGCCAGCATGGGGCTGATCCACGCCGGCTGCGGGGTCTTGCGGAGCTTTTCCCGCGCGTCATCGGGGAGTGTCTTCAGCAGGTCGCTCATTGGCATCGCCTCGACGGGGACAGTTACCTATTTCACGCTCGGATGTCATTCTGAGCGAAGCGAAGAATCCCGCTCTCGCTCGAGCGCGCCAAGACCCTTCGCTAGCGCTCAGGGTGACGGAATAGCGGGAAAAACGCCCCCTTGAGAAACAGGCAACTGTCCCCGGTTGCCCACGCCCCAAGGATATACCGGCGCGGGGCGTCTGTAAACGGCTGGTTGGTGCGGCGGAACGATTGGCGATTGGTGGATCAAGCTCGCATCCAGCGGGAGGCGCAGGGTGGAGCGTTTTCTCATACTCGATTTGCAGCAGGACCGGTCGTGACCCGTGGCGAACAAATCTACCGCATGGCACCGACTCTGCGCGCAGTAAGCGGCGCCGGAGGTTTTCGCATTGGCTGATCAGGAAACGTCACCGGGTGATACTCCCCGCGGCCGGGCCGGCGATTCGGCCGGCGATGAGCCGCGCTTCAGCCCCCAGCAGTATCGCCTCGGGTACAACCCACACTACCAGGGCGTGCCTTTCACGGGCTTCGCCTCGATCTCCCCGGAGACGGACCTGTCGGCGCTGAACTTGAACTGGCGCGAGCAGGACCTGCCCGAGAGAGTGCGGACTAAGCACGTCCACCGTCTCCATCCGTACCTGGGCAAGTTCATACCGCAACTCGCCGAGGTCTTCCTGCGAAAGTTCGCGCCGAGCCGCGTCTGCGATCCTTTCGTGGGATCGGGCACCACATTGGTCGAGGCGAATGCGCTTGGCATAGAGGCGACCGGCTGCGATCTGTCGCCCTTCAACTGCTTGCTCAGCAAAGTGAAGACCGACGCCTACGATCTGAAGGTGCTCGCGAGAGAGATTCACGACATACTGATGAGGACCGAGGTTGATATCGGCGGAACGATCTTTGGCGCGGCGCGATCAGACGGCGTATCCGCGCGAGATGGTTACCTGACGACATGGTTTGCCGAGCGTGCCTTGCGACAGTTGCTGACATACCTCCGACTCATCCCAGACTACATATACCAAGACGTGCTGAAAGTGATACTATCCCGGGCTGCCAGATCAGCGAGACTGACGCCCCACCATCAGCTCGACTTTCCCGACAAGCCGCAGCGGGAACCATACTACTGCCACAAGCACTTCCGCACTTGCCAGCCGACCGACGACGCCTTGAAGTTCCTGCGCCGCTACAGCTTAGACACCCTAAGTCGAATCAGCGAATTCGCGAAGTCGCGCACCTCCAGCGCGGTTCATGTCATGTGTGGTGACGCCAGAGCGGTCGAGTTTCCCCCGCATGACCTGATACTGACGTCGCCGCCCTACGTCGGACTGATCGACTACCACGAGCAGCACAGGTATGCCTACGAGTTGCTGTCCCTTCTGCCCAATGCGTTTGAGAGCATTGGGTGGAAGGAGATGGATATCAAAGCGAACGAGCCACTGGAAATCGGCGCCGCCGCGAAGGGTGTTTCCAATGGCGCAAAGGCGGCCTATGTGGAGGGGATTATCTCGGTCTTGCGCAACGTCAAGCGCGCGCTTGCGCGCGATGGGGCCGCGGTCATCATTGTAGCGGACAGGCGCGGACTGTACGAGCACATAGCTGAGAAAGCCGGTTTCCGGATGCACGACCTTCTCGAACGTCACGTAAACCGACGCACCGGGCGCCGCTCGGGCGATTTCTTCGAGCAGATAATGATCTGGAGGCCGAAGCGGTGATCGGTGCTGAAGTCCAAGCCACGATCAAGGGTTATCTGGAGGGGTTCATCCAGGGCTTGGTTGAGGAGAGGAAAGCCGCTGGGTCGCGCAGGGCGCCCGGGGACTTGCGGCTCCCGCGCAGCACCGCACCAGCGGGAGACTATCGGCCGTTTCACGAGGCCATTCTGCCGGAGGGCGTTCTGCGCATCAACGAGTTTGAACGATCGTTCTCAACGAAGCTGGGGACAACCTTCGAGGAGGTCGCGCGGATCGTCGGCGCGGAACGCTGGCGGACGGCGAGGCGGGGGTACGCAGTCAGGGGGATTGTCTCCCGGGCTGCGATACGAGCGATTGAGCGTATCTGCAATCAGATCTCGACTGGCGGCGCGAAGCGCCCATGGCCCCGGCTAGTTACCGAAGTCGTTTCGAAAGCCACTGACCGCGGCGACGAGCGCGAGCGTACCGCCGACCTCTATCTCCAAGACCATGACCGCAACGAGAAATAGGGACAGTTACCTATTTCCCCGGGGTTGTTCGGCGGACGTGCGGCTGCAGCGGGAAATGGGTAACTGTCCCTATTTCTCCCCATGCGTGGCGCCCGCCCGCCGCGCGCTCGAACCTTCTACGCCATGGCCTACAACCCATACGGCGAGGCGAAACAGGCCTACAAGCACTCACTTGCCTTACGGTACCTCGACATGGACGATCAGGTCCTGCTGGGGCCGGAGTTCTGGGAGCTTGTCGGCGGCCCGGGGGCCTATGAGTTGGTGCTTGATCTTTACCGGGAAGTCGGCCGGACGAAAGGCCCGGACATCCTCGACCAGCTTGCACTCGACTACTGACCCCTCGCTATTGGGGCGCCGTTGGGCGGAAGCGCGCTCGACCCCTCTCCCTGTCCGAGGGAGAGGCGGGGTGAGGGTGCGCTCCGAACGTATCTCACCCCCACCTCAATCCTCCCCCCGGAAGGGGGAGAAGTCAGTTCGCCCGATCCCCACTCTCCGCGAACATACCCTTCCCCCGCTCCGCTTGACGCCTCGCCGCGCTTGGCCTAAAATGTAGGCGGTTGTTGTCAATCATTCATCGCTTTTTCGTGAGGTAAGACCTTGCCCGACGAAGCCCAGGTTCAGGCGCGCGGTCTGCAAGCCGAGATCGAGCGTCTGCGCTCGCGCTTGGCGGAGCTCGAGCGCAACAAGCGTATGCTCGAGGAGCAGCTAAGCGTCACCTCGGTGGCGACCGAGGCGCCGCCGCCGATCACCACCACCTCGGAACTGCAAAGCACCCTGCGCCTGTTCGTCAAGAAAGTGGCGATGATCCTTCAGGCCGACAAGTGCGTCATCATGCTCTACGACCGCGAGTCGGGCGAGCTGCGGGCGCAGTCGCCGGCCTTCGGCCTCAGCGACGAGGAGGTGCGAACCTTCCGCGTGCACGCCACGCAGGGCCTTGCCGGCGAGTCCTTTCGCGCCGGCATGCCCGTCATCTGCGACAACCTGCTCGCCGACCCGCGCACGCTCAAGGAGTTCGTCGCCCTGCTCAAGATTCGCAACAGCTTGACGGTGCCCCTGGCCATCGAGTTCAAGGACGAGAACCAGGAGCTCATCGACCGCCAGACCATCGGCGTGCTGCATGTCTTCAACAAGCGCGGCAGCGGCAGCTTTGACGAGGAGGACGTGCGGCTGCTCATCGTGCTGGCGCGCAGCGCGGCGTCGGTCATCTCCAATGCGCAGATCTACATCGCCGTCGCCAGCGCCAAGCAGCAGCTCGAATCGACCTTTCAAAGCATGCTCTCGGGCGTGGTCGTGGTCGGCACCAACGGCCAGATCCTGCTCATGAACTCCGCCGCCAAGCGCATCTTCGGCCTGCCCCAGGACATCGGCACCGGCCAGAGCGTGGGCGCCGTCGTCGGCAACGACAAGGTGCAGTCGCTCATCAGCGCCTCGCTCGAGGACGCGCAGGAGAAAGCGGAGGAGGTCTCGCTCTTCACCCCCACCGAGCGCATCTTCCAGGCCCAGACCGCCCTGCTCCGGGGCGAGAACACCAACATCGCCGGCGTGGTCGCCACCTTCAATGACATCACCGAGCTGCGCAATGTCGAGCGCATGAAAACCGAGTTCGTCGCCAGCGTCTCGCACGAGCTGCGCACGCCGCTGACGTCGATCAAGGGCTTCATCCGCACCCTGCTCGACGACGCCGATGGCTACTACGACCGCGATACCCAGGTCGAGTTCTACCAGATCATAGACCAGGAATGCGACCGCCTGGTGCGCTTGATCAACGACCTGCTCAACGTCTCGCGCATCGAGGCCGGCCGCGCGCTCGATCTCAACCTCAAGCCGGTGGACCTGGGCCCACTCATCGCCCGGGTGGTGGCGAGCCAGGCGTCCTATACCACGCGCCACCAGCTTGATATGGACGTGCCGCCGGACCTGCCAACGGTCGTCGCCGACGAGGATAAGATCGACCAGGTGCTGACCAACCTCATCAACAACGCCATCAAGTACAGCCCCGAGGGCGGGCCGGTCACTGTCTCCGCCCGCAATGCGCGCGGGGAAGTCGAGATCACCGTCGCGGACCACGGCATCGGCATCCCGCCGGAGCATCTCGACAAGATCTTCGCGCGCTTCCATCGCGTCGAGGGCGGGGATACGCGCCGCGCCGGCGGCACCGGCATCGGCCTCTACCTGGTCAAGCACTTGGTCGAGGCGCACAACGGCCGCATCTGGGTCAAGAGCGAGGTCGGCAAGGGTTCCGCGTTCACCTTCACCATCCCGCTTAAGGGGCCCGCGGCGCCCGGCGACGGCGCGCGAGCGTAGGTTGCCCCCGCGTCTCTGCGCGCACTGCGTTGCCAGGGCTCGCGCAGTCGTCACCCGGGCCGCCGCAAGATGCGCGCATGCAGTCCCGGCCGCTTCGGGCGCCCAGCAGGAACTCAACCCGCGACCTCTGCCGCGCGACTGATGACTACCATCGCCATAGGCTGCGACCACGCCGGTTTCGAGCTCAAGCAGCAGCTCAAGGCGCAACTCGAGGCGTGGGGCCACTCCGTCATCGATTTCGGCGCCCATGACGCGCAGCCGTCGGACTACCCCGAGGTCAGCTTCGAGGTGGCGCGCGCGGTGGCCGCCGGACGCTGCCAGTTGGGCGTGCTCATCTGCGGCACCGGCATTGGCACCCAGATCGCCGCCAACAAGATCCCCGGCATTCGCGCCGCCGTCTGCCACGACTGCTACTCGGCGCGCGTCGCTCGCGCCCACAACGATGCTAACGTCCTGTGCCTGGGCGCGCGCGTCATCGGCGCCGAGCTCGCCCGAGAGTTGCTGCGCATCTGGCTCGACCAATCCTTCAGCGGCGAGCAGCGCCATGCGCGTCGGCTAGCCAAGGTCGCGGCGCTCGAGCGCGACCGGAGCGCATAGGCGATGCACGCCACCGCGCCGGTTCTGCTCGCGCTGGGCTTCGTTATCGCCGCCACGATTGTCGCCGCCGCCACCCCGCCAGTGATCGCCCTTGCCAAGCGCGCGGGCGCGCTCGCGCATCCCCGCAGCCGTGGCGTTCATGTGGCCCCCACGCCTCTGTGGGGCGGCCTCGCCATGTTGGTCGGTTTCCTCGTGGGGCTGATCGCAGTCCTGGCGTTGACGCGCGCCAATGGCATCGCGGTCGATGTATCGTGGCGTGACATCGCCGGGGTGCTCGTGGGCGCATGCGCGATCGCGGCCGTCGGCGCGGTCGATGACCGCTTTGAGATGCGCGCGCTGCCGAAGCTGCTCGGCCAGGTCGTCTGCGCGGCGCTGCTGCTGCCGTTCGGCGTCCAGATCACCGGGCTGGCGGGCCACGATCTGCCGCTGTGGCTGGGCGGCGCGCTGACCGTCATGTGGGTCGTGGCCATTGTCAACGCCATCAACTTCATCGACGGGCTCGATGGCCTGGCCGCGGGCGTGGTCGGCATCGCGTCGCTCGCGCTTGCCGTGGTCGCGCTGGGGCGCGGACAGTTTGTGGCGGCGACGATGTCGGTCGTCCTGGCGGGGTCAACCCTGGGGTTCTTGCCCTTCAACTTCAACCCGGCGCGGGTTTTCATGGGCGACCTCGGCAGCCATTTTCTCGGCTACGTGGCGGCGGCGACCGCGGTGCTGGGGACGTTCAAGATCGCCGCGTCGGTAGCGCTGCTCGCGCCGGTGGTAGCCTTCGCGGTGCCGATATTCGACACGTTGTGGGCCATGTTCCGGCGCTACCGCACCGGCCAATCAATCGCGCGCGCCGATCGCAACCACATCCACCACCGCCTGCTGGAGCGCGGCCTGTCTCAGCGCCAGGCGGTGCTCATCATCTACGGCATCACCGCTGCGTGCTCGGCGGCCGCGGTGGTCATGTCGTGGCCGAAGTGAGCTGAGCGTGAGCGCGAAGAGTCGAAAACGCGTCGCTGTCATCTTGGGCACTCGCCCCGAGGCGATCAAGGTCGCGCCAGTGGTGCGCGAGTTGCGGCGCTTTCCGGCGCAGTTCGACGCGCGCGTCATCGCCACCGCGCAGCACCGGCGGTTGGCGGATGAGGTGCTGGCGCTGTTCGACATCGCGCCCGACTACGACCTCGATGTCATGACCTCGCGCCAAAGCCTGACGCGCGTCACCTCGCGCATCCTGGTTCGCCTCGAGCCAGCGCTGGCCGAGCTGCGGCCGCGCCTGGTGCTGGTTCAGGGCGATGCGGCGAGCGCCTTCGCCGGCGCGCTGGCGGCGTTCTACCAGATGATACCGGTCGGCCACATCGAAGCCGGCCTGCGCACGGGCGACAAGTACAACCCGTTCCCCGAGGAGATCTTTCGCCGCCTCACCTCCGTCATCGCCGACCTACATTTCGCCCCCACGCCCGCCGCGCGCGCGGCGCTCATCGCCGAGGGCGTCGATGCGCGGCGCATCTACATCACCGGCAACACGGTGATTGATGCGCTGCTTTCGGTTGCCGAGCAGGATCATCCGCTGCCCGTCGCGGTGAAACGCGCGCTTGGGGACAGTTACCCATTTCCCGGGGAAATGGGTAACTGTCCCCGTCCCCGGCGCCTCGTGCTCGTCACCGCGCATCGGCGGGAGAACTGGGGGCCGCCCCTGCTGCAGATCTGCGCCGCCCTGCGCCAGCTTGCCCGCGCATTTCCCGACATCGTTGTCGTTTACGCCCTGCACCCCAATCCCGCCGTCACCCAGCCGGTGCGGGCGGCGCTGGGCAGAGAGCCGCGCGTGGTGCTAATCCAGGCGCCGCCATATGCGCGCTTCGTCTCATTGATGAAACGGGCGGACTTGATCCTGACCGATTCGGGGGGACTGCAAGAGGAGGCGCCGGCGCTCGCCAAGCCGGTGCTAGTGCTGCGGCGCACGACCGAGCGGCCCGAGGGCATCAAGGCGGGCGTGGCGCGGCTGGTGGGGGTGGAAACGCGCGATGTCGTGGCCGCGGCGTCGCGGCTGCTGCGCGACCGGCGCGCATACCTGCGCATGGCGCATGCGGCCAATCCCTATGGCGATGGCAAGGCTGCTTCTCGCATCCGCCGGGCGATGCTCAACTACTTCGGCGTCGGAGCGCGCCCGCGCGATTTCGTCGCGGGTGCGCGACGATAATCGCCAGGTCCACGGTGACTCGCGGCAAGCCAGATCGCTCAGCCGCCGCGATCCGCTCGGGCCGGGCTTTCCAAAACAGCGGCGACATCCGGATGACGTCGGGCACGCACTCCGCGCCAACATCGAAACCATAGGTCAGCCGCTGCGCCTCGACCGCACCGAACCAGGCCGCGACTTCTGCCGTCGCATCGTCCGGCGTGCATGGCCGCTCGCGCGGCCGGTCATACAGCGCCGCGCGCAGCTCGATGAAATGGTCCTCCAGCGGCGCCGCTTTCACCAGCACGCCATCGTCGCACATCACCCGTCGGAATTCCTCGCCATTGCACGGCGCCAGGAGGTTCGTGACCGCATCGCATCTGCCCGACACTACCGGCAGCCGCTTCGCGATATTGCCCACGCACCACGCGATGCTGTCGTCGTGCTGACATGCGATCGCGACGCCGAACGCGGAGATGTCCATGCCAACGGCGTTGCTGGCGATCCCTTCTATAGAGCGCAGACGCGAGACGACCGCCGATGTCACATATCCCTCTCCGCAGCCAGCATCGAACAACATGCAACCGCCGGCTCGATTGCCCGCCCCGACCTCGCGCTTTATCACGTCGGCGACCGCCTCGATCACCGGCTCGAACAGCCCGCGCTCAAGCATCGCCCTGCGCGCCAGGAACGCTTCTTTGCGGTAGCCAGAGGATGTCGATCTAGTCCGCTGCGCGCCGAGGAAGTTGACATAGCCTTTGGCGGATAAATCGAAGGCGTGGCGATGGGGGCAGATGAGGCTGCGTCCGCGCTCATCGGGGACTCGCATCGGCTCGCCGCAGACCGGGCAGGCGAACAGGGGCTCGAGCCGGCGATAGAGGCGGGCCGCTTTCTCGATGGCTTTCATCAGGCTATCAGGCTACGCACCGCCTGCATCAGCGCGCACCCGGTGACGCCTCGCAATCAATGGATAAACATCGTCACTACCAGCGCCAGCGTCAGCGCGCTGACGAGGATGGTGGTCGCCCAGGCGATGAAGTTGAACAGGCGCGAGTTGCGGTAGCGGCCCATGAGGCCAGAGTCGTTGATCAGCACCAGCATGAACACCAGCACCACCGGCAGCAGGATGCCGTTGATGACCTGCGATGCGTACATGATCAGCAGCAGCGGCGCGCCCGGCACCAATATCAACCCCGCGCCAATGACGATGAGCGCGGTATAGAGGCCGTAGAACTCCGGCGCCTCGCGGAAGGTGCGGTTGATACCGCGCTCCCAGCCGATGCCCTCGCACACCGAATAGGCGGTGGCCAGCGGCAGGATGGAGGCCGCGAAGACACTGGCGTTGAGCAGCCCGAAGGCGAACAGGTACGAGCAGTAACGCCCGGCGAGCGGCTTGAGCGCCAGGGCTGCGTCCTCGGCGGTGTTGATCGGGATGTGATGCTCGTAGAGCGTCGCGCCGGTGGTGAGGAGAATGAAGAAAGCGACGATGATCGCAACCACGCAGCCGGTGATGACATCGGTGCGGCAGTAGCCGTAGTCGCGCGCGGTCACGCCCTTATCCACCACCGCCGATTGCAGGTAGAACTGCATCCACGGGGCGATGGTGGTGCCGACGACGCCGATCATCATGGTGATGAACGCCGGCCGCAGCGAGATCGTCGGGGTGATGGTGTGGCGCGCGACCTGCCCCCAATCCGGCCGGGCAAGCAGGCCCGAGAGAATATACGAAATGTAGAACAGGCACGCGACCAGGAACACCTTCTCCACTTGCCGGTAGCTGCCCTTGACCACCAGCCACCACACGAATATGGCGCCCACGGGCACCGATACGTACTTGGTTACGCCGAAGATCTCGCCGCTCGCGGCCAGCCCCGAGAACTCGGCCATGGTGTTGGCGAGGTTGGCGAAGAGCAGGCCGACCATCAGCAGGAACGTCAGCTTGACCCCGAAGTTCTCGCGGATGAGGTCGGCCAGCCCCTTGCCGGTGACCGCGCCCATGCGCGAGCACATCTCCTGCACCACGATTAGCGCGAGCATCACCGGGATCATCGTCCACAGCAGCGTGTATCCATAACGCGCGCCGGCCAGCGAATAGGTGGTGATGCCGCCGGCGTCGTTATCCACGTTGGCGGTGATAATGCCGGGCCCGACGATGGCGAGAAACGCGACCAGCGCCATCAGGCCCGGTCGCAGCCATTCTCGCCGCCGCTCGAGTGCAGGGCGCGGCGCGCGCTCGCTGACGGGGCCGGTCATGGGCGCAGGCCTCCGACGCGCGGCCGATGTTCCTCCAGCATCGCATCCATGACATCGTCCACCGTCACGATGCCCAGCAGCCCCCCTTGCTCGTCCACCACCGGCAGCGCCAGCAGGTTGTACTTGGCGATGAGCGACGCGGCCTCATCGCGGTTCGCGTCGGCGCGCACCGAGATCACGTCCTTGATCATCAGCTCCGAGATCGGGGTCGTCGGCGGCGCCACGATCAGGTGCCGCAGCGACAGCACGCCCACCAGCCGCCCCGATTCGTCGGTCACGTAGACGTAGTAGATCGTCTCCGCATCCGGCGCCCCCTCGCGCAGCCGCGCGATGGCCTGGTCCGCGGTCAGGTTTTGCGGCAGGGCCACGAACTCGGTGGTCATCAATCCGCCGGCGCTATCCTCGGGATAGCTCAGCAATTGCTTGACCTCCGCCGCCTCCTCCGGCTCCATCAGCTCCACCAGGTCGTCCGCGCGCTCCTCGGGCAGGTCCGCCAGCAGGTCGGCCGCGTCATCGGGCTCCATCTCCTCGAGGATGTCGGAGGCGCGCTCGTCATCCATCGAATTGAGCACCGACACTTGCAGGCGCGGGCTCATCTCTTGCAGCGTGTCGGCGGCGGTCTCTTCGTCCAGCGAGCGGAAGAGGTTGGCGCGGTCGGGTGCGCCGAGCTGGCTCGCGATATCGGCGAGATCCGCCGGGCGCAGTCGCGCCAGCGCCTCCCGACCGAACGACAGTTGCAGCGGCTCCGAGGTCGGCTGCGGCATCATCACGTGCTCCCAGCTTAGCAGGCGGCCGGGCGCTTGCCGCCCGAAAAGCCGCGCCACGCCAAGCGCGATGCGCTCCAGCCCCAGCCGCCGCAGCAGTCCCAACGAGCCGGCGTCCACCGCCACCAGCCGCACCACCCCGCCCAGCTGCGCCAGCTCCAGGTCATTGACCCGCACCAGTCGCCGACCCTGCAAGTCCACGATCTGGCGGTCGAGGATGGATTGCACCAGCCAGCACTCGTCTTCGCCCAGCGCGATCGCGGCAAGCTGATCGCGCTCCTTCTCCAGCGTGATCGCTTCGGCGGAGACGGTGCGCACCTCGTCCCACGCTAACACCTGCTCCTGGTGGCGCCCGGAGCGCACCAGGATCTTCGACACTGGCGGAAACGTTTCGGAGCATCGCACCCCGATGTCTCGCAGGTTCCCAAGCGGCCGTCCCGAGCGGTCGCGCACCGGCTTGTCAAGCATGGCGCTGAGGAAATATCCGGCGAAAAATAGCACTTGCGTCACCTCCTCCGTTCGCCGTCCGGCGGCGATGCGGTCCCGGAAAAACGAGAGCCCTCCTGCGGATCCAGGAAGGCTCAAAGCGCGCCACGCCACCAATCAAGAGCCCGCGCTCACGGGCCCCGAAATGGCGTCTTCGTCGCCCTTCTTCCCCGGCAACCGCAGCGGCGGTGTTGGCGCACGACCCAATTCATGGGGCCGCGCCGAACGCCTCTTCCAATATGTCCAGGATTTGGGTCAGCGTCGTCCACGGAGATTACCATCTGCTGACAGCGACCGCCCCGCGCGCGGTCGCACCATCCTCGCACCGGCACGGGCTCAACCCGCGGCAGCCGTTGACCCATCGAGGTTCGTGTATTGGGGGCATATGCTCAATGGTCTTCGCTGCCCCATGAACGAACCTCGTCCGGAGGAGTTTCGTGTACCAGCGGCCTGCGCTGATACACGAAACTCTATAGGGCTGCCACCAACTTCGCCTAACCGAGATTATGCATATCGAGCGTGACACGCTCACCCAACGGGTGATGTCACCCCGGAGGATTGGGGACAGTTACCTATTTCCCGCAAAGAACCGAAGGGGGCAGCAGAAACCCCTTGGGGAAATAGGTAACTGTCCCCAGCGGCCGGTCCCCTACCGGGGTTGCTGAAGGGGCGATAGGGGAC
>Ga0315280_10004819_pt1 | contig 19620 bp, 19 predicted proteins | sample YL17G06_40_MG_FD_203697 | JGI IMG/M metagenome (GOLD analysis project Ga0315280, IMG submission 203697) | Sediment microbial communities from Yellowstone Lake, YNP, Wyoming, USA - YL17G06_40 | ecosystem: Environmental > Aquatic > Freshwater > Lake > Sediment | place: USA: Wyoming | collected... | reverse complement strand
GCTCTACATGTTGGGACCGGCGGAGATCGTGGGGGTTGTGGGACACGTTAAGCATTGGGGCCTGGACGCGGATGACGGCGCCAAAATCCGCGATCAGCTCTATTTTCCTCTTTTCCAGATTCCCGACCAGTTCATGAGGCAGGGCAAGACGGGGCTGAGGCTAGTGCTTCGCACAGGCTCCAACCGGGTGGGCGTGGTCTCCGCCGTGAGCAAACAGGTTATGGGTCCGGGCAAGGACCAGCCTGTCTACAACGTGAACTCTATGGAGCAGCTCATTTCCAGTTCGGTGGCCCGGCGTCGCTTTTTGAGGATGGTGCTGGTGATTTTCGCGGGGCTGGCGCTGACTCTGGCGGCAATTGGAATTTTCGGCGTGATCTCTTACTCCGTCAGCCAGCGCACGCACGAAATCGGTATCCGCATGGCTCTGGGTGCCGAACGGCGCGATGTCATGAAGTTGGTCGTGGGCCGGGGCCTCGCTCTGGCTCTCGCCGGAGTCGCTATCGGCCTGGTAGCCGCTTTGGGATCGACTCATTTCATTGCCGGGATGCTGTATGGAGTCGGTCCGACCGACCCGCTCACGTTTGTAAGCGTCTCGGCATTGTTGACGATCGTCGCACTGCTGGCCAGCTACATCCCGGCGCGCCGCGCGACCAAGGTCGATCCCATGGTGGCGCTGCGCTACGAGTGACGAGTGGAAAGTGGCAAGTGACGAATCGCGACCGACAATACCCCTCACCCCCTGCCCCTCTCCCCAGGGGAGAGGGCGGACTGCCGGGCCGGGTGAGGGGGTCCTGAGGAGAAGATGACGACGCTACTACAAGACCTGAAATACGGCCTGCGCATGCTGGCCAAGAATCCCGGCTTCACGGCCGTCGTGGTGCTTTCGCTGGCACTCGGGATCGGGGCCAATACGGCTATCTTCAGCATGATCGACGCAGTGATGTTGAAAATGCTGCCAGTAGCGAAGCCCGAGCAGCTTGTCCTCTTCGGCGATGGCAGCAGTCGCGGATTCATAGGGATCGGCTCCGGGCGATATAACATCTTCTCCTATCCTCTCTACGAACATCTGCGCGACAACAATCTGTCCTTTCAGGGCATCTGTGCATTTCGCACCGAGTTGGACCGGCTTAACGTCCGCCCGCAGGGCGCGGGAGGCAGTGAGTCGCGGCAGTTAGCCTGGGGAAGGTTGGTTTCGGGAAACTACTTTTCGGTCCTGGGGGTTCAGGCAGTGCTGGGGCGCGTGCTTAGGCCGGAGGATGATCGGCCTGACGCTCCTCCCGCCGCAGTCATCAGTTACGCTTATTGGACGCGCCGATTCAACCTCGACCGCTCGCTCGTCGGCCGGGTCTTAGATGCGAACGGTATCTTACTCACTATGGTCGGCGTGACCCCGCCAGAGTTTTTTGGAGAGAGCGTAGAGAGCCCCCTCGCCGATTTCTGGCTTCCCATAACCTTGCAACCCCAGTTGATGCCCGAGCGAGGATCACTGTTGAAAAACTCCTACGTCAACTGGCTTAACCTCGTCGGCCGGCTCAAGCCCGGAGTCAGCTTGCAGCAGGCGCAGACGGTGGCCAGTGCGGCATTCCACCAGTTCCTGACTCACCGGGTAGGAACCGTCATTTCAACTGACGAGCAACGCGAGATTCAGCACTCCTATACCACCTTGACGCCGGGTGGTAGTGGAGTTTCCTACTTACGCTTCCGCTACTCACGCCCGCTGCACGTCCTGATGGCCGTCGTGGCGCTCGTGTTGCTGATAGCCTGCGCCAACGTGGCAAATGTCTTGCTCTCGCGCGCGGCGGTCCGCCAAAAGGAGATCACCATGCGGCTCGCTGTAGGCGCTAGCCGTGCGCGGCTGGTGCGGCAACTTCTCACGGAGAGTGTCCTGCTGGCATTGTTGGGGGGGTCATAGGAGCGCTCTTTGCGGCCTGGGGCGTGAGCGCGCTCGTCGCCATGGTCGCGGGCGGCACCAGCAGCCACCCTCTGAACGTCAGTCCCGATATCAGGGTTCTCGGATTCACTCTGGCGGTTTCTCTGCTCACGGGAATCCTCTTTGGGCTAGTTCCGGCACTGCGCGCAACAAAATTGGATCTGGCGCACTCGCTGAAGGGCGGAACGTTGGGCACAACCTGCGGTCGACGATGGAGCCTGGCGAAAACCCTGGTGGTTTCTCAGGTGGCCTTGTCCTTGCTCCTATTGGTCGGTGCCGGACTGTTTGTTAGGACTTTGCAGAAATTGGAAAAGCAGGATTTAGGCTTTAATCAGGAGCGCGTCCTAGAGGTAGGAATCGATCCTCGCATTGCCGGTTATAAGGAGAACCAGCTTCATGGACTGTATCGCGCGCTTCTCGACCGGGTGAACGCCCTCGCCGGCGTACGCGCGGCGAGTCTCTCGCTATACAGCCCGATGAGCGGCGACAACTGGTCAGGCCAGATATCAGTGGAGGGTTTCTTCCCGCCTGCAAAGGAAGGCGCGGACGCCCAATGGGTGTGGGTAGGCCCCCGCTACTGCGAGACGGAAGGGATGACCCTGCTGCTCGGGCGGGATATCGGCCCCCAAGATACAGAGGGCGCGCCTAAAGTCGCGGTGGTCAACGAAAGCTTCGTCCGGCATTACCTGGCCAATCAGAGCCCAATCGGCAGAAGGTTCTCCATGGATGTTCCCGCCAAGACCTACGAAGTCGAAATCGTGGGCGTGGTGAAAGATTTCAAGTTCAACAATCCCCGGCAGGACTACTGGCCTGTTGCCTTCTTGCCCCTGGCGCAATCGGAGGGCCCAGAGTCCTATGCCGCTTATTTAGAGGTTCGCACCACAGGCGATCCTACGAGCGTGGCGGGGTCAGTACGGCGAGCCATTCAAGGAGTGGACAAGAACCTGCCCGTAACGGACATCAGAACCCTGAGCGAACAAGTCAATGAAGCCCTCAATAAAGAACGTCTGATCGCCAGGCTTTCAAGCTTCTTCGGATTTCTGGCGCTGTTGCTGGCTTGCGTTGGGCTCTACGGCCTCATGGCGTACTCGGTGGTGCGGCGGACCAACGAGATTGGCATCCGGATGGCGTTGGGGGCGGGGCGTCGTGACGTGCTGAGAATGGTGATCGGGCATGGATTCGCGTTGACGCTCATCGGAGTCGCGATCGGCTTAGCGGGGGCCTTCGCGCTGACCCGCTTCTTGGCCAGCATGCTTTACGGCGTCAAGCCAACCGACCCCGTGACGTTCGTGGCCGTTTCGCTGCTCTTAACCGGCGTGGCGTTGTTCGCCTGCTACATCCCTGCCCGGCGAGCGACCAAGGTCGATCCCATGGTGGCGCTGCGGTATGAATAGCGCAATTGATTCATTGAGTCATCGGGTCATTGACTCATCGAAAGAACCACTCAGCTTCAATGGCTCGATGACCCGATGGCGCGATGGCCCGATTTGAGGTGAACGATGAGCACACTGATTCAAGACTTACGCTACGGCCTGCGCATGCTCGCCAGAAGCCCGGGCTTTACCGCCGTGGCCGTGTTAACGCTCGCTCTCGGCATCGGCGCGAACAGTGCCGTGTTTAGCGTCATCTATGCGGTGCTTCTCCGTCCCTTACCTTATTCCGACCCGGACAGCTTGATGCTCTTGGAGACGACAGTCTCGCAGCCGGGCAAACCCATTGAGACCTTCCCGGAGTGGTCCTACCCGCGATACGAGTTTGTGCGCGACCACAACGACGTCTTCGAGCAAGTCGCGGCTTTCAGCGACCGTGAGTTTACCCTCACCGATTCCGGCAACCCGGAACGCGTACACGTCGAAGTCGTCTCGCCCAGTTATTTTCAATTGCTGGGGATCAAGACGGCGCTGGGCCGCGTCTTGCTTCCGGATGAGGATAAAAACCCAGGCGGCCATCCCGTCGCGCTCATAGGAGACCGGCTGTGGCGGCGACGCTTCGGCGCAGATCCGGACTTGCTGGGCAAGACCATCAACGTGAACAAAGTCCCACTGACCGTCGTCGGCATCCTGCCCCCAGGCTTCAAAGGGCAGTTGGGTTCGGCGGAGGTCTGGGCTCCCCTCATGATGGCACCCGAACTCGAGGGCATCCCAACCCGCCTCCAGCAAAAGGGCGCCTTCTGGCACCAGGTCGTGGCGCGCCTCAAGCCCGGGGTGAATCCCGCCCAGGCTCAGGGGCGACTGGCGGTGCTCGAGGCGCAACTCGAGGCCGCCGTTCCGCCTCCCGGTCGCGATGCCAACTGGGGAATCAAAGTGGTGCCTCTAAAGGAAGCCGAAACCGACCCGGCCATTCGCAAGTCGCTGCTGGTGCTGTTCGCTGCCGTGGCCTTGGTGATGCTGATTGCCTGCGTCAACGTGGCGAACCTGCTGCTGGCCCGCGCCACCATGCGTCAGCGCGAGATTGCCATCCGCCTCGCCGTCGGAGCCAGCCGGGCGCGTGTAATGCAGCAACTGCTCACCGAGAGCTTGCTGCTGGCCTTTGCGGCAGGGATCGTCGCCCTCCTGGTCGCCACCTGGGGAATCGAACTGGTTGCCGCGCTTCAGCCCTCCACCGCGCGAACCGTTTTCTGGCGGTACACGCGCCCGCCCGACTTCAGCGCCATCCGTCTCGACGTGCCGGTGCTGGCGTTCAACCTGCTTTTCTCGCTCGCTACGGGTCTGGTTTTCGGACTGCTCCCCGCGCGCAAGGCTTCCAATCCCGACTTGAACGAGTCGCTCAAAGAATCCACGTCCGCATCGCCAAGAGGCTCTCGTACCCTCGGTTCGCTCGGTGGGCGCAAGACGCTGGTGGTGGCGGAAGTCAGCTTGGCCCTCATGTTGCTGGTGGGAGCGGGCCTCATGGTCCGGAGCCTGGCGCGCTTGCTCACTACTCGCCTCGGCTTCACACCGGAGAACCTGATCACCTTGAAGATCGATCTGCCGCAGAGCTACTCGGAAGCCGCCGGCGCGGCTTTCTTTCAGCAACTCCTCGCTCGCGCCGCCAGCCTGCCGGGAGTTGAATCGGTGTGCCTTACCAACGCCGTCCCCCTCGCCAGCTCCTATGACCGCACCATCATGACCATCGCCGCCCACGGAACTTCTCCCGAGCGCTCGCAACTTTTTGTGGGAGTCCATCAGGTGAGTCCAGGGCTGCTGGAGACCCTGCACGTGCCACTTCTCAAGGGCCGGTGGCTCTCGGACGAGGACCGCGCGGCCACGAAGGTGGTCGCGGTCATTAATGAAACCGCGGCGCGCAAATACTGGCCGGAGGAAGATCCCCTTGGGCAACACATCAGTCTGGGCATCGGCTCGGGACCCAACGGAACCAGCGCCGAGATCGTCGGCATTGTCGGCGACGTGAAATACGACAGCGTCGATGCCCAGGTAGGCCCCGACGTCTATCTCTCCTATCTGCAATCGGGCTACGGCGGATACTTCCTGGTGGTCCGCTCGCTTCAGACCGCCGCGACGATGGTTCCGGCCCTGCGTCGGCAAGTTATCGCGCTCGACAGAGACATCCCCATCTACGACGTGGCCACCATGGAGCAGCGGATTTCGAGCTCAACCTCGCACACTAGGTTCGTCGCCTTTCTGCTTGGTGCCTTCGCGGGCCTGGCGCTGGCGCTCGCCGCCATCGGCATCTATGGGGTTATGTCTTATTCCGTAGCGCAGCGCACCCACGAGATCGGCATCCGCATGGCGCTGGGCGCGGAGCAAACCGATGTGCTGAGGCTCGTCGTCGGGCAAGGCCTGATCCTGACGCTGGTGGGTGTCGGCGTGGGCTTGGCAAGCGCGTTCGCATTGACTCGTTTCCTCGCCAGTATGCTCTACGGCGTGCGGCCCACCGACCCGGCAACCTTTATCGGCGTGTCCGTGCTGCTGACCGCGGTGGCGCTGCTGGCCAGCTACCTCCCGGCGCGCCGGGCGACGAGGGTCGATCCGATGGTGGCATTGAGATACGAGTAAGGAATGCAGTGGTCAGTGGTAAGTGAGCAGTGACGAAACCAAAGCTAGTACAGGCGTGAAAACGCCTCTACATCAAGGAGACAATCATGGCTTCTTCTTCAGAAGAAAGGACTCAAATCCAAGCAGCGGTGGAAAGGAAACCGAACGGCTCTGGCCAAACACTGATTCGGCTAGAGGGCGTCACTAAGGTTTTCTTTACCGACGAAGTGGAGACACACGCCCTTTCGGGGATTTATCTGGGGATCAAGAAGGGCGAATACCTTTCTATCTCCGGTCCTTCAGGCTGCGGGAAATCCACTTTGCTTTCCATCCTGGGGCTTTTGGATTCCCCCACCGAAGGCAGGTATTGGCTGAACGGCACCGCGCTTGAAGATCTCTCCCTCTCGCAGCGCACGCGCATTCGCAACCGGGAGATCGGTTTCATTTTTCAAGCGTTCAACCTGATCGGGGATCTAACGGTTTATGAGAATGTGGAGCTACCCCTGACCTACCGAGGCATGGCCGCCTCCGAGCGCAAGCAGCGAGTCCAGGAGGCGCTCGAGAGGGTGGGGATGTCCCACCGCATGAAGCACTACCCCTCGCAGCTTTCCGGTGGTCAGCAACAGCGCGTAGCCGTTGCTCGCGCGTTGGTGGGCAGACCTTCCATCTTGTTGGCCGATGAGCCGACGGGGAACTTGGATTCCAAGAACGGCGAGGCGGTGATGGAGTTGCTGCGGAATCTGCACCGGGAAGGGGCGACGATCTGCATGGTCACGCACGATCCCCGATACGCCCAGTTTGCTGATCGCACCGTTCATCTCTTCGACGGGCGGGTGGTGGAGGAAAGCACCCAGTGAGGGATTGATATATTGAGTGACTGAATCATTGGATCATCGAAGGCGGGAGGAGCATGCCGCTCTTTCAATGGATCAATGACTCGATGATCTGGTGAGACAATTTGAGGTGCTCGATGGGCACGCTCCTGCAAGACCTCCGCTACGGCTTCCGGATGCTGGCAAAAGACCCCGGCTTTACGGCGGTGGCCGTGCTCACGCTGGCGCTGGCCATCGGCGCTAACAGCACCATCTTCAGTTGGATCAGCTCGACCCTGCTCGACCCCATCCCCGGCGTCACGCGCACCAGCGATCTTGTCAGCCTCATGAGGGGAGAAAGGAGTGAACACCCCACCCCGCCGTTCTCTTACCTGGATTACAGGGACCTGCGCGACAACAACCGGGGCCTCTCCGGCCTCCTGGCGTATCACGACGATTTCATGGCCCTCACCGGCACCGGCAAGCCGGAGCGCATCTACGGGGCGCTGACCTCCGCGAACTATTTCGACGTGCTCGGCGTGCGGCCCATCCTCGGCCGCGGCTTCCTGCCGGCGGAAGAGCAGAAGCCCGGCGGCGCGCCGGTGGTTCTGATCAGCTATGGCCTCTGGCAGACCCATTTCGGGGCGGACCGTTCCGTCATCGGCCGGACGATCGAGATCAACCGCCATCCGTACACCATTGTCGGAGTAACTCCTCCCGCTTTTCAGGGATGCAAGACCGGGTTGCGGTCGGACGTGTGGATTCCTCTGGTGATGGACCGATTCGTTTGGGGCTCGAATCGGCCCGATGATCGCGGCACCTTCTGGCTCAACGTGCTCGGAAGGGTTAGACCTGGTGTCGATCGCCGGCAAGCAGGGGGGGAACTGAATCTGCTGATGCAGCAGATTGCCGAGCACTCTCCCGACGCGCATCAAGGCCCCAACCAGATCACGCTAGATCCGCTCTGGCGCTCGCCTTTTGGAGCGAACGTTTATCTCTACACGACACTGCCCATGTTGCTGGGCCTCGCGGCGGTGTTGTTGTTGCTGGGCTGCGCGAACGTGGCGAATCTCCTGCTGGTGCGCTCGGTGACGCGGCGGCGCGAGGTCGCGATTCGTTTGTCGATGGGCGCGAGCCGCTGGCGGCTGGTCCGCCAGCTCCTGGTGGAGAGCCTCCTGCTCGCCCTGGCGGGCAGCGTCGTCGCCATGTTGCTCACCATCTGGACCGCCAGGACGTTCGCAACCTTCATACCGCCCACGAGTCTCCCGCTCACGCTCAATGGCCGCGCGGATCATACCGTGCTCCTGGCAACACTGATCATCTCGATTCTCACCGCCGTGGTTTTCGGCATACTGCCGGCGCTGCGCACCTCGACCCTCGCCCCGGTGGCGGTCCTGAAGGAGGAGGCGGGTAGCGTCTCCGGTGGACTCCACAAGTCGCGGCTCTCGAGCGCGTTGGTGGTGGCACAAATCTCCCTTTCGCTGCTCCTGCTGATTTGCGCCGGCCTTTTCACCCGCAGCTTGCAGAACGCACAGCGGTCGGATCCCGGCTTCGACCCGAACCACGTGCTGCTCGCTTCCTACGAGCTTTCGCCCGCCGGCTATTCGGAAGCCGACGGCATCGAGTTCGACCGGCAACTACTCGCCAAGCTCGAACCCCTGCCCGGGGTGGAGTCCGTGACCTTGGCGGACTTCTCGCCGCTCAGCTTTACGATACATACCGAGTTCATCGACCCCGAAGGTTACGTGCCCCAGCCCCATGAATCCATGGAAATCAGTCGCGCCGACGTCGGTCCGAATTACCTTCGGACCATGCGGACTTCCCTCGTCGCGGGGCGTGATTTTACGGATCGCGACAAAGCTCAATCGCAGCCGGTGGCCATCGTCAATCAGGCGCTGGCGGACCGCTATTGGCCAAGCCAGGACGCGATCGGAAAACGGATCCAGGCGCAGGGCCAATGGTTCACGGTCGTTGGCGTGGCTCGAAATGGCAAGTACCGCCGCCTGATTTACAGTCCGGAGCCGGTCATTTTTCTCCCGCTGTACCAAGACTACCGTGATCCGGTGACCATTCACGCGCGGGTGTCGGGCGATCCGCAAGCATTCGCTTCGGCGGTCGAAAAAACCGTTCATGAACTCAACGCCGATTTGCCTGTATTCAATGTGACGACTCTCAAGTCAAGCATGCAGCTTGGGAGCATCTTTGAACGGATCGCCGGAACGTTCGTAGGCGCGTTTGGCTTGCTCGCGTTGGTACTCGCGGCAGTAGGAATCTACGGAGTGGTCGCCTATACGACGCACCAGCGCACGCACGAGATTGGCATTCGCATGGCGCTCGGGGCGAAGCGAGGCGACGTTTTCCGGCTGGTGCTGGGCCAGGGTCTCCGGCTGACGCTTATCGGCTTGGCCGTTGGGCTCGCGGCGTCGTTGGCGGTGACGCGCTTCCTTCGCGGCCAGCTTTTCGGCGTCACCGCAACGGACCCGCTGACGTTTGCAAGCGTCGCGGGCTTGCTCGGCATCGTGGCACTCTTCGCCTGCTATATCCCGGCGCGCCGGGCGACCAAGGTCGATCCCATGGTGGCGCTGCGCTACGAGTGACAAGTGATGAGTGAAGAGACAAGTTTCAAGTCTGAAGTGTGAAGGATGAAGTGAAGCAGATACTTGATTTACTCCCAGGTTTCATCCTTCAGACTTTCTTGGGCGGACAGCTAGCAGTCAAATGCTGAGGTGATTGTTGCCATGGTCAAACTACGAAATCTTGAAAAATTCTATCCGGTGGGAGCCGGGAAGTACTTCGTTCTGCGACGGATCACTCTCGACGTTCAAGAGGGTGAGTTCATCACCGTCATGGGGCCGTCGGGGGCAGGGAAAACGACGTTGTTGAGCATTGTTGGAATGCTCGATGGGGTCTGGGAGGGCGAGTACTACTTCATGGAGCACGCCATCCACCAAATGGAAGTGAAGAAGCGGATCGAGCTCAACAAGAAATACATGGGGTTTGTATTTCAGCAATATCATTTGCTGGATAACCTTACCGTGGCGGAGAATCTCGATATCCCGCTTTCGTATCGGGAGGTCAAGTCCTCTGAACGCAAGGCCCTGGTCGCGGATACGCTCGATCGTTTTCAGATCGTGGGCAAGAAGGATCTTTATCCGAGTCAACTTTCCGGCGGACAACAACAATTGGTAGCGGTGGCACGGGCGCTGATTGCCAATCCCAAGCTGATCCTGGCGGATGAGCCCACCGGCAACCTGCATTCGAGCCAGGGAAAAGAAATCATGGAACTCTTTAAGAAACTGAACCAGGAGGGAACAACCATAATCCAAGTCACGCACAACGAAAACTGGGCGGCTTACAGCCATAGGATCATCAAGCTGGTGGACGGATGGATCGTGAAGAATTGAGTGATTGAATCATTGAGTCACTGAATACACAGATTGAGTCATCGAGTCATTGAAAGGCCGCGAGGTTTCTTTGAGTATCACATGGCCCGATGGTTCGATGGCCCGATGAGCCAATGGCTCGATCTCCTAGCTGAGTGCTGACAACTGACTACTGGCTCCTGGCACCTGGAACCTGACACCGTCCTGCAACCGCGCTAATATAGGGGCTAGCTGAACGCCTTATGATCACTTCCGGCCCATCGCGAATTCTGATTGCCGATGACCAGCCCGACGTGCTGGAGGCCCTGCGCCTGTTGCTCAAGGGAGAGGGCTATCAGACAGAGTCGGCCACTTCGCCCGCAGGCATCCTGGCGGCGCTGGACAAGCAGGACTTCGACTTGGTCCTGATGGATTTGAACTTTGCTCGGGACACGACTTCGGGTCAAGAAGGTCTGGACTTGCTCACGCGTCTTCAGGCCATGGACAGCACGCTCCCCGTCGTGGTGATGACTGCTTGGGGTAGCGTGGACCTGGCAGTCGAGGCCATGCGGCGGGGCGCGCGGGACTTCATTCAGAAGCCTTGGGAGAACGCTCGCCTGCTCGCCATTCTCCGCACGCAGATTGACCTGAGTCAGGCTTTGCGGCGGGGACAGCGCCTGGAGGCGGAGAACCGCCTGCTACGCGCCGAGGGGCGTCCCACCCTGATCGCCGAGTCGCTGGCCATGCGGCCAGTGCTCGACCTGATCGCGCGGGTTGGCCCCTCGGACGCCAACATCCTGATCACCGGTGAACACGGTACCGGGAAGGAAGTCGTCGCGCAGACGCTGCATGTGCTTTCCCCGCGCGCTGCAAAGCCGATGGTCACCGTCAACGCCGGTGGCCTTTCGGAAGGCGTGTTTGAGAGCGAGCTTTTCGGCCACGTCAAGGGGGCTTTCACAGATGCCAAAATGGATCGGGTGGGCCGCTTTGAGCTTGCGGACGGTGGCACGCTCTTCCTGGATGAAATCGCCAACGTCCCTCTGAACCTGCAAGCCAAGCTGCTGCGGGTGCTCGAAACCGGCCAGATGGAGCGGGTGGGTTCTTCCAAGACCCGCCGCGTGGATGTGCGTGTCTTGTCGGCAACTAATGCCGATGTGAACCAGGAAGTTCAAGCCGGGCGCTTCCGAGAAGACTTATTGTTTCGTCTGAACACCATTGAGATTCGTATCCCTCCTCTTCGTGACCGCCGTGAGGACGTGCTGCTCCTGGCCAACCACTTCCTTCGTCAGTATGCGCAGCGCTACCGAAAGGATCTGACGGAGTTTGATCCCGCCGCAACGCAGTTCCTGCTCGACTATTCCTGGCCAGGAAATGTCCGAGAGCTGGAGCACGCAGTGGAACGCGCGGTGTTGATGGCGCAGAGTGACAAGGTGCGTCCCAGTGACCTGGGTCTGCGTGTGGGGCGTGAGGGTGCGGGGCGGCTGGAAGAGATGAGCCTGGAGGAGGTGGAAGGCTTCCTCATCAAGAAGGCTCTGGGACGCTACGAGGGCAATGTGAGCCAGGCCGCCGCGGTCCTCGGCCTGAGCCGCAGCGGGCTTTATCGCCGCCTTAAGAAGCACGGGCTGTAAATTGGGGATGGCACAAGAGGTCGGAAGGAACAAGGAAATCTCCACTCCGCGGCTCTCGCGGAAGCGAAGCGGAGGTGTGGGACTGGAACTTCGCGTCCTGCTCATGAGCTTGGGCGCTGGCCTGCCCGCCGTGGTGGTGGCGCTCTTCTTGCTATGGGAGGGAGACTACAGCGCGAAAACGCAGTGGACCCTCACAGTCCTCATCGTGGCGTGTTGGGCCGGCGTCGCCTTCGCCTTGCGCGCGCGCGTGGCCTTCCCCCTTCAGACGCTTTCCAACCTTCTGGCAGCTTTGCGGGAGGAGGATTTCTCCATCCGAGCTCGCGGAGCCAAGCCCGACGACGCTCTGGGTGCAGTCTTGCTGGAGGTGAATGCCTTGGGCGAGATGCTGCGGGCACACCGACTGGGAGCGCTGGAAGCCACGGCGCTGCTGCGCAAGGTGATGGAGGAGATCGACGTGGCAGTCTTCACCTTCGACGGCGACCAGCGCCTCCGGCTGTTGAATCGAGCGGGAGAACGGCTCCTGGCGCGGCCGGCCGAGCGGCTGCTGGGCCGCACCGCGCAAGAACTGGGTCTGGCGGATTGCCTGGAAGGCGAACCGGGGCGGACCCTCGCGATGTCGTTTCCGGGTGGGGCGGGACGCTGGGGAATCCGCCGCAGCACCTTTCGAGAAAGCGGCCGGCCCCATCAGCTCCTGGTGCTCGCGGACCTGAGCCGGCCCCTGCGCGAGGAGGAACGCCAAGCCTGGCAGCGCCTGATCCGCGTTCTGGGCCACGAGCTCAATAATTCTCTGGCACCTATTAAATCCATGGCCGGCACGCTCGAAATGCTGCTTGGGCGGGAGCCGCGGCCTGCGGATTGGGAAGAGGATATGGGCCGGGGTTTGAACGTTATTGCGGCGCGCGCGGAGGCGCTGAGCCGTTTCATGGATGCTTATGCCCGCCTGGCCCGGCTCCCGACTCCCCGCATGCAGCCGGTGGATGTGGGCGCTTTGCTGCGACGCGTGGCGGGCCTGGAGACGCGATTGAAGGTGACGCTGTCGGCGGGTCCGGAGTTGACCGTCCGGGCTGACGCGGATCAATTGGAGCAATTGCTCATCAACTTGCTGCGCAATGCCGTGGACGCCGCGCTCGAAACCGGAGGCGAAGTGAAATTGGGTTGGGCGCGGAACGGCGACCACATGGAAGTGTGCATCCAGGATGAAGGCCCCGGCCTCCCCAACACCTCCAACCTCTTCGTGCCTTTCTTCACGACCAAGCCCAGTGGCTCAGGCATCGGACTGGTCCTCAGCCGCCAGATCGCCGAGGCTCACGGCGGTACCCTCACTCTGGAAAATCGCCATGATGGTCCAGGCTGCGAAGCCCGGCTGCGCCTGCCATTGTAAATGTCAGGGGTAGCGCAGAGGTCGCACTTTGACTCTGCGGCTTGTGCGGACGGTTGCCCGGGAAAGTGGGCAGCGGTGTTGTTCTTTGACTTGGCAGGTCGTTCTCGCGGGACGGCCCTGAAAAGCCGCGGCGTTTGGAAAGCAACTCCGCGCTACCTTGCTTGACTCGCACCTTGAGCGGAGGTCTAATAGCTTATTGAAAACCCTTGGCAGTTGTCATTCTGAGGAGCCGAAGGCGATGCAGAATCTCGTGAGGAATATTCGGAAGCAGGTAGCCACGGCAAGCTCTTTCTGCCGTGGGTTCTTGATTGGGAAAACCAAAAGCCCACGGCACAAAAATCGTGCCGTGGCTACCACTTCGCGCGCCGGGAGATTCTTCGCCCGCCACGGCGGGCTCAGAATGACAGGAAGGGCGCGCCAGGGCAAAATCGCAGACCAGGGATGGCCGCAGAAGACAGTGACGAGTGGCTCTTCGACACGCTCAGGGCGGTGAGCGAAGTCGAACCGCGAGTGACAAGTCAAGAGCCACGAAGCCGAAGGTTTGCATAGATGAGTACACCGGCCGCCGCGGTCCATCTGTCGCGATACCGTCTCATATCGACTGGGACAGGGTTCAATGCAGGTCAGTATAGACAGGAGCCAGGCGGCGGTTGATAATCCGTTTCTGAAGAGAGGAAAACGCGTGAGTGAAATGATCGCCTACTGCGGTTTAGTCTGCCAAACATGCCCTATCTATTTGGCAACAAGGGAGGAGAACAAAGAAGAACAGGCAAGAAGGAGAGTTGAAATCTCCCGACTGTGTAAAGAGCAATATGGGATGCAGTATGAGCCAGAAGACATCACCGACTGCGACGGTTGTCGGACCGAAGAAGGAAGACTGTTTTCAGCATGCCAGAACTGCGCTATTAGGAAGTGTGCAAGGCAGAAGGGGCTGGAGAACTGTGCACATTGTACTGACTATGTCTGCGGGAAGCTTGAAGCATTCTTTGCCACGGATCCAACTGCAAAGACACGTTTAGATGCGGTAAGAAGCAGCATGGCGTGAATCGTCGAGAAAAGGACACGCTCTACCATGGGCCACCGCCGCCCAACAATCGCTGGAGGCGACAGCCGCTGAAAAGCGCGCTGCCGGGTGACGCGCTAATCGTTAGGCATTGTGAAGTGCACCTGAGTTTCAATGGAGAGGAGAACTAATGAGCAGCGATCTCAAAATCCTTGAAAAGACAGTTGGCAACGCCTTGTCGGGAAAGGGCGCCCATGTGGAAACCAAGAACCTCTTTGCGGGGCTGGACTGGAAAGCCGCCGGCACGCGGCCCGAAGGTGTTCCACACTCGACCTTTCAACTGCTGAACCATATGGTCTACTGGCAGGATTGGGTCGTGAAGTGGCTTGACGGCGAGAACCCTCCGATTCCCAAGCATGCGGCGGGTGGCTGGCCCGGCAGCCAGGGCCCGGCCAGTGCGAAAGAATGGCAGCGGGCCGTGCGAGGTTTCCGCAGTGGACTTCAAAAGCTGAGCCGGCAGTCCCGGCAGGCAGACCTTCTCACCACGCGCGGGAAGTCCAGCCGGCTGGGAATGCTTCAGGCCATCGCCTCGCACAACAGCTATCATGCCGGGCAGGTCGTCGTCCTGAGGCAGGTGCTTGGCAGTTGGCCGCCTCCTTCTGGTGGCGTCACTTGGTAGTAGGTAGCGCAGAGCTGTTCTGTAGCTCTGCCCTGTACCGTGCGGTGCAGGGCTCTGCGCCAGCCGGCCAAAGGGTTGTTTGCTAAAGCCAGGAATCAGGGTCGAGGATATTTGGGATCAAGGGCGGCAAGATCTGCCAGAACCTCGTGTGCTTCTTGCAACATCCTTTGGACTTCGTCATCCAATCGGGGATTGTCTGTAGCAACGTAGTCCGCTTTGGCGCGCATTCGCTTCATACGGTCTCCAGTGTTTCCAAGTTGCCGGCAGGTCAGATTAGGTGTGCTTATATATTGGTCCCAGCACCATTGGTGGGAGGGTACTTTTTGGGGGCGAGGCCCAACCTTTGACTCAGCGCGGGCGAGCGCGAGGTTGAACACGCAATAGTATGCGCGGCTAATTGCGGTGCGTTTGGATGCCTCGTCCATTTTTGTAGCGAGTTCGTGGGCAAGAGTCAGGAAGTTATTCCAGTCAAACGGCATCAGATCAGCTCAAAGTCAAAGTTCAGTTTGCCACCAGCCTGACCGGAACGGGCTAGCCACCACTGTTCATCGAAAGACCTCAGCGCCAGCCTCGCAGCACGCATGTCGCCAGTAACCAGAACAAGGCAAAACAGTGCCGTAAATCCCTCATCGTCCTCGACAAGCGTGAGTTTCTTCACTGCTCCTTCGCCAAAAGCAGCATTGAGCGGTTCCCGCGCCTCGAGTAGGAGTTCGCGAATTCGGTTTCGTTCCATGAACGAAGCAACCTCGGAACGGTCCTCAAACACGTACACCCGCTCTAGTTCCGTTAGCGCAAGGTCTCGACGTGCCCCCCGATGAGGTCCCTCCCACTGGAAGTACTGGAACTCGCAAGCGCGTTCTGGCGGCTTTGGATGTTCAAGGAGTCGGATCTGCTCATCGAGGGCAGCCAGCATAGCGCGGTACTCAATGACGTACGCAACCCCCCACTCCGGGGGCGAAAAGTCTGGAGATACTTGCTGACCAGGCGTCTGCCACTGAATAAACTTGAACGGCGCAGTACGCGCTGACGGCCTTGGTTGTTCAGTCGGTTGTGCCCATAACCCGGCTGGTATGGGCCGAGGCGCGCAAGGCGGGGGCACCCTTGGCTGCTCAAGAAAGTTTGTGAACTGCGGCAACGAGCTCATAGAATGCCCTCTAACCCGAGAACGTCGAAAACGCGTTGTTCGTCGTTGCGAAGGGTTTCAGCTAGTTTTTCAAAAGACGCCTCCGCTGGATGTTCCCGACTGATCCTCACGAAAAGCCCGTTGGCAACCCCGACGGAGGCATCAATGACAACGATCGTCTTTTCCCGCAACAGGATGGCGCCCGAAAAATCTGCCTCTCCATCGAGGAGCCCGCACGCCACGGGGCTGACCAGAGGCGCAGTCACATCCTTCCTCGGCCTGTCCTTGAGTTGGATGTGCATTCCAACGACAAGTTGCTGCGACTGAATTTCAGCCCCGCCTACCTTACGGATGGCGTTAATGGCCGCACTCTGTCCAGAGATGAACTGCTCTGCTTCTGTCCAGTCCAGGTTTTCAGCTGTGATACGCACCTTGCCGAACCCCAGAGCGAGGCTCCGAGCGGGCGTGGCCGGCGTCGTGCGCCGAAACACGATCGCGAGCTCGTCCACCTTCAGCGTCGGGAGATTGACCTCCACCCCGTTAAACGTGTAACCGGATGGTTCAAGCGCATCCAGGATGGCCACAATTAGTGCAGCCGGCGGTGACAGCGCTCCTAGGATCGGTCTCTTAAACGTTGAAGTGAACTCCAAGAGCGAATAGGGAATCTCCGCTTGTGTCTTGTCAGGCATCTTTTCCCTCAGCTGGCCACGATAGTCTAACATCCGTTTTCAAACAATGCTCGGATTTTTGGGAGTGCCTCGGTACAAGAGACCGGGGGGCCCCACGGCACGCTGCCTGTGCCCTGGGTTCTTGTTTGGGAAAAGCAAAAGCCCACGGCACAAAAATCGTGCCGTGGTTACCCATACCGGAAGGCGCCACGGCCAGATCGCGGACCAAGGATGGTCTGCGCCAGCCAGCCATCACGATGTAGGGGCAATTCATGAATTGCCCCCAGGGAAAAGGGCGGTTCGTGAACCGCCCCTACGAAGCTGGTAGCCACGGCAAGCTCTTCTTGCCGTGGGTTCTCATTTGGGAAAAGCAAAAGCCCACGGCACAAAAATCGTGCCGTGGCTACCAATACCGACAGGCGCTATGGCAAAATCGCAGACCACGGATGGCCACAGAAGACAGTGACGAGTGGCTCTTCGACACGCTCAGGGCGGTGAGCGAAGTCGAACCGCGAGTGGCAAGTCAAGAGCCACGAAGCCGAAGGTTTACATAGATGAGTACACCGGCGCGCCGCGGTCCATCTGTCGCGGTATCGTCTCATTTCGACTGGGACAGGGTTCAATGCGGGCCAGCATGAACAAGAGTTAGGCCGCTTTCGGCGAGGCCACACGTGGAGCTGTTATGACTCTCGGAATCGTCTTCGCCATGGTTCTCCTCGTTGCCATTCTCTTCACACTGGGCTGGCCACGCATTCACTTTCCCCGTCAGCCCAGCCTGGAGGGGATCGAGGATCGCCAAGCGGCGCAGGCCTACGATCGGATCAGCCGCTGGCCGCAGTTCCGGGCACTGCGGTGGATGATTGTGAGGAAGTTGGGAGAATACCAGCCCAGCGGCGCCCTTGCGGACATCGGCTGCGGCCCGGGCCTCCTGACCACTCTAATCGCCCAAACATGCCCGCACTTACGCGTCCTCGGTCTCGACACGGCGGACGAGATGATTCGGACGGCTGCCGCGAATGCGTCTTCCCTCGGCCTGTCCCAGCGTGTCGAATTCCGCAAGGGGGACGTTGGAAGCCTGCCACTTTCAGATGCCTCGCTCGACTTCGCTGTCAGCACCCTGTCCCTGCACCACTGGTCCGACGCGAGTCGAGGTCTGACCGAAATCCACCGAGTCCTCAAACCCGGAGGTCAGCTCCTTTTGTTCGATCTCAGGAGGGACCCTCGCCGCTTCTTCTACTGGCTCCTCCGGTTTGGGCAGGCGTTCATCGTGCCCACGGCGCTTAGCCGCATCAACGAACCTGTCGGATCGGTCCTCGCGAGCTACACGCCGGCGGAACTCGAAGGCCTCTTCGCCCGATCCCCTTTCGGCCAATGTAAGGTTCAGGCTGGTCTTGGCTGGGTGTTTGTCTGGGGGAAGAAGGCCTGACCGGAAGCCGTCAAACAACTCGCTGAAGCTGACCCGCCTGGCGGGCGAAAAGGGGAGGGTGCCTTGCCCGCCATCCTGCTCTAGAATGAAGGCGGGGATGTCGGAGCCGGGCGGGCAGCTTGGCTTGAGGCCGTTAGGCTTCCGACCGATGATAGGACGTGGCTACTATAGACAATCAGTGGCGAGTGGCGAGTTAACCTGGATTATTCACGAAATGGCTGCGCGGGGAGTCAGCCCGGGAGGGCGAAAGACGGTAGCCCAGCGCGTCAGCGCGGGGTCTGGTGAGTTCCTCCTTTCCCCTGTCCCATAGCCCCAGCGGGGCGGCCTACGGCGTGCTGCCATACGTTTGCAGCATTGTTCACACGCTGGGTCATGTCGTCAGTGGCAAAATCGTCGGTGGGCCCATGGATGCCAACCTTCTTACGGCAACGAGCGGGCTTTGGTTTCGCCCCATGAAGAACCCACGGCAAGAAGCGGCTGCCGCGGCTGGTACTCCCTCCGGTAAACGCGGTAGAATTCACCCGTGCCGGAACTAAGCCGGTTTTTCGGGATTATCATTCGAATGTTCGCTGAGGCCGAAGCGCCACATCATGTCGCGCACTTCCATGCGTACTATCAGGAGAATGTTGCGATCTACACTATCGATCCGCTGGAGTTGATCGGAGGGGGCTTCCCAAGCGTCAGCAGCGCTTTGTGGAAGCTTGGGCCGAACTGCATCGGGAGGAATTGCTTGCTGATTGGAGGCTATTGGAACAAGGCAGGAGACCTCGCCCCATAAAACCGTTAGAATAGGGGGTGGAGATTATGAATCATCCCATCTATCGCGTCCGGTCCTTTGAGAACGTAAAGGCTTATACCCTGCGTGTGTGTTTCGATGACGGCATTGAACAGGTGATCGATTTTCGCCCGGTTCTCGCCGGAGAGCTTCACGGGCCATTGCGTGACCACGCACTGTTCAATCAGGTCCGAATCGACCCCGAAGTGCATACCCTTGTCTGGCCGAACGGCGCGGACTTCGATCCCGCCACCCTCCACGATTGGCCGGCCTACGCCGATGCCCTCGCCGCGCGTGCCCGGCAGTGGGAACTCACCCCCGCGTAAAAGTATTTTGAGTAGCGCAGGGTTCGCTCTCTAACCCTGTGGCTTTTCCACCGCAGCCCGTTCTTTGCGGCGCGGAAAACCCTCGCGCCACCGCAAGCAAGACAATTCCTTTTGTGGCCGCGCGCGAACCGTGCGGCCTGGAAATGCCGCGGGACCCAAGCGCGGGTGCCGCAAACCTCCCTTGCTCTGTCTCGGAAAGTCCGGTTTGTGATAGCGGAGCCGTCTCGGCCGTGGATACTGGCTGCATCTCCTTACGGGCGAGACGTCCGTGCTACCTGTGATAACGGGCGGGACGCCGAAGCATCCCATAAAAGCGACCGGGTCAGGTCGGGCTCGGCCCTGCACCCTCCGGTGCAAGGGCAGGCTAGTCGTGTTACGCCGGGCCGCAAACATGCTAAACTCCGGCCATTTCCGCGCCACCCGTCGTATGTAGAATAGAACCATGGCTACGAAGAACCGAGTCAAAGCGCGAAGCAGAGCGAGAGATTCAAGGGGCCGCTCGCCTCAGCTCAGCAAAACAAAGTTGCGTGCGC
>Ga0315280_10004818_pt1 | contig 19625 bp, 24 predicted proteins | sample YL17G06_40_MG_FD_203697 | JGI IMG/M metagenome (GOLD analysis project Ga0315280, IMG submission 203697) | Sediment microbial communities from Yellowstone Lake, YNP, Wyoming, USA - YL17G06_40 | ecosystem: Environmental > Aquatic > Freshwater > Lake > Sediment | place: USA: Wyoming | collected... | reverse complement strand
TTTTAATCCCATCTCTTTAATCCTCTGCACCGCGATAGGTCTAAGTACTCCGTGATCGAACAGCATTTCATGCCAAGCGGCTGTATGACATCCGTAAATGGTCTCGGGTATGGTCTTTAAGACGTTCTCTGCGTCCACTGTAACTTCTGCTGGACTTGCTGATACAGGAAGAGCACCTGCAAACGCTGCTACAAGGAAACAAGCAATAATCGCTGCAACAACTACCTTAGTTTCACTATGCATAATTTTTCTCTCTCCTATACTTTTCTCTGTTCTCTTTCTGCCCTTCAATTAGGGCTAGGCGGTATCACGCCTCCAGAGTAGTCAACTCTGGCTTAGGTTTTTCATCTTTACCCTACCTTTTCTCTAAGAAAGAGGCTGTTCAAGCCCAGTACATAAGAGACACGCACTATAGGTGAGTTAGACTCACGAGAAAAGAAATATAGTAGTGCGTAGTTGATGTTCATTTATGTATAGCATGTATAGCTCTTGTTTGATTGCGATAGAAATTGTTTCGGCAACGCTGGCTTTCATATTGGCTAAGTTTATGATTAAGCCATATCAGTGCACAGGTGAAAGTCGATACATCGGTCTTCCTCTAGGTTTCGTCTTTCTAGGCGTATCATATGTCTTCATGGGTGCCGCTCTATCTTCTGATAGCTTCCCATTTGTTCAAAAAATGAGGTGGCTTCAACTATTAACACAAGCATATGCATTCGCCTTTCTCGCTGTGACATACTATTTCTCGAAGCAAACGCCTAAACGATCTACTCACTTATGGGGGCAGATTCTCTTTTCTATTTTGATTCTCGGAGTGATCGTTTCATGCTTAATCGTATTCGTGCCTCCGACATTTACATTGCCTAGCTATAAGACGACGGATAAATACTTTAGGGGTTTCAACATAATTTTTGCTTTATATCTTTCTATTTCCACGCTCAGAACTCACGCATCCAAGCCTTGCCCTAGAACAATATTAGCTCCAATTGGCTACATTTTACTTGCCTTCAGCCAATATTCTTTTTTGATATGGTCTTTAGATTTAAGCGAGTCAGCATTTGTGGGCGCATACATTCTCAGGCTTACGAGCCTGCTAGTCTTCTTGTTCATATCCTACAAAGCTTTCAGCGCTCACAAAGCAAAGCGAAAATAGGGGTCTCGAATGAAAAGATTTGCACGTAGAGATAGGATGAAGATATATGGAGACCTACTTCTTATTATAGAGGCAGAAACAAAGCGAGGAAAAATCATTCTTACTCGTATCCAACAAAAGGCACATGTCCCTTTTGATCGTCTTAAAATATACCTCTCAGAGCTCAAAGAACTGGGCTTAATCCAAGATGAAGCTTCGCTAAAAATTACAGAAAAGGGTCGACAATACATAACTGAATATGAAAAAGTCACAGACTTTATGAAACGAATGGGACTAACCTATCGACTATAGGATTCTGTTCAATAATACAAAAAGGCAGATTATATTATCTTTTCATAAGATTTAAACATGCAAAGAATAGCGAAGGCGAACCCACCAATTTGACTTCACAAAATTACTTGGTATAAAACCACGACAAACCGATTACTGACTTCATTTTACTAATCAAGTCCCTCGTCGCACCGAAAACAATAAGCAGTTGGTTCTAAGCAATTTAGGTTGTCAAGAAGGCGAGAAACTTTGCAGAGAAAAGCGTCTTCCAGAGACAGAAAGACTAGAGTTGTCATAATGGGGGCTGCTGGAAGAGATTTTCACAACTTCAACGTCTATTATAGAAATAACCCACAATACGAGGTCGTAGCGTTCACCGCCACTCAGATTCCAGGAATTGAAAAGCGTGCTTATCCGCCAGAGCTATCGGGTCCAAACTATCCCAAAGGCATACCAATACATCCAGAAGAAGAACTACCTGAACTCATCAAAAACAACGGTGTTGAAGAAGTTGTCTTCGCCTACAGCGACGTTTCCCACGAATACGTCATGCACAAAGCTTCAATAGCGTTGGCAAACGGAGCCGACTTCCGACTCATGGGACCATCCACAACTATGGTTAAGGCGAATGTTCCAGTTGTTTCAGTCTGCGCTGTTAGAACAGGGTCTGGAAAGAGCCAAACCTCAAGGAAAGTTGCCAGTACACTGAAAAAACTAGGCTTCAAAGTTGTGGTTATTCGGCATCCAATGCCCTACGGCGACTTGACCAAGCAGGTGTGCGAACGCTTCGCTTCTTATGAAGACCTCGACAAGTATGACTGCACCATTGAGGAACGAGAGGAATACGAGCCCCACATCGACAACGGAATCACAGTTTACGCTGGCGTTGACTACGAAAAAATTGTACGCGAAGCAGAGAAGGAAGCCGACATCATAGTCTGGGACGGAGGCAACAATGACATACCCTTTTACAAGACAGACTTGCACATCGTTGTGGCTGACTCGCACAGACCTGGACACGAAATGACTTATCATCCTGGAGAAACCAACTTAAGAATGGCAGATGTCATCATCATCAACAAGGTAGACACAGCCGACCCAATTGACGTCGCAACCGTTAGAAAAAACGCCAAAACAGTGAACCCAAACGCCACAATAATAGAAGCCGCCTCACCTATAACCGTGGACAACCCCAAACTGATAAACGCAAAAAAAGTACTTGTAGTTGAAGACGGACCAACACTGACCCATGGAAGCATGGCATACGGCGCAGGAACAATAGCGGCGGAGAGGCTGGGCGCCGAAGAAATTGTGGATCCACGCCCCTATGCTGTGGGCTCCATTGTTAAAACTTTTGAGAATTACCCACATTTGGGCGCTGTTCTTCCCGCTGTAGGCTATGGCAAGGAACAGATACACGAGCTAGAAGAGACCATAAACGCAACGCCCTGCGACGTCGTTCTCATAGGAACTCCAATTGACTTACGTCGGGTTTTGCACCTGAACAAGCCGACTGTGAGAGCAAAGTATGAACTGCAAGAAATAGGCACACCGACCCTAGAAGACATACTCAAACAACGTTTCCCAAAAAAGTGAGACAAAAGTTGTCAGAAAGCAGCGTGTCCCGCATACCAATCAAATTTATTCTTGTAACCATTGGAGAGGTCGAAGGCGAACTTATCCGCCACTTGGCTCCAAGAACAGTAGACGCCATCGTTAAGAAGTTGCCAGTTGAGGGACGTGCTGCTCTTTGGAAGAAAGAAGTTTACTTTGAGATTCCAGTCACAATGGGAGAGGAAAAAGCGAAATCCAAGGTTGAGAAAGGTGACTTAGCCTTTTGGCCAATGGGAAACGCCATCTGTATTTTTTACGGAGAGTCCCAACCCTACAGTCCAGTTAGCATTGTTGGCCGAGTTACGAAGAATCTGGAACTGTTTGAACGCGTGAAAAGTGGTTCTGTGATTAGGGTGGAGAGGCTCTAGGGAAACATCATTTTAGTGTCAGACCATCTCTTCAGAAGTTCTTCACAGTTCTTCTTGACATCTTGACTTTTACTCTTTTCTTTGAGTTTCTCGAGAAATTCCAAGCGCTTTTCTATGGCAGACATCTCGCCTGTTCCATAGTAGAGTTTTCCCTCTAAGTAGTCTTTCATCTGCTGAGCCTTCTGCACAATGTAACTGGCAGCATCCACAGTATCATCTAGCATCGGCATATTCGCCCAAATAGTCACGTCTGCCTCGTGAAGCTGACTGAAACCCTCAATTTCTTGGATTTGCCGAATGTACGTACACAAAAAATCGTAGTATCCCGCGGTTTTGATCAGTTTCAACGTCTTTTCTATTTCTCTCTTAAATTCTGGGCTTCCCATTACTCTCAAACGGTGTTTGTAACCTCTCTCTATGAGTTCTTTAACCCGCTTAACCTCTTCCTCGGTGAAAACTCGCTCTGGAAATTCCACTTGAACCCTCTCAAGTTACTTTCCCAAGTGCGCACTTATATACTAAAGTTGTTTCAAACAATTACTCGTTGGATGTTCCCATGAGCAGATGGTATAAAGGCATGTTTGAGGCAAAGCTGGCAAAATATTGGATACTCTTGTCTGACCTGCGAAAAGAACAAACTGAACAGCAAGTTGCGTTTTTGAAAGATCTGCTCCCCCAGAGGCATCACACGTGATCTCTGTTGCGGACCTGGACGACTTTCTATAACCTTGTCAGAAGACCGCTCAGTAGTTGGTGTGGATTTGAGCAGAGAATTGTTAAATGAAGCAAGAAAAAGAGGAAAAAATGCCCGCGCAAAAAATCTCTCTCTGATTCGCACGGACATGCGACATTTACCATTGAGACCTGATATTTTCGACGGTGTCATCAACGTTTGGACTAGCTTCGGCTACTTCTCAGAGCAAGAAAACGAGCTAGTTCTAAACGAAATCTTAAGGGTATTGAGAGCCGAGGGAATATTCGTGATGGACATCATAAATCCAGAGGCTCTTATTAGAACGTATCAAGAGAAAGACTAGTCTGAGGTAGAACAGTTCTTTAAGCTTGAGCAACGTAACTGGGAATGGGAAACCAAGCGCATGAAGTGCCGATGGATTTACATTGATAAGGCAAGTGGAGAATTAAATGAGATAAGTTTTGATCACAGACTCTACAGCTTCACTGAACTACAACGCATGTATGAGGCGCGGGACTTGAAAATAAAAGATGTTTATGGTTCTTTCGCCAAGGAGAAGTTTGATTCAAGCAAGAGTGAGAGAATTATAATTGTAGCTCGAAAATGATTAGTCTGCGGGTTTGTAGATTTTTAGGCTCTTGCTTCCAGAAACATATTGGATTACGCCGCGCTGTGCCAACTCATCGAGCAGGTCTTTAGCCACACTTAAACGTAGATTGAAGCGTGTTGCAACCGTGTAAGGTGTGAGCGCCTTCATCTTTTTGATTTCGCCGATAACTTTGTCGCTCTTTGGGTCAGGCAGAACTATTCCAGGTGCTTTCTTTTCAGGCATGCCTCCGCCTTTTCCTCCCTTCTTCTCCTTCTCATCTTTCTTTTCTGAGGCTCTTTCCATTTGTTTGAGGCTTAGTTTCTTTTTTCCACCCATTTATTTTTGCACCCGATTTTTCATGAAGGAGCACAGTTGCTTATAGGTTTATTCCCGTTCTTTATAAGAAAAGTTTTCCAACTATTTTTTAATCTACTGCGATGAAGAATGAGTTCGAATCTTCGAATGATTATTCTTCTATTACAGTTACTTTTTCAACGCTCTCCAGCCAAGGAATGACTGGTAAATCAGTTGTGAGTTCTTGAAAGATTTCTTTCTCGATTTCTTCGTTTGCTTCTTCAGTGCTTTCCTCGACAAGATTGATTACAATTATGACTTTTTTCGTTGTCATTCACATTTGCCTCAACAATAACAGCAAGAGAAGACGCTTCTTTAAGCAATGTTTCCATGGCGACAATATTCTAATTTCAGATTCCGAAGTTGTCAAGAACGCCTTTTTTGCCTTGAATTTGAGTGCAAATCATGTTTAGGAAAAGTTTATGAGTAAGAATCGTGTCCTAAGCTGGTTTAGCTGGCTAAACAAAAAATTTATGGAGACACCTAAAACTAAAGATTTGTAAAACAATGCAGGTCTGTTGGAGAACTATGAATGCTCTTGAGAATACATGGAAATGCAATGTTTATAATGTTCAATTCATACTGTTTAATTTCTAAAAAGTGGGGAAAATGAAATCAATCAACAACTTTGTCACATTCCCTGATAGAAGACCTGCAGCATTCAAGGATAAGGGAGAAATAGCTGAAATTCTAGCTAAATACGGTAAAGCTCTTCCTTTTACGCACATAGCAAATTTGTGTGGTGCAAAGATTAAGTTAAGCACAAATTCTGAACATGTTTCGGAATTTTGGCAATTAAATTGGTATGAGGCTAACAGCGACAATTTTGACGGAGAAGTTTATATAATCAAAGGCGTCGAAGGTTACGAACCTTGCCTCTTCTATGATTTAGAAAGAAAGATTGCAGTGGGTGTAAATACAGAATATTATGGATTAGCTAAATCTAAGAGCGCCTTAGGTTTGGCAACAGAAATTCTTAAAGAAAAAGGCAAGTATCCAATTCACGGCGCATCAGTTGGTTTTCCAAGAGACGGTAAACTAATCGGTGTGGCAATGATCGCTCCAACAGGCACAGGGAAAACAACGCAGTTTCATGAGCTTTTATACAATATCAGAAACAGCAAAGTAGTCGGCGACGATTACCTCTTTGCATCTTTTAATGAAGGTAAAAAAGAGGTTTTATCTGAACAACCAGAAAAACAGCTTTACATGAGGACAGAAATAGCAGAAAGGCACCCAACATTCATCAAATCTTTCAATAATATGCCACTAGAAAACGTAGTTGTTAAAAAAGAAGACTGCAGACAAAAAAGCGACGATACTAAAAAAATGGGTCCATGTTACAGAAATGTTTTTGAAAATAGAAGAAAATGCGTTTTCGATGAAGGCATGGACCGATGCTTCTGGTCATATGGAAATTCAAGAGTAATGTTTCCCCGCGAAAGATTCACTATGCTAGTTACAGATGAAGAAGGGCATGTTAACGAAGTTTTCAAAGGCAGAGAAAACGTTGTGGACACGATAATTCTGAAATATGTTCTGTTGCTAACAAGAGATGAAGAGACACCGCCGATTAAGAAGCTAGAATGCGAAGAAGCCATAAGTATATTGAAAGAAGGCAAATTCAAAATTGCGCCAGGCGGTGGTCCACCTGAAAAATGGGGACAATACGGCAATGAACCATTTTATGACCCTTACCAAATCGAGATGGACAAGGAAAGACAAGAAAAATTCTTCAGAAAATTGTTTGATTACGGGATTCTATTCTACCTTTTGAACACAGGCTCTTATCATGGAAGAAAAATAGAGGTTCATCAATCACATGCTTATATAAGAGCTGCATTAAGGCTGAATTAATCAACTCGATTATAAATCGTAGACTATACCAGGTATCTTAGGAAATAATTGTGTCTCTCCTATATGTTTGGCTCCAACTATCCAGCTAACCAGCCTCTCTGCACCAATTCCTGCTCCAGCTGACGGCTTTAGTTTTCCCTCTTTTGCCAATTTCAACAATAGTTTGTAGTTCTTTTTTCTCACGCCGTCTCTCTCCATCTTTTTAACTATTTTACTGTATTCCCATTCTCTTTTAGCGCCAGAAAGAACCTCGCCGTAGCGGGGCAACATTAAATCGTAATTATCCCATTTACCTTTTCCAAAATCTTCGAAGTCATAGAATTCTCTGGGAACATTAGTAATCCAAAATGGGTCGTCAGCCTCAAATATTATTTTTGTTTCCCAGCCTTTCCCAAACTTTTTTTCTAATTCTTGCCTATCGTAAACTTTGAATGGCGTATCTGAAATTTTCAAACAATCATATCGTTCAAGATAGGTTAACTCTTCACGCATTTGTTTTTTAACGGTGCCAATCAATCCGCAAATCACTTCTTCAACAAGACTTCTGATGTCGTCGGAAGAAGCGTTTCTAACCTCGAAATCCAGTTGAGTGAATTCATAGGCGTGTATTCCAGTGTTTGCCTTGTCTCCTTTTTCAATCCTTACGTTCGGGGAAAGTGTGAACAATTTGGGGTGAGCGAGAGAGCAAGCAACCATCTTGTGAATAATCATACTCAATGTCGTTCTAACGGTTTTTCCATAAATTTCCACTTCAATTCGTTTATCGATGGATGCTCCTGGATCTGGCCACAAAGGATCGGTTGATTGGGAGAATATTACTGGTAGCAACCATTCAAAACCTTTGTTCACAAATTCAACAGTCAGGTGCCTTAATGCGCAAGTCATTACTCTACTAATGCACCGTTTCCTCTCAATTTCACTTTCAGACAGTTGCTCCAAAGACTTGGGTATTTCAATCGATTTATCTCTTTCAACCAAGGAACCTTTTTTAGAGACCACTTGTTTCCCACTCCATATATTGATATAGCAAATATTAGCAGCCTTGATAATAAATTTTTTACATAAAATTTCGTAATATATTCGAAAATATTAAGGTTTATATCTGAATTATTGTAATTATTACAATTATGGAAGCCAAAATTGATGAGAAGGATCTGAACATCTTAAATTTGCTTCAGAAAAATTGCAAAATGACAGCTAAGGATATAGCCCAGATCATTGATTCTCCAGTTACAACAGTTTTTGCCAAAATTAAGAGAATGGAAGAATTAGGAATCATAAAAAATTACAAAGCAGTTTTAGACGCCCAGAAACTAAACAAGGGGACAACAGCTTTCATTCTTGCCTCAGTTTCCTACAGATTAAAAGAAGGAACGGCATTATCTCAAAGAAAAATCGCTCAAGAAATCGCCAAGCTGCCTGAAGTTCAAGAAGTTCACATTATCACAGGTGATTGGGACATTTTGATTAAAGTTAAGGAGAAAGATGTGGCGGCGATTGGAAAATTTGTGGTGGACAAACTGCGACTGGTTGAGGGAATTGAAAAAACATTAACGTGCATGGTTTTTGAAACAGAAAAAGAGACGAGCGACATAGCGTTAGAAGAATGAGGCAAAGTGATAAATTAAATTGAAACTATTTTGTTTCTTCTGGTGGCTTAATCTTTCTGAAACTTGAATAGATTGAGATGTCGTATAAAATTTTGAATGCGCCAGCGAATATGAAGGGTTCAGCTAGTAATGCTGCGTCTATCAGATAGCCCGAGATGGATGGCGGCGTCGTTGCTGCAATGGTTCTTATACCGTTAGTAATGCTGGTTGCCGCATTCCGTTCTTCGGGTTCAATTATGGCAAGCATATAAGACTGCCTAGTTGGAACGTCCATCTGAGAGAGCGACTGTCGAGCAAATAGGAAAGCAACAGAAGCCCAAAAGGTCGGTGCCAACCCAACTCCCATAAGCAATAGATTCGATGGAAAATGCGTGAAAACCATAGTGTTAAGCAAACCTATTTTTTTAGCGAGTCTTCCAGCAATGAGAAAAGAAGCTGCGGTTATTAGTTGAGCTACAAACAAAATGGTGCCTGCATCGCTGAGGGAGGCATTATACTTTGTTTGAAACCATAGTGAAAGCACAGACTGAATGACAAATCCACCTCCGAAAGCATCGATTGAAAATAAAACCGATAATTTTGCAACTGTCCGTTTTGATTTTGAAAGCCCTAACAGACCGCTTCCTTTAACCTTATTTACTGTCAATTCTGCTTTGTGAGACAAAGATCTATAAGAAATCACTAACAGCAATCCAGTGAGTGCGTAGGAAGCAAACAAAACATGATGCCCGTTTATTAGAGTAAAACCGAAATTGGCATGCAAGACAGTGGGTAATCCTCCAAGCAGGGAGCCGATTGAAGCGCCAGCGTAGCCTAACAAATTGTAGACGCTGAAAGCATAGGTTCTATTTTTATCGTCTGTGGTCTGCGGCATTATTGCTTGCTCAAGAGAGGCAAAAGGTCCTGTTTCTGTTGCGTTTACACCTATGCTTCCAATAAAAACTGCTAAGAAAATAAGGATGAGATTTGTGGAAGCAACAAGCAATATGCCGGAATATATTATAAGAAATGCGAAAATAAGAAGTGAGGTTCGCCTACTCACTTTATTGGCTATTAAGCTTGCGATTAATGTGAAGGCTACTCCGCCTAAAAGAGCGGTAGTTAGAATAACTCCAACTAAAGAGTCTGAGAGATGAAGCGCATCTTTTTTAAGATAGAATGGAAGAGCTACGCTGAGATAGCCGAAGGCTAAAGTGCGAAGAAACTTGGTTATCAAAAGTATTTTTCCGTCACGATTAAACCATTTAAGGCTAAACCATTTCAAATCAAGGCGTTTAGGCATGAAAGTTAACCCTCCTTATGAAATTGCATGACTGCCGTTTAAGGAAATCTTGGTAATTGCGGTCATCTTCATGAAATTACGGAAAAACATAGATAAATGGTTTTATTTAGTCTTTGAAAGAAAGTGATTGCGATGACACAATTTGGAGAGCGAAAGTTTCTAGGCGCCACAGTCAGCGCTATCATTGAACGCTTTCACAATGGTCAATTGGAGATTCTACTCCAAACAAGATGGAAACCAAAAGAAGACTCAAAGCATTCTGGGTTGTTAGAGATTCCTGGCGGACGAATTGAGCTAGGTGAAGATGTGTATCCCGCGCTGAAGCGTGAAGTGAAAGAAGAATGCGGCTTAGAAATCGAGTCTATTAAGCATGGAAAGGAAACCGTGACTAAGGGCAAGTTTGATGAGGTCAGTGTTGCTTTTGTGCCTTTCTGTGGCGAACGTTATTTAGGCAGCAACTTCGTCGGCTTCGCATTTGTGTGCACTGCAAAGGGTAAACTGCGCAAGAAAGGAGTTTACGACGCCAAAGAACCACGATGGATTCCATTCGCAGAGTTGAAAAGACTTGTTTTAAATGAGCCTGAGAATTTTTATTCTTATCATTTGAGCACATTGAAATATTATGTGGAGCAAAAAGAGAAAGGCTTCATATAAATTGTAGTAGAGTTAACTGCTTGAATAGTATAGTAAGGGCAGTGCTAGTAAGACTGTGTTTCTCCCTTTTGTTGTGAGAGAATATTCAACTCTTAACGGTGGTCCCTGCTCAACCATTCGCTCAACGTATCCATATTGTTTTAGACTCTTCAATTTGTCCGATAGTGTGCGGGAGTTTATTCCAAGAATCTTCTTTAATCCACCGAAGCCAACAGTGCTCTTAAGAAATAATGCGTAGAGTATTTCCAAATTCCATTTTTGAGATAAGAGGCGGAAGCTTTCCTCGAGGCTTTTAATAACTTCTTTTAGGTCTTCAAAGCGTATTTCATGGTTTTCTAATATGCGTTGAAGCGTGTCCTCTATTCCTTTAAGTGTATGCTCCATTCGTGCCTCGACAAGCCTGCGAAGTTCTTGGCTGAATGCTGCTTTCGAGTTCATCGATTTACACCAAGTGAGAGAGAGTATACTGCATGTTTTATAAAGAGTTTACTTATACAATTAAGTATACAAAGTATACCAACATGTGGAGGTAAACAGCTTTCAGATGGAAAAGTTTGATGTAATTGTGGTGGGCGCAGGAACCGCAGGCTGCCTAACAGCAAAAACAGCCGCTAAAACTGGTTTAAAGGTGTGCCTGCTCGACAGTAAAAAACGGGAGAAAATTGGTGAGAAAGTTTGCGGAGATGCTGTGGGTAAGCATCATTTCGACCAAGTGGGCTTAGCAGTTCCTAAAGGTGAAGAACTGCGCACCCGTGTTCAAGGCGTTAATGTTTATTCACCGGACATGCAGACAGTTTTCAGGGTTAAGGAAGAAGGCATCTACGGCTTCACTATAAACCGCTACATCTTTGGTCAAAGGCTGCTTCAAGAGGCTGTGGACGCTGGCGCCATCTTACTTGACTCCACAATCGCAATCAACCCAATTATCCATGAAGGCTTTGTCAAAGGTGTGGCAGCTAAGAACTTGAAAGCAGAAAAAAGGACTGAACTGAAGAGCAGGGTTGTTGTAGACGCTAGCGGCTTCTCAGCTGTTTTGCGGAGGAAGCTTCCGCCTGATATCGGCGTTGACCTCGATGTGAAAAATCAAGATGTTGCAGCCCTCTACAGGGAGATTCGCGTTCTGACTGAACCTAAAAAAGATGCGGAGTTCTGCGACATCTACGTAGACCAAACTATCTCGCCGGGCGGCTACTTCTGGATTTTCCCAGAGGGCGAAAACAGAGTCAACGTGGGCTTAGGCGTGTCGATGACGAAAGGCTTTCCCAACCCGAAAGAACAACTCTACAGAGAAGTTTTGTCAAAGCCCATGTTTAAAGGGTCAAAAATCCTCACTGGGGGCGCTTGGTACGTTCCAACAAGACGCTCGTTAGACTGTATGACTGGAAATGGCATAATCATGGTTGGAGACTCAGCCTGCCAAGTTGGTCCGATTCACGGTGGCGGCATAGGCGCTTCGATGATTGGCGGCAAACTGGCAGGTGAAACCATTGCGGAGGCATTGGAAAAAGACGACGGGAGTCGCAGAGGCTTGTGGCAGTATAACGCCAAATACATGCAGGCTTACGGTGCCAAGCAGGCTGGACTTGACGTTTTCAGGCTCTTTTTGCTCGAGGGCGTGGGCAACAAAGAAATCAACTACGGCATGAAATACAAGCTTATCACGCAGGAAGACCTGCTCAGAGCAAGCGGGGGCGAAGACCTACGCTTAAACATAACCGAGAAAACCCGCAGAGCCTTCCGAGGCTTTGGGCAACTGTCATTGCTCATGCGTTTGCGAGCCGCAGCTAAACTGATAAAAGAGATGAAGACTCACTACCTTAACTATCCCGTTTCGCCGGAAGACTTCCCAGCATGGCAAAACAAGACTCACAAACTTGTTGAAGAATCATACAAACGACTGAAGAAAAGAAATAATAGTTGAACAACTGTTTTAGTGTTGGGCTTGCAGCTTAATGCAACGACAGATTGTAGCCCAGAAACTGATTGAACGCTTAAACGAGAGAATTAAGCATCAACTCAACCTTAAGGAAACATTGATTTTGGGAGTGGTTCTAAAAGGGTTGCCAGTTGCTTACAGCTTGGCAAAGATTAACAGCGTGATTGAAAATTTTGTTCCGATTGTGGCTCAGCGTCACACTTCTATGCAGCATCATGTGGAATCTTATTTTCCAAGTTTGGAATGGAAAAACTATTTCAATGAACAACTAATCCTATGCGAGAACCTTCTGATAGTAGACGACGTAGTGAATACAGGTTTCACTAAGCAACGTGTTGAGAGCATAGTTAATTCGTTAAACAATCCTCATCATAGATTTGGCGCACTTGTTCTCAACAGGAAAAATTTAGCTAACTCAAGTTTTGTAAGCGCCAAAGATTTCTTCGCCATGAACGTAGAGGCTGCTGAAGTCGAATGTGACTGGGGCTTGATGACAGTATCTCTTTTAGACCTACCCGTTGAAGAGGCACGCGGTCGCTGTGAAGACTACCTTCAAAAATATTGGTTGCACGAAAAAAGAATGATAACCATAACTTATTAGCAGTAAGAAGCCTTCATTCTACGCTGGTTGTGTCCAGTTTGCGTGTTGCGGTACTTGTGACCAGCGGAAAAGATTCTGCCTTAGCGTTGCATCGTGCTATTCAAAGAGGCTATGAAGTGGCGTTTCTGGTCACTATGATTTCTCAACGCCCCGATAGTTGGATGTTTCATTACCCCAACATTCAGTTAGTTGACTACTTCGCTGAGGCTGTGGGCATTCCCTTAGTGAAGGCTGAAACTGCTGGAGTTAAAGAGGTTGAAGTTGAAGACCTAAAGCGACTACTCGCAACACTTGATGTCGATGCTGTTGTTTCTGGAGGCATATCATCTCAGTATCAAAAGAAACGCATAGACAAAGTCTGCAACCAATTAGGGTTGAAGCCCATTGCGCCTTTGTGGCATCAAAATCCACGAAAACTGTTGGAAGAATTAGTCAAACTCAAAATAGAAGCATTAATTGTAGGCGTCTACTCCTTCGGTTTCACTTCAGACTGGCTGGGAAGAAGAATCGATTATGCAGCAATCAATGACCTAGCCGAACTGAACAAGAAATATCAGGTGTCAATGGTAGGCGAAGGAGGCGAATACGAAACCCTAGTTTTAGATGCACCTTTCTTCAAGAAAAGAATGGAATTAATTGATGTAGAAAAAGTTTGGGAAGGTCAAAGCGGCTACTTACTTGTTAAAAAGGCTAGGCTCGTCAACAAGTGAAGTTATTCAGCACGCATTAAACGTTCTGTTTTGTAGTCGGTTATAACTTTGAAGTAGTGTCCTCGAAGCGTCTCGTCGAGATTTGAATCACCAGTGTCAACTCTTAGACTTTTCAAGCTTCCCAATTTGCCTTCTGTAGCAACTACGACTATGTTATCTAAACCTACCTGCCGAATTACCTCTGCGCTTATCTGCTGGTTTCCCCTCCCAAATATGAAACCTTGACCGCCAATCGGAGTGACAATAATCTGTGCAGTTTTTCCCTTGATTTTTTCCAATATTTGTTTCTCATTTACATCTTTAGCCATGAGTTTCTTGTTGCAGAAAAGGTCAACGCCTAAAAGAGTTTTCTTTTCATCTAAAAGGTCTCCGATAGTGCGAGTGGTTGTTCCTGGACCAGTAATGTAAACTACATCAGGTTTCATGTTTTCAATAACATAAATCGCTATAGCTGCTTGATTACGTAATTCACTCTCTGTCATTGGACTTGCCATTTTCACTCCTTGAATAAAAAGCGGCTCGTAAGGAGTTAACACGTATCCGTAGAGCTCCGCAGACACTTTTCCCTTGCGAAAGGCTTCTTCATCGACATCCATTACTTCCGCTTCTTGTAGAGGCAGTCCTCCCCAAAGATAGTTCATAGCGATTCTTGCCGCAGCCCCAGGGTCCACTGCAAAAACACCGCTGTACATTTTCACTCCTGTTGGAACACCTAATACAGGAAGCTTAATGTCAACTGCCTTCAGTACGTCTCGAGCTGTTCCGTCTCCACCACAGAAGACAAGAAGATTGGCGCCTATGTCTTTGATTCTCCCTGCAATCTCCCTTGTATCTTCAGCAGTTGTTTCTTTCTTTCTCTCTCCAAGAACTGTGCATGCGAAACCACAGTTTCGAGCTTCGTCTTCGCCCATTTTTCCAGCTCCGACAACAAGTTTTATACTTTTTTTAACAGGCTTTAACTCAGAAAGAAAGGATTTCGCCCTTGCCTGCGCTATGGGTTTTGCCCCGAGAAGTATAGCCTTTTTCAGAATTGGTTTTCCATCGGTTCCTTTGAGTCCAACTGCTCCTCCCATTCCAGCGATAGGATTAACGATGAATCCAACGGTCTTTACAGAAGAATCATTTAAGTTAGGCAATACTTGTCCCTTCTTTCCAACTATGCATTAGAGTGAATGATGAGCATAATATGGTAAGCAAAGATTTGAGAATACGGTTATAGAGTTTTTGTAATAAAAAAACGGAGAAGATTATACCTTGCGGGTATTATCTCTCCAATTCTCTCTGAGCATGTTTTTTGGCATGGAAGGAGGAGTTTCTCATTCAAATAAACTGCTTGTTGACCTCGTCTAGCCAAGGATATAATTTCCTAAGTTTTCGCATGGACTCTTCCACTTTCTCTTTCGGATATTCGTAGGGAAGTAGCTTACCATTAAAGTATTCATCATAGGCTTGCATGTCGAAATAGCCGTGGCCGCACAGTAGGAAAAGAATAACTTTTTCTTCCCCTGTCTCTTTGCATCTCAAAGCTTCGTCGACGGCTCCTTTAATTGCATGAGACGGTTCGGGAGCAGGTATTATGCCTTCACTTTGGATGAAAAGCTTGGCAGCATCGAAGACTTCTACTTGATCGTAGGCAACTGTTTCCACTTTCTTCGCTTGAACTAGTCGACTTATAGTAGGGGCTATTCCGTGGTAGCGTAGACCCCCTGCATGAATTGGTGCTGGTATGAAGTCATGTCCCAGAGTATGCATTGGAACTAAAGGAGTTAGCCTTGCCGTATCTCCATGATCAAATATATATTCTCCCTTGGTAACAGAGGGGCAAGCTGTGGGTTCGACGGCTACAAACCTTGTGTCTTTCGGTGCTTTTCCAGTAACTTTGTCGTAATAGAAGGGCCAGAAGAGTCCTGAGAAACTGCTGCCTCCGCCTATGCATCCATATATTACGTCTGGGTAGTCTCCTGCAATTTCTAATTGTTTCTTAGCCTCTAATCCTTCTACGGTTTGGTGTATTAGAACGTGGTTGAAAACGCTGCCTATGCCGTAGTTGGCTTCTTTTTCATTGGTTAAAGCATCCTCAACGGCTTCGCTTATGGCGATTCCTAAGCTGCCAGGATTATCAGGGTCTTCTTTTAAGATTTTTCTGCCGCTTTCCGTTTGATTGCTGGGACTTGCGTAAACATTTGCTCCATAAGCTTCCATCATCATTCTTCTGTAGGGTTTTTGGTTATAGCTCACTTTGACCATGTAAACGGTGCATTTTAATCCAAAAGTCATGCAACCGAAGGCTAGGGCGGAGCCCCATTGACCAGCTCCTGTCTCTGTTGCCATACGTTCTGCGCCTTCTTTCATGTTATAGTAGGCTTGAGCAACGGCGGTGTTGGGTTTGTGGCTTCCTGGAGGACTAACTCCTTCATACTTGTAATAGATTTTGGCAGGGGTCTTTAGAGCTTTCTCCAACCCGATGGCTCTGTAGAGTGGGGTAGGTCTCCAAAGCTTGTAGACTTCTCTTACTTCTTCAGGAATGTCTATCCATCGATCTGTGCCTATCTCTTGACCGATAATCGCTTTAGGAAATATTCTGGGAACAATTCCGACACCGGGCTTCCTCGTCTCTGGCTCGATGAACGGAGGGAGCGGTTTAGGCAGGTCTGGCAGTATAGAGTACCATTGTTTAGGTATTTCTTCTTCGTCTAGCATAATTTTTCTGGACACCATGCATTTTTCACTCCATTCTTGAAAGTAACAATATAGGCGCAAAGGATAAATTTATGCCTTTCTTGTACATAACTGTACATGAGAGTTGGCGTATCATGGCTTCAATATGGAACAAAGTGGCGCAAAGCCTCGAAGGCTATCCTGAACGCCTCAAAGTAGCCCGAGTCATCACAGAAAACGGCTTAAGCGTAAGAAATGGAAAAATATTCTGCAACGAAATAGAAATCCCACCCATAAGAGTAGGCCGCGTAGCTGGAGTGGACAGAAGAACAGTCACTGAGACCATTAGGGCAATTGAAAAAAGCAACGAGTTGCGAACAATTTTTGCAGGAATTCGTTCTGCGGGGCATTCTCTGAAAGACATAGCCAAACACCTCAACCTAGGAGTAGTAGAAATCACGCCTGTGAACGCCCGAATCCCAGGCATACTCGCAAAATCAGCCACCCTTCTAGCAGAAGAAGGCATAAGCATCAGACAAGCAATAGTAGACGACCCTGAACTCTCTCCACAACCCAAACTAACGCTAATAGCGGAAACAAAAATCCCAGGTGAACTCATTCCAAAATTTCTGAAAATAAAAGGTGTAGAAAAAATTTCAGTATACTGACATTCTCTTTCCACAAATATGTTGGGGCATCTATCTTCATAAAAGACTGTTTTGTAATGGAATATGAGAGGGGCAAGAGATTAGGTGACAAAGATGAAGCGGAAACAAGGCTATAAACGCGGGTATTCAGTAGCACTTCTTGTGGGTTTTGAGGATGACCATGCGGTTCTGTGGCAGGTATTTAGTCATGTCGTAAAACTGCACCTCACATTGGAGCTTGGCGGAAAGAGGACAGATGAAAGGGCTCTATATAATTTTCACGAATCTGTAGTTGATGCATTGAGACCAGTGCTCACGGAAGGAGTAAGAAGCATCGTGGTCACAGCTCCGATGAAAACCACTTATGCCGCAGACTTTCTGAACCACGTGCGAAAACATCACACGTACCTAATTCAATCGAAGACGCCGAATAGAGCAACTTTCGCCGAGCTAGTCGGCTCCGCTGACCAGTATCACAAGGTGACCGAACTGGTGAAAACCAAAGAATTCCGTAAGCTAATCGCAGAGACAACCTCAGGAGAAGCTGATCACATCGTCAATGCATTGGAGAAACATCTTTACAGCACCAACAGTAACTCGGTTGTCATGTTTTCGCTCAAAGAAATCGAAGACATAGTCTATGACCAAGAGAGGAATAATGACTTCAGAACGGAATATCTGATTCTCACAGACAAGTATCTTGCTGACAGTGAGGACAAGAACAGGATTAATAGGTTATTGCAAATCTCAAAGAACAGAAAAGTGAAAACGAGAATAGTCAACGCAGAAACGCCAGCAGGCAAGCGAATCAGCCAATTCGGAGGCATAGTTTTCTTCACCACGCCAAACAAATAACACGCGTAAAAAAAGAAGGGTTGTACGGGAGATATTGCTAAAGCCGAGTGCTTTTATGGTTTTCCACTTCGCTTAATAAGTCACAAAGACTGTTCACATCTTAGAAAAAAGAGACGAAGAGTTTGTCATCGTTGGAAACTTTGCCAATGAAAGGAATCTACACGTTAATAATACTGGTGAATACGAAAAGTCAGCTTAAAGTGCGCAAACTGGGTTATTTCAACTTTAAAACGGGATATTACGCATACACTGGTTCAGCATTAGGCAATGGAGCAGCCAGCCTCAAAAGAAGAGTGGCTAGACACCTAAAGAAGGGAAAGCCCAAACATTGGCACATCGATTTTCTTTTAGCCAACAAAAATGTGAAAGTCACTGCTGTGATAGCGGCTGAAAGCAGCGTGAACAGAGAGTGCCAAATAAATAATCTCATAAAGAACATTCAAGGAGCAACGGTTCCAATTGTAGGCTTCGGAGCAACCGACTGCAAACAAAACGGCAAAAGCCACCTCATCTACTTAGGCGAAAAAAACAAAAAAGAAAAAATTATTGAAGCCTACACTCACTTATTCAGACACAGCGAACCCATACTTGAAACCAAACAGACAAATCTAGACAACCCTCAACCCATCTCAACATCTCTCAACTTCTAACTGGCTAAAAAACCAAGAAACATATTTGCAGCCTAGTAGGCTCCAAATAGAGGGGCTAGGTCACAAGTGCGCACACACACAAAAAAATTGTTTTGAAAAGGTTTATTAGTTGTTTATAGCCATCATGCTACAAAGCTGTGTACGGATTAGACATCCGTTAGGATGTAACCAATAAGGTTGAACTGTAAACAGGAGCAGATGCACGCAATATGGCTTACAAATACATAACAGAAGAATGGAACAAACCAGAAGCCTCCTTTGTAAAAGAATTAATGAAACAAAGAGTAATCGAATGGCGCCAACAACCCTCAATCGTTAGAATAGAACGCCCCACCCGCCTAGACCGAGCCAGAAAACTCGGATACAAAGCAAAACAAGGCTTCATCATAGTGCGGGTTAAAATACGAAGAGGAAGCAGAAAAAAACCCAGACCCAAAAGCGGTCGACGATCCAAACGCATGGGCATCGCCAAACTGAAAACAGCAAAGAGCCTACAATTAATGGCTGAGGAAAGAGCCTCCAGAAAGTTTCCAAACTTGGAAGTGCTCAACTCCTATTGGACATGGCAAGACGGACGCCACAAATGGTTTGAAATAATCATGGTAGACCCCAATCACCCAGTTATCAAGTCAGACAAAAACATCAACTGGATAAGCAACAAGGTTCATCGTGGACGAGCCTTTCGCGGACTGACAAGCGCAGGCAAAGAGGTCAGAGGACTACACCACCGAGGACGTGGAGCTGAAAAAGTTAGACCAAGTCGTAAGGCTCACTGAACGAAAACAGAGAAAAAAATAAGTAATTTAAAAATTTTTATGGATTGTACACCAGAGCGGATATGACACAGCCGTAATTGTCCATGGGCACCCGCAAAACTTCTGTTCGCATTTGTGTGGGACCAATTTTTATTCCCCTTATCTTTGCCATTTCTTTGACTTTCCATTCAAGAGTTTCTTCAAGTGCCTTCCTATCCATGTAACCGTGTGCCTCAGCTACAAGTCCATATTTCATGCTCTTGGCCCAAGCCCAAGCTATGCCCGCGCCAATTGTGGTGCCTTCTTCTCCGTCCATTCGGGCTAGAACCGAGTACGTGATGGAGCCAGCTTCAATGTTATGTTTGTTT
>Ga0315280_10004817_pt1 | contig 19627 bp, 14 predicted proteins | sample YL17G06_40_MG_FD_203697 | JGI IMG/M metagenome (GOLD analysis project Ga0315280, IMG submission 203697) | Sediment microbial communities from Yellowstone Lake, YNP, Wyoming, USA - YL17G06_40 | ecosystem: Environmental > Aquatic > Freshwater > Lake > Sediment | place: USA: Wyoming | collected... | reverse complement strand
AGGATTGCTGGGGGCAGTGCGCAGGCAGTAACATATTCCTCCTGGAATGCGACCGCATTCCCTCGCTCTCCTGCTGGCGGAGGGGACGAAACGGCTGGGCACGGGAATTGGTGCCCATCTCCGAACACCCGCCGCTATTGTGTGAGGAAGTGGGACCGGACGGCCGGTTAGTCCGAAGGGATGCTGGTGTTCCTGTCGAGTGGCTGAGGGCGCTGGAAACCTATGCGAAACAACTGCGTCAGGCCGTCATCGGGATCCTGCACAAAAAGACCACCTGCGACGGCAAGCTGGCCGGAGCGTCCATGGCGCCCGGACAGGTTTTCATCAGTTACAGCCATAAGGACAAACGATGGCTCGACGATCTGCGGACGCATCTCAAGCCGTATCTCCGTGAGGGTTCGATAACGGCATGGTCCGATCAGCAGATCACGACTGGCTCCAAGTGGTTCTCGGAGATTCAGGCTGCCCTTGCACGGACAAGCGTTGCCGTTCTGCTTGTTACTCCGAGTTTTTTGGCCTCCGATTTCATCCACGAGCATGAGTTGACCCCAATCCTCGAAGAAGCGGAACGCGGCGGAGTGCGAATCGTGTGGATTCCGGTTGAAGCTTGTGCCTTCACGAAGACAGCACTCAAAGACTACCAGGCCGTCATTGGCCCCGATAAGCCGCTAGCAGCCATGAAGAAACCCAATCGCGATGAGGCTTGGGTCAGAATTTGCCAGGAAATCGAAAAGGTTGCGAAACAAGAGTAGGCCCGCTGGCAGCGGCCGCGCTCAAAGCCCTTCGGGACGAATTCGCGGGGTCGATTGAACCCGCGCGGAAGCTGGCAGGCGAAGCCCTGAAGCTGGAAAACCGAAATCAGCAACCTCGTCAACCACGCCTACGGCTTGACGCCCGAAGAAGTCGCCCTTATGTGGGAAACCGCCCCGCCCCGGATGCCGATGGAGGGGCCTGCGCCGACCGCGAGTCCTGTCAGCGGGACGTAACGCATGGGGGCCGGGAAGATTATCGCGCCCCTAAAGGGGCTCGGAATTGGTGGTTGGATATCGTCCGGCGTCCCAGGCATGAATGCCTGGGCTCGGGAAAGAAAAGCGGTGATGAATCACCGCACTCCAAGAGGCGGATGCCGATGGAGGGGCCTGCGCCGACCGCGAGTCTTGTGGGTGGGACGTAACGTATGGGGGCCGGGAAGATTATCGCGCCCCTAAAGGGGCTGGGATTTGGCGGTGGGGAGCCGGAGGCAGATGTAGGGGACGTTCTCAAAACCGGGCGGCGCGAAGTAGCCGCGGCCCGTGACCTCTTCGTAGGCGTCGCGCTCGAAGCGGTTGACGCCGCGGTCGTAGCGGTCGCGGGCGGCCGCGCAATGCTCGGCGAGGCGGTTGAGGGTCTCTTTCTGGTAATCCTTCAGGGGCAGCCAGGTCATTGCGGGATTCCCATCGTTTATCGCGTCACGGCCCGTTGGGCCTTGGTGCGCGTGGCGCATCGGCCCCATTCCCCAGGGCTTCGCCCTGGGCTTTCGAGTTAGGCCCCTTCGGGGCAGGATTGCCGACCCCGAAGGCGCCGGACCCAATCGCGGGCCCGTCGGGCTCAATCCCACACGTAACGTTCATCGAATTCGATTCCGTGGCGCTGGAGCATCAATCGGAACTCCTCCTGAAACGACCGTTTGCGGTGGTGTTCTTCCTGGCCGGCAACGTACGTCTTCACCTGCTCCGCGTTGGATTGGCTGACGGAGAACGCCCCGTAGCCGTTCTGCCAGTGGAAGTCCCGCAGCGACGGTCCTTCCTCTTTGATCCGCGCGGAGGAGCTTGTTTTCAGCTCTTCCACGAGTTGTGCAATCGTTACGGTGCGGTGGAGATTGCACAGGACGTGAACGTGGTCCTCCACCGCGCCGATGATCAGCGACGGACACTTGATGTTCCGCAAGATGCCGACCATATAGCCCGTCATGACGCCGCGGAGTTCGGGGGAGCGCAGATAGGGGCGGCGTAGCCTCGTGCTGAACACCAGGTGGATCAGGACATTGGACAGCGATTGCGGCACGGCGGTTATCTCCTGCGGCGCGTCACGGCCCGTTGGGCCTTATGGGACACGGCGTATCGGCCCGGTTCCCCAGGGCTTCGCCCTGGGCTTTCGAGTTCCACGCCTTCGGCGTGGGGAATCCCGGGGCAATCGTCTTCGAGGTGGCGGACACAGGCCCCGAAGGGGCGAAACCCGATAGCCCAGGCCAACGGCCTGGGTGGCCAACGGCGCGGGTGGCCTGGGTGGCGTGGGCATCGGTCGGCCATTGGGACCCCGGCCCCGAAGGGGCCACACCCGAAAGCCCAGGGCGAAGCCCTGGGTGGGATTGGAACGCGGATCGATTCATGATGTCACAAGGTCCAACGGACCGTCACCCGTGGATCGGTTCATGGTTCTCGCAGCGCATACGGGACATGGCGGAAGGTGATGTTCTCGCGGTCGAGCGTGGCCTCGCTCAACCGGCATGACTCGCCGTAGATGACGCGCGGGCCGGTACCCTCGGGGTGCGGCGGAAGCGAGGCCAGCACGGCCCGGGTGAGCACGTTGCCGCCCGCGGGGCGTTTGTCGCCGAGTATGCCGTTGTACAGCAGATAGACGGCCCGGCCCCGGTGAACGCCCAAGAGCGCGCAGTCCTTGCGGGGCCGCTTGGGCACCGGGACGCCCGTTTCGAGCAGGAAGACATAGCGGCCGAGATCGGCAAACGGGACGTCGCCGTTGACGTTGCCGTTCTGGTCCAGGAGCGTTCGGCCCAAGCGGCAGTAGCGGAACCCGGAGCCAAGCGCCGCGACGTGCGCCGTGCCGCCTTTCGGCTTGTCGAAAGAGTAGCCGTCAACCGCGCGTTGCAGTCGTTCGCGAGTGATTCCCCTGGAAATCTCAGGCTCTAATTCAACCAAGAGAAATCGCCGCCTGCCATGGTCTTCGCGATTCAGGTCGAGAATCGCGTGGCCGCTGGTTCCCGTTCCAGCAAACGAATCTAGGATCAGATCGTCATTTCGAGTGGCAGCGCGGAAGATAGAACGCACGAGAGAGAGCGGCTTGGGATAGGCAAACACCTTGCTTCCCATAATCTGCTGAAGGAGCTTGCCGCCTTCCTGAGTCATACCTGACGTCAAGACTCCGACGTCGTATTCGCTCTCGTCTTCTTCAATTTCACGATCGTTGACACTGGTTGTTTCGATCCAACTCGATACCGGCTTCGGCTTTGATGTGTTCGGGTCGTAGTACGTCTTGTAACGCGGGCGTTCCATCCGTCCGCCCGTCTCATCCGGCCAAATAACCAGGTCTGCCGCGATGATGCGCGCCATTGTCTCGGGCCAGAATCGCCAAACACGCTCCGGGTTGGGAGGATAGGTTCGCCCTGTTCGCGGGTTCGTGATCGTGTAGAACTGTCCGGGACGAGCGTCACGGCCCATTCCGACGGTCAAGTCAGTGCTCGCGTATCGTCGACGTTCATCCTCGTACGGGTAATCGTCCATACCCTTGGCCAGCCCATACAACGTCACACGCTCAGCATCGTATCCATAGGCAAGAATGTACTCGTGGTCGATGGAAAGAGGGGTGCCATGCATCGCAGAGGAGCTACGGCGTTTCCAAACGAGCGACCCGAGCGAGTTGCGCGGCCCGAAGACTTCATCCATCAGGAGCCGCAAGGTGCCTACCTCGTGCTCGTCGATGCTCACAAAGACTGCCCCTCCTTGCGCAGGAACTCCCGAAGGAGCGCGAGTCGCGGGTACATCATGCAGAGCCACTTGTCGTGGCGGCAGAGGTCTTCGGCCTCTTTGCCCACCACCTCGCCCAGCAATTTGCGGATCCGCGGGTCGTTGACGCTGTCGTTGTAGACCCACGCCTCGTCGCCCGTGTTGTAGGGCGGGTCGATGTAGATGCACTTCACCTGGCCCCGATACCGCGGCAAGAGGGCCTTGAGGGCTTCGAGGTTGTCGCCCTCGACCAGCAGATTCTCGGCGTCGGGGTCGCCGACGGACAACTCGGGGTCGCACTCCAGCAGTCGCGTGGGCACGTGCCGATGGTGTTCCACCACCGCCTCTTTGCCAATCTAGTTGAGCGTCGGCATCGCTGCTTCCAGTTGCGATGAAGTCGGGCGCGGGGTCACGCGAAAGGGCGTGGCGATATCACAGATAGACCGTCACCGATACCTGCGCCGGTCAATGTACCACGTTTGGGCGGGCAGTCAACGGGGTCTTGCCGCCGCTGGTAGGTCATTCCGAGACCCCGAATCGAGTCGCAGCCCCTTGGGCTCAATCCCAGACGTAACGTTCGTCGAATTCGATTCCACGGCGATGGAGCATCAATCGGAACTCCTTCTGAAATGACCGTGGTCCTGGACCGCGCCGATGATTAGCGACGGACACTGGATGTTCCGCAAGCTCCCCACCATGTAGCCGGTCATGACGCCGCGGAGTTCCGGCGCGCGCAAGAGAGGCTGACGGTGCTTTGTGCTGAACACGAGGTGGATCAGGACGTTCGACAACGATTGGGGCACGGGGTTGTCTCCTGCCGTCGGTAAACGCGGTTACGGCCCGTTGGGCCTTGTTGGACGTGGGACATCGGCCCGGTTCCCCAGGGCTTCGCCCTGGGGTCGGTTGCGTGTTGGTAATGCCGGCCGCAACGGGGCGAGACCCGAAAGCCCAGGGCAACGCCCTCGGAAGGCGGGCTGATCCATGATATCGAGAGGTCCAACGGACCGTCACCCGTTGATCGATTCACGGCTCTCGCAGCGCGCAGGGGACGTGGCGGAAGGTGATGTTCTCGCGGTCGAGGGTGAAGGGGTGGCGGGTGGGGTGAGGGTGTGAAAGGTGTGAAGGGTGGCGGGGGCCCTCACCCTGACCCTCTCCCAAAGGGAGAGGGGACGAGAGCATGGCCAGTTGCCGTGGCGCGCAGGTGCAATTGCGCTGGCGCGCAGCGCACTTGGAGTGGATGCAACTTTTGGTTGCGTCGAGCGGCGGCGGGAGGGGAGGGACGCAAGTGATGGAGCGGGAAGGGGTTGCGGGGATCGAGTTGGACTGGACGTCGTCGCAAGTGGTGGTCAACGGGACGGGGCGTCGGAGGGCAAGTTGCCCTCATGACGAATTGGGCACTAAGTCGTTGGCGGCGAGGAGGTTGCGACGAAAAACGCCTCGACTTGTTAAACATGACCCTTGTGAGGGATAGGCACTTATGTACACTGTACCAGCCGTAAGTCCAAGCCGCAAGGCAGGTTACTGGCCGGGTGAGCGGCGCAAGAAAAGGGCCGGAGGCTTGATATTGGACCTCATCGCCGGTCTCGGGCCTGGGGGGCTCAGCGGCGGAGCGTGCCGCCTTTTTGGGCGGCAGCTTTTTGGAGGTACTTCTCGGCCAGCGCGTCCTGGCCGAGTTGGCGGTGCATGGTGGCGAGATTGGTGTAGGGGACGTCGAGGGCCGCCTGCTGAAGGCCGCCGCCGACCGCGGCCTTCTCCATGAGTTCGACGCCCTGCTGCGTCAGCTTGACCGCGACGTCCTTCTGCCCGGTCTCCCAATAAGAGACGCCCATGCTGACAAACGTCTCGCCCAGACGGCCGAGCTCCGCCGGGGGCAGTCGATCTGTGGCCTGCTGGAGAACCGGGGTCGCCTTGTCGAACCAAGCGACGGCGGCCTTGTGGTTCTGCTCCCCGATCATCTGGATCGACCCGAGGCGGAAATAGAGCCGGCCGACCAGATAGGCATCCATGGGGTTGTCTTTGGTGGCCCGGCCCGCCTCCAGGAATTCGACGGCCCGCTGGCCGTACTTGGTCGCCTGATCGCGCTGGCCTCGCATCTGGTAGATCTGGACGGCATCGTAGAGGGCCATCCCGACCTCCCACTGCACTTGCTGGCGCAGCGGCCCGTTGCCGGCGGCCGCGATCAGCTCCTGGCCCACCTGGAGGACCTTCTCCGTCCAGTCGCTGGGATCGAGTTTCCCTTGAACGCCCACGCAGGCCGCCAAGGCCCGAGTGGCCACCCGGAAACGCTGCTCCGCCGTCGCGCCTTCCTTCTGAACCAGGTCGTCGGCCAAGGCCATGGCCCGCTCCAGCCAGGTCTTGACCGCCGTCTCCTTTTGATTCCAGTTGCCCCAGGCGATGTCGTGGGCCGCGCCCAAGTGGGCATCCACGAGCACCTCCTTGGCCGGCACCCGGATCGCCGGATGGGGACTGGTCTTCAACTCGGTGGCCGTCTTGATGGCCAGGACATGGTAATCGATGGCCCGCTTGAAATCGGGCTGGGCCCCGGAGCCCAGGAGATCTCCCAAGAGACACTGGGCGCGGGCCCTGACGTGCGGCCGCTGGCTGGCGGCCGCGATGGCCCGCTCCGCGTCTTGAATCGCCTCGGGGAAGCGGCCGAGCTGCCCCAGGACTTGGGCCCGGGTGACGCGGTACTGGGCGTCCTGCGGGGCCAAGCGCACGGCCTCGTCGGCGGCTGCAACGGCCTTGGCCGGCTCGCCCAAAAGCACCAAGAGTTTCGCCCGCAGCCAGTGCGCCCGCGCGTTCTGGGCCGAGAGCTTCAAGGCCTGGTCCAGGTCGCGGAGGCTTGCCTCGGGCTGGCTCTCCAGATTGGTCTCGGCCCGCAAGACGAAGGGCTCGGCGGTGACCGGCTCCAGGATGATCTGAGCGACTTTCATCGACGTCTTGCCCGCGGCAGGAGCCGGCTCGAAGGAAAACAGCACGCCGCGCTCCGGATACGACTGCCCGAGGATCTCGCCGAGGGCGTTGGAGACCAGCACCGGCCGGAGGTTGGCCAGTGCCAACTGCTGCGCCACGCCGTCGGCCGGAAAGGCCCGGCTGAGCCGGATCACAATCGAGGCGACGTTCCCCTGCGAGAAGAATGCCTCCACGTGCTCAAACGGCTCCACCTTGTACAAGTGTACGACCATGCCGCCCTGGTTTTTCACCTGTTTGGCGGGCCCCCAGAGCTTCTGCACGTCGTCCACGGTGCTGACTCCGGGGGTGATCTTGTTGAAACTGGCGGTCTCGATTTCGACGGGCCCGGCCGGCGCGCCCTCGGGGATCGGACGCAACGGGGCGTCGCCCTGTCCGGCGGCCGGCTTCTCGCCCCGTGTGGAGACGGCGGGGCTTGCGGAAGATCCGGGGGCAGAATCCGGCTTGGCGGCCGGGACGGGCCGAACCACGGTCGTGGTCGATTCAGCCAGCGAACCGGTGGAAAGGCGAGCCGGGACGTTCCCGCTGGCCGCGGGGCCGCCGGCGGGTCGAACCTCCGCTGTCCCCGCGATTCCGGACGGCGACCGCAACGCGTTGGTTCTCGGTGGGGCCAGCGTCGGCCGGTCCGCCTTTCCCGGGGGAGCATCAGCCGCCGGTGCACGGATCACGCCGATGAAGATCCACACCGCCATCCCAAGGAACACTTCCCGCCAACCGCGAAACAGCTTGGAGCGCATCGCGTATTCCTCCCGAGTTCCGCGACCCGGACTGCTCCGGCGCAGCGGCGATTCGGTTGCGGTCGATGCCGGCAAAGCGAGGTGATTGGCACGAAAGGCCTTCGACCGCTGCGCCGCAATCGGGTCGCGAGTCCCGTCCGTGGGACTGCCAGTTTGCGCAAGACCTGATTTGCCCGAGACAAGAGTCTACAGGGCGGCATAGTCTACCCATACCCGGGAAGCCGCGTCCAGACGGGATTCTTCATTTTTCTTGTTGCGCCGCCGAATGGCGGTTTTCGTTATGCGTCAGCATAATTGAACCTCTTGCCGCGCAAGGAGTTATGCTGAAGCATGACCTGCTGCTGGCCTCCTGCACCAGCCGGGAATGCCTGGCCTCCTGCACCAGCCGGGAATGCCTGGCCTCCTGCGCCAGCCGGGAATGCCTGGCCTACTGGCCGAGGAGAGCGAGCGCCCTCGCAACGTCACCCACCGAAAGAGCAGTATCGAGCTTCTCAATCCGCTCGATCTGTGGAGGAGTAAACGGAACCGCATCCCCCGGATTGGGCGGGTCGGGAACAAGCCGAGTGGCGATCTCGCGTGCGAGCTCGGCGATTCCTTCGCCACGAAGCGCGCTGGTCAAAAGCCCCGGGTATGAGCGAGGGTCGGGGTCTACGACCAGGTCGCGCTTGTTGTAGACCACCAATACGTTGGGCTGTCTCTCAACGGGCATCGGCTTTTCTTCCTGTTCCGACGCGGCCTGACTCGCATCGAAGACCTGCACCACCAGGTCAGCCGCAGATACCTTCTCCTTCGTTAGGGCGATTCCCGCTTGTTCGAGTGGGACGACGCTTGGGCGAACCCCGGCCGTATCGAAGAACTCCACCGGCCAGCCGTCCAGCGCCGTGGTTGCACTGACCACGTCCCGAGTCGTTCCTGCCAACGGGTCCACGATCGCCCGCTGGTATCCGAGCAGGGCGTTCAGCAGACTGCTCTTGCCGGCGTTTGGTGGCCCGGTAAGGACCACTTGCCAAGGCCGCGTGAGATGCCGGCCCAGGTTCGCCCGGCGCAGAAGCCTTTGGACCTGCTCGCGAGCACCGGCAACCTCGCCGCCGGCCAACGACCGCCGGATGCCCTCGATCGCCCGGCCCAGCGCGCCGTGGTATTGGTCCAGCAAAATGGCGGCCGTCCGGGCGGTGCGGGCCTCGGCCAGGGCCAGGAGGGCATCCGACTGGATGGGATCTGCGAGCGTCTGGGCAGCCCACTCTTGCCACGTTGTCGGGCGGCATCCTTGCCCCGCGAGAAGCCGCTGGACCATGTCCACCGCCGCCAGTCCGCCGTGGCAGTGCAACTCGATAGATTGCGGCGACCGCCGCCGGAGCACGACTTCCTCGCCGTGCTGGCCGCCGATATGCCCCAGTAGCAGCCGGTCCTGCGGGAGAGAACCAAGCGGCTGCCCACCGATGGCCCGGAAGAGAGCTTCGACCGCCTCCGCGGCCCCCGGGCCGTCGACCAACAGCGTCGCCACGGCGCCCCGGCCGGGCGGCGTCAACTGGACGAGGACAGGTGCTCTCTGCTCGGACATCGATTAGTCGAATCGGACGCGGAACTCTCCGAGCGACTCGCGCAACCGGCGTTCTGTGGCGAGGACCGCCTCTTGCACCTCGGGCCGTGTACGTGCCTCGTCGTTGGCGTTGATCGCAAAGAAGACCAGCACGGCCGGATGCCCATCTTCGCGGTACAGCGCTCGCGGCGAGGTCCTTTCGTGGACCGCCACGAGTGAGGCCAGGGGCAGCACTTCTCCGGAGGCTCCTCGGACTTGGATACTCGCAACGTCCGCAAGCGCGCGGTCCCGTGGGCCCGGGGACGTGGCGACGATCTCCATCGACTTGCCGCCCGCCGGCCCTTCGACGCGGCCGACGATCCGGCCGCCGCGGACTGCTACGATCGTGTCCGAGATGTCGGCAATCCGCACACTGTATTGAGCGGCTCGGTTGCGGTCAATTCGGAATTCGGGGGCCGAGACGAGACCGTCGGGCTCCAAGTGGACCTCCGTGACGCCCGGGACCGCGCGGAGGCGATCTGAAAGCCCCTTGGCGGCTTCGGCGAGAGGTGCCCGATCCGGCCCCAGGAGCCGGACGACCCGTTGAGGCCGGAGCTTTGGCGCTAGCGCGGTGACCTGTCCCTCGGCGGCGACCTGCTCGACCGTCCATTCAGGCGGCAGATCGCGGCGGATCTTGGAGACGGTCCAATCGAGCAGCCCAGCCAACTCCTTCGGGACCTTGCGCTGGAGAGCCATATTCTGCGGCAGCGATGGCATGAGTCCGTCCAACCTGCTATTGACTTCCCGTTGCCACCTCGACGCGTCGACGCCAGGGCCTCTGCAGACCGCCAGGATGACCGCCGGCTCACCCGGGATTACCTTCTGTGTTTCCGGGTCCAGAACAACCTCCGGCGTCGACGCCGCCACTTGCACCGCGGCAACGTCCCTGAGCCTCACGACCCGGGCGTTGCGCGTGGCGACGATCACCTCGCCGAGGTCTCGTGCCGCCAGGGCTGGCCGCGGGGCGGCGGGCGGCGTGGCTCCCGGCGGTACTGCCGGTTTGGCCCCTTCGTCGGCGGCTTGCTCCAGCGCCCGAATGACTTCCAGGTACGTCACGTCATACGCCCTGAGCCGGTCCGGATCGGCGAGGATCCGGACCTGCTCCACCTTGCCGCCGGTGAGCATCACGTCGGCGACGCCGGGCACCGTGAGCAATTCGCGCCGCAGCCGATACTCCGCCACGGCCCTTAACTCCTGCGGCGATGCCTGGCCGTCGCGAGAACGTAGGCCCACCAGGATGATCTCGCCGGCGACCTCCGGCGCGAGGTACGCAGATCCTCGCCCGGCGACGCGCTTGAATTCCGAGCGAAGCTCGTCGGCCACGGCTTCCCGGACGGCGTATCGGTTCGACAGGGAAGCGCTGGCCTTCGCGTCGAGGCCGACCCAGATTATGGACTCGCCTTGGCTGGACATGGAGCGGATGGACTGGACCTCTTGTCTCCGGCGGAGCCGGGACTCGATCGGCAGCGTGACGAGCGTCTCGGCTTCCTCGGCGCCGAGCGACGGCAACCCAAGCTTGACGGTGACGAACGACCGCAACCCATTCTCGGCAGAGTCTCGGCCCGGCGTGCCAGCCTTGGGGCCTGGTTGGTCGCCTCGCGCCGTCTGTGTGGGGACGACACCGCGGGCCCAGGCGATCCAGACGCAAACAACGAGCGCGATGTGAAGAAACCGCCGCAGATCACGTTTTCGCATACGCTGCTCCCCTTTCGCAGAATCGTTTTCCAACGGGCAAGCCCGCCTGCTGTGCAGTTCTTACAGCGTCACTTCTCGTCCCACGTCCCTGAACCCTGGACCCTACCGGGCCGACACGGCCCGGCTCTGATTCACGAACCCTGGACTTTCTCATTCCCGCCCCCAAATGTATCCCGCCAGCACCAGGACCAGGCCGATGGCCAGGCTGGTGATGGAATTGCCCGCCGGCTCGAGCAGGCCGGGAACTCCCGTTGTGTGAGCGAAGAGCATGACGAAGGCCGCCGGAAACAGGAACACGGAGATCTTCAGTCCGGGAGCCAAGGCGGAGAGGATGAGAACCACTCCGGCGATCCCGGGGTTGTAGCTGTTGAAGAGCCCCGTCACGGCGAAAGGCATCCAAGGCAGTGCCAGGGGCTGGTAGTCGGCGGAACGCTCCGGGGCGAGCTGGTCCAATTTACTCATCGAGCCCTCGGTCACGGCGGCAACCAACTCTTCCCCGAACTGCCGGATCTGCTCCCAGTCTTCTGTCTCGGGCCTGCGAAGCACGCCGTTCTGGTGTGCCCAGAGGGCACATCCGGCCAAGAGAACGCATCCCAAGAGGAGCCGCATGCGCTGGCCGAACAGAAACGCCAGCACGTAGTAGACCGCGTCGCCCGCGGCGGACAACCAACCGGTGCGCTCTGCGGCCGCCTTCCGGGCAGATTCCCAGGCTTCCTGGAACTGGTCCGGCACCTGTGCCGCCTGGGGCGATCGAACGGCTTCGGTGCTTCCCGGCGGCTGCGCGGCCCGGAAGACCATAGCCCAGGCCATATCTTCGGCGCGGCGGCGGGCTTCCTCCGGGCTGACCCCTTCGGCGCGCAGGCTTCGCTCCGCGATCGCCTGGAAGTACCTTCGTTGCGCGGCTTCCCGCCGGATGCGAAGCTTTTCGTCAATCCAGCGGATGACCGGGTCGCGCCACGCGCGGAACCGTTTTCGCTGACGGCCGTCCTCGCCGAACCCCCATTGGCGCCGTGCGGCCAGCTTCGCCTCGTAGCCGAAGAGGGTCTCGAAGAACTCCTCCCATTGCGGGCCGCCGTGCCGGGCGACAAAGGCCTGGATCTCCGCCTCATCTTGCCCGGCCGACCGCATCTCCTGGAGTATCGCTTGTGCCCGCGCGATCGGCTCGGCACGGAATCGTGCGATCGGGCGGTCCACGAGGACGTGAAAAGCCGCCGCGGCCCCAACCGCGAAAGCCACCACCGTGAGCCAGACCCAAAGCACTCCGAACAGCCACAGCACCACGAGGAACAGCAGCAGAATGCCCACGGCGGTGAGCCAGTCCCGGAAACTGCAGCCCAGCACCAGATCGCGGACCTTGGTGAACAGGTGCGCGTTCTCCGTGGAGCCGGAAACGACGAAATAGCTCCCCAGCGCGACCATCGCAATCCCCAAGATGCTAAGGCCCGAAACGAGGCCGCCCAGCGGAGACAAGGCAACCAGGAGCAAGAGCCCCGTCAAGCCAAAGAATCCTTGGACAATCCGCTTGCGCAGCCGCGCCTTCGGACAGGCATGAAAGCGGTGGACGCAGTCTTCCAGCGTCTGGACGTGTTGTTCCGAGGATGCCATCGAACCGGACTCCGCAGTGCGTAATGCGCGGCACAAGTGCCGCCGCTACGCGGTCTGCCTACTTCGTCTCCATCTCAATCACCGCCACGTCTTCGGCCTCCAGCGTGATCGTCGTCTTGCCGTCTTGCCAGACGACCTCGCGGCCGCTCAGCAGTTCGCGGCTGGACTTCGGCGGCGCGATGTCCACCAGCGTGAGCGTCGCGGTGCGGCGAGCGGGACAATCGTTGAAAACCGTGAGATACCATGACTTGTCTGGGGTACGCTGCGCTTTTTCCCAGCCACCCCTGCCGCCGAATCGTTCGACGTACACCCGCTCGTCGCTCGGTCGGGCCAACGTGATCGGCTCCCAGCCGGCCTCGGCCACCTTCTTGCCCAGCGGCACGTACTTCTTGAAGAGCGGCCGGTCGCGCTCATAAAGCTCGGGCCGCGTGAAGTAGTGCCCCGAAGAGGCGTTGGCGCTGAAGAAGCCCGGGAACATGCCGTAGGCCAGAGAGCGTTTCATGTACTTCTCGACCAGCTCGTGGGAAAACTTCTCGAACTCGGTGTTCATCAGGAAGCAATACGACTTGCCCTTGCACATCGCCCGGCGGTAGAGCATGTCCGCGTCGGACATCGGACGCCAGCGCCCGCCGGGGTTCCAGTCGGTCTCCGTGCCCGTCACGTCGCACAACGGGGCCAGCCAGCAGAGCCGGTCCGGGGCCCCGTTGGCCATCATCAGTTTGCCCATGCCGTGGACGTCCTTGGCGATGCCGCGCACGTACTCGAAGGCCACCAGGCCGCGGAAGATCGCCGGCTGGTGGGTATCCTGCGAGAACGTAAGCGGCGTGTCCGCGGCGGCAAAGTGGTCGCGGCGGAAGTCGAGTTCCGCCGTGACGTAGCCCTCGCTGGAGTCGATGTACTCGCCGTCCAGATCGCCGCGGCGGGTACCCTCTGGGTGCGGCCCATAGAGCTGCTCGCGGAGCTTCTCGTTCCATTTGTTCTTGAAGTCGGTCGGCTCGCCGGGGATGCCGGGCATGGAGTTCATGCTCCAGACCGCGCCGTTGCTCCAAGGGGTGTCGAGCAGTTGGGCAGTGAACTGGCCGGACTGATTGTAGAAGCCGCTGGTCAACAGGGCCTTGGCCGCCGCCTCGCCGCGGTCCGCGCGGCGTTTGGCCTCGGCCAGGGCGGCCTCCATGGTCCGCGGCATCTCCTTGGGCATCGACATCCACCAGGTCATGGGCTCGGTGTAGCGGAACGTCGTGATGCCGTGGGCGTCATCCCACGCGGTCTCGCCGTCCCCCTCCTTGAACTTGAAGCCAAAGTCCTCCCAACCCTTCACCTTGCTGATCGCGGCAAACGGCATCCACAGCCCCTGCTCCGGCGTGCGGCAGCGGAAGGCATCGGGAAAGATTTCGTAGTACTGCGCAAGGACAGCGCGCATGCCCCATCTCGGCGAGAACATACCCCATCTCGACGAGAAGTCGTACGTGCAAAACCGGAGGTGGGCTGTCGGTTTCTCGCGCGTGAAACCAATGTCGCAGGCCACGTACAGCTCGCAAGTGCCGGCGTGGTAGCCAATGCGATAGAAGGCGGGTCGGCTCATGTCGATGCCGATCGCGTGCCCCTCGTCCGCTGTCGCGACAGCCCCGAGCGGATAGTACGACAGCCGGCCGCTGGAGCCGACCCGAAAACGGCTTGCGTGCATGTACTCTCGCCCCGGCTCGACCGGCACGCTGCGCCGCGGGCTTTCCAGCCAGCGGAGTCCGTCCGGCTCGACGCGAAAGGCATAGACCAACGTCACGGCTCGATCTCTGCCGGTCGTATCCGACAGTTGCACGTCGACATATGGCCCTCTGACGGAGTCATTGAGTTTAAGTCCGAGAGCCTCGTTCCTGATCAAGACGAAATCGCTCCCCGCCGCCACGTCGCGCACCTGAAAATGGCAACCGCTTGATAGAAGATGGTAAACCACTGGCACGCCGTCGAAAACGACCGCCCCTTCCGGCGCCTTGACGACCCGCAATTCGGGATCGCGGAACAGGGCCTTGCCGCTGTGGCCGCGGAGCAGCATGTGGAAGCTGACTTGCTTGACCGGCTTCTCGGGGAGGATGACCACCTCGCGGCGATGCCAGTCGTGGGTGCCGGTGGCGAAGGGGGATATTTGCCCCCACAGCGGTGTCCCGTCGGTGAAGGTCAAATCGAGATAGAGCGAATAATCCGCGCCGGACGAGCCGCCCACGTCCTCCGCCTTGCTCCACGCCGACGCCACGATCGGCTCCGGCCGGGTCTGGTTCAACTGGACGCTCTGCGTCACCCCGCGGCGGGCCTTCTTGTCGGAGCCGTTGTCGCAGACAAACGCATTTCCTTCGCGGCTGAATCCCCGATCCGACGGCGCCCAGGCACTGGGCCGCAGCAAGTTTTCGCCCGTGGTCTTGGTGCTGAGCACCGCCTTCACCACGGTCCCGTCGGCCAACGGCTTCTCGGCCGGAGCGCCGTACACGGCCGTAGCGATCGCTGCGGCCAACACAACTCCACATACAAACCACGCCCAAAGTCTTCTCATCGGAATGACCCCCTATTGCTTTCCGTTTCTGCCCTTCTCCCTTTCTCCCGCTCGTTCCCGCACAAGACGCGCCGGGCAAGCCCGGCCGCTACGCGATCAACGCGCCGCGCAAGCGCGGCGGCTAAACGTCGTCGAGTTCCGTGTGTCCGCGCTCATGCCCACGGTCGCCGGCGGCCCTGGGCAGCCGCAATGCTCTTCCGAGCGATCTCCACGTCCTGCTCGACCTGGAAATCGAACATACCCGCGCAGATGAAGTCCGCACCGCTTTGAAACGCGTCCTTGAAGCCTTCCTCCGGCAGGATGGCGCCGGCCGCCAGCACCTTGAAGGCGATCCACGGAACCTTCAAGTCCTGCATGAATGCCACCGTCTCCTCGTGGTTGTGGCAGAACATGTTGTCGTGGTACTGCGCGTGATCGTCGGAGTCCTTCTCGAACATCTCCATGTATCGCCGGTTCTGTTTCGGATGGGCCGACCAGTAGCGGTCGTGGTGGAGCGTCTTGAGATAGAAGTCGGGCATCAGCCCCTCCTTCACACAAAACGCGATCGGCTCCAGCCGGTGCGCGCCAACGCCGACCGGGATATCATATCGCTTCATGATCTCGAAGGCCTTGACGATGTTGCCGGGCTTCTTCTGGTAGTACCAGGTGTCGCTGGCGCCTCCCCAGAGATACGCCGCCGCGGCCCCGAGGTCCAGGTGTTCCACCAGGAGTTGCTCGAACCTGGTGATGTCCGTCGTGATCACGTCGGCGATCCACTGCATCCGGCCGCCCCACTCGCTCCAGTAACGCGACAGCCGGAACTGCCTGAAATTGTGATTCTTCAGAACGATGGTATTGACGCCCAGCTCTTCGCACCTCTTGAGCGTCATGAAGACCCGCCCCTCCGTGTTGTACTTGGTGGCCAGCGAGCGAACGTAATCGAGGTCCCTGGCGTGCATGTTCAGGCTGATCAGGTTGCTGCCGCTTAGCAGCCGGCTCACGGAAAGGGAGCCGATCTTCCCCACGGGCATCTTCTTCTGTTTGGCGACGACCTCCGGATCGCTCAAGTCCAGGCCCTTGAGCCGGGCATATTCCTGTTGGTCGGCGCTGGTTACCAGCCGGGGGCCGACGGAAGCCCCCGGTTCTTGCCGCGATTTGCTTTCCGACGGCAAGGCCTGCGCTGCCCCCAGCACGGGCAAGGCGCCCAGTGCCCCGAGGAGTTCTCTGCGGTTTGGCCGGTTCATCGCGTTTTCTCCGGTTAAGCGATCCGCATCGTCAGTCCGCCGTCGATGGTGAACGTCTCGCCGGTCACGTAGTCGTTGGTCGCCACCTCGGCGATCAGCGTGGCCACTTGCTCCGGCGTCCCTTCGCGATGGAGCGGCACGCGGTTGTCCAAATTGTGCTTCTTCTGCTCGGGCGTCATCTTCTCGTGGAACCGCGTGCGGATGATCCCCGGGGCTATGCAATTCACTCGAATGTTGTCGTCGGCGTGCAGTCGTGCCAATGCCCGGGCGAACTGCGGCAAGGCCCCTTTAACCACCTGGTACGGCAAAGCGAAATGGATGCCGCGGATGCCGGCCACGGAGGAAATCAGAACGATCGAGCCCTCGCCCCGCTGCTTCATGAGCGGCACGGCCGCCCGGCAAAGATAATACACCGCGTGGACGTGGACGTCGAACGCCGCGTGCCACGCCTCGGGCGTGACCTCGAACAAGCCCCCCGGCACCAGCCCGCCGGCGCAATGGACCAGCACGTCCACCGAGCCGAGCGCTGCCGCGGCCTCCGCGACGCAGCGGCCGGCATCCTCCGGCGTGCCCATGTCGGCGACGATCATGAGCCCCCGCCGCCCCAACGCCTCGACCTGCGCCTTGGTGGCCCGGGCCGGCTCGTCATCGTGGCGGCCGACGATGGCCACGTCGGCCCCGCGGCGGGCCAGCTCGATCGCGGTTGCCGCACCGATCCCTTTGGTGCCGCCGGTGACCAACGCGACTTTGCCACTGAGTTGCATAATCGGCTCCTAAACGGGGAGTATCCCGTTTTTCGTCGTTCCTTCCCCCCATATTGCCACGACCAGCGTACCGCATTCGCGGGCGCCGTGCCAGGGGTTGGTCCGGCCGGCGGCACGGTCCTGCTCCGAACATCGGTTGCTTCGGGCGCTCGGCCGGCCAGGGATCCAGCCACCGCAGCCGGACGAGAGACGCTCATGGGCTGTCGGTCCAGACAATCCCTTGCGTGCCGTCCACCGTCACGACCTGCTCGTCGCGGAGCAGGCTCATCGCCTGCCGCACCGACATCACCGCGGGGAGCCGCATCTCGCGGGCCGTCACCGCCCCGTGCGACAGCGGACCGCCGCTTTCGGTGACCAGGCCAGCCGCGCTATAGAAGAGCGGAGTCCAGGCCGGGTTGGTGGTGCGGGCCACCAGGATCGCCTTGGCGGGAAACCGGCCAAAATCGCTGGGGTCGTTGACGCGGAAGCACGGTCCGCTCGTCTTGCCCGGGCTCCCCGGCAGGCCGCGCAGCGCGCCGCCGGACGGCGCCGCCGGGCACCATCCGCAGGATGGTCGCGCGGCCTCGTCCAGCGACCAGGGAGGCGCGGCCGCCCGGGCGGTCTCGTACGACCGCTTCGTCTCGTACACCTTCTCGCGACAGCCTTCCGGCTGCACTTTGGGAAAGGCCCGGACCAGCTCTTCCAGGTCGGCCCGGGCTCGTAGAGGCGGGTCGGGCGGTTGAGGTTGTCGTAGCAGATGCCGTAGACGTCGGCGGTGTCGAGGGCTCCGCCCAAATAGACCAACACATAGGTGCGGTTGCTCGCGACGTCGAAGGTCTGCAAGAACTCGATATCCGGCGTGAGGCCGTCGATGGTCTGGGTGATGCTCACGGGCCGGCCGAGCTTGTCGTAACGGGTATGAAGGGAGAGAGATGGTTTGCATTTCGGCGCGAAGAGGATTTCACTGGAAGATACCGGGTTCGGGACGAAGTGCCCTTGGAGTGAAACCATGATCGGGTTCCAACCACGATTTCCAACAGGCAAGACCGGAGGGCCGGGACACTTCGGGGCCGCTCGACTACGCTGATGGGCTGCGAGCCCGCTGTCGTATCTGAGCGCCCCTCCGGCCCACCCGCTTGAGCTTCGAGCTCGAAGAGGTAATTGCCGTTTCGGCCCTCCTCTGGCAGAAGACGAAATGCGGACTCGTAGTCCAAGCTTCTGCCAACGCTCGCTCGGGTCGCCCACGGGCTGCCCCGCGCGCGGAGCCCTCGGTCTTGCCACAGCACGGGAGAGACTCCCATGACTGCTTGTAGGGTACGCTAGGTGGGCCTCGATGTCCACAAGCGCGTGGTCGAGGCATGCCTGCTGGATCAGTCCGGCAAGGTCGTCGGGCGCGAGCGGTTCGCGCTTTCCCGCGGCACGCTTGAGCGCTTCGCCACCAAGATCCTGCGGCCCAGCGACCAGGTGGCGCTGGAGGCCACGACCAACTGCTGGGCCGTGGCCGACGCGCTGCGCCCGCAGGTGGCCAAGGTCGTGGTCTCCAACCCCATGGCCGCCAAGGCCATCGCCCAGGCCCAGATCAAGACCAACAAGGTCGACGCCCACGTGCTGGCGCAGCTCTTGCGTTGCGACTTCCTCCCCGAGGTCTGGCCGCCCGACGAGGCCACGCGCAGGCTTCGCGAGATGACCGGCCGGCGCAGCGCCTTGGTGGGCCAGCGGACGATGATGCGCAACCGCATCCACAGCGTGTTGGCGATGCGGCTGATCGAGGCCCCCTTGAAGTTGTTCAACGCCGAAGGGCAAGAGTGGCTGGCCGCCGTGGAACTGGACGAGCAGGCGCGGATCCTGGTGGACGGCGACCTGCGGCAGTTGGAGTTCCTCCAGAGAGAGATTGACAAGCTGGACGAAGAGTTGGCCCGCCGCGGGCACGCCAGCGAGTCGGTGAAGCTCTTGATGAGCTTGCCGGGAGTGGACGTGGCCACGGCCGAGGCGCTGCTGGCGGCCTGGGGAGACGTCTCGCGGTTCGCCGACGGCGATCACGCGGCCAGCTACCTGGGCCTGGTCCCCTCGACGAAGCAGTCGGCCCAGCAGTGCTACCACGGCCCGATTACCAAGCGCGGCAACCGCCAGGCGCGCTGGATGCTGATCGAAGCCGCGCAGCATCTGGACAAGCATCCGGGCCCGCTGGGACACTTCTTCCGCCGCCTGGCGAAGAGGAAGAACCGCAACGTGGCCGTGGTCGCCGGGGCGCGGAAGCTGGCGATGATCGGCTACCAGATGCTGCGGAACAACGAGCCGTATCGCTACGCCCTTCCGCGCTCGACGGAAGCCAAGCTGGCGCGGCTGCGGGTGAAGGCCACGGGCCAGCGACGGAGTGGCGGTGTGCCCCGGGGGCAGAAGGCCGTGGCCACGAGGCCCGGCCAGCCCGGGGGCAGCCGCACGATCCGCTCCTTGGACGAAGTCTGCCCATCGGAAGGTCTTCCGCCACCCCAGGCCCTTTCCCGCGGGGAAGAGCGGACGGTGGCGCAGGCGGGTTGTCAGGCGCTGGTGGAGCAACGGGCCCATCGACAGATCGTTCCTCGTCGCAGCGCCTCAAGCGGATCGCGCTCCCCGGCCGAGCCGAAACGCCAGGCCACACCCTCCCGGACGCGCGGCCGAGCATCCTGCGAAGGCTTTCGTCGACATCGGGTCGCCGAGCAGGGGGACGAGGCCCCTCCCCCTGCACCCCCTACCCTCTCCTCCGTTCCAGGGCGAAAGAAGACGGCGGCCAGAAAATCCCCGCCCGCCAGTTGACACGGACAGAGGTAGGTGTAG
>Ga0315280_10004816_pt1 | contig 19627 bp, 17 predicted proteins | sample YL17G06_40_MG_FD_203697 | JGI IMG/M metagenome (GOLD analysis project Ga0315280, IMG submission 203697) | Sediment microbial communities from Yellowstone Lake, YNP, Wyoming, USA - YL17G06_40 | ecosystem: Environmental > Aquatic > Freshwater > Lake > Sediment | place: USA: Wyoming | collected... | reverse complement strand
GAGTTCGACTAAACCCACCCTTTCCCATCTCTTTCCCATCATTCCCATTCTACCTAAGTATCGCAGCCACCATTCCGTCTCTTGGAAATGGTTGACGGCAACTTGCCCTCAGAACCAGTAGTACTCATCGCTTCAGCCGAGTTCACGCTCAAGAGTTACCCCGTAAGAAGAACCCTGGAGCAGCGACTCATCGACGATCTTAGGACAGCGTTGAAGGATGCGTCAGTTGATGGGGCCAATATTGAGAAACATGCTGCGCGGCTCGTCGTGCGAAGAGTACGGGATGCGTTGTCAGCAGCTCGAGTTTGCGCTCGGGTGTTCGGTGTCGCATACGCCGCTCCGGCAGTAATGTTACCTGCTTCCATCGAGCCCATCACGCAGCAGATCCTCAAGACCGCGGAAGAAGAAATCCATCCCGGACAATCATTTGCGATTCGCACACACCGTTCAACAAAAACCTCTGTCTCCCGACGAGACCTCGAGATCCGAGGCGGCTCGGAGGTGCTCAATCACCTCAAAAGCAGAGATGTGCGTGTCGACTTAACCCAACCCGATGTAACGATCTCGGTGGACTTAGCGGACGACCGTGCATACGTGTACTCCCAGAAGCTAGAGGGCCCCAGCGGTCTGCCTATATCAGCGCATTGGAAGCTGCTCGGTATACTGGATTCGGGGCCGCTCTCGATCCTCGCCGCCTACGCGATGATGCGGAGAGGTTGCTTGGTAGAACTCCTAATCCCAACCTCAGAGAAGATCAAGAATTTCGACCGAGAAGAACAACTCAGGATGGCACGAGCTCTCAGGAGATTCGTGACGCGACCCAACTACAGAGTTCACCTGCTTCAACTCGAGAAATTGCTTGGGGGCGGTTCAAGATCTGATGCCTCAGACCTTGCGTCAGTAAGAGGCTTGGTACGGAAAGCAGCCTTGCAGTTTGCGAAGAAGAAACACTTCAAAGGAATAGTGATTCCAGATGTGGCAGGAGTGATCGACGCTCATTTGACTGAATCCCAAGTCCCGATATTTCACCCGCTCATAGGACTCGATGGTAATGATCTAATGGACGTATGCCGGGCCGTTGGTATTTCGCAGGAAGAATTATCGTCACAAATCGAGCTTGAAAACCGAAGCACCGGAACCTTTCACGAATCCGTGTCTAACCAAGATTTTTCAGACGTTGAACCAGAGCAGTTGCTCCTCTAACCTGACCTTGCTAGGATCGCTATCGTATCGCAGGCGGTTGAGACCGCATCCAACGAGGCCGCTGTTTTCTTAACGCGTACAGAATTTGTCTTGTACTGGTCATCTCTGAGAATCCTTTCGATTGCGGAACCTAGAGTCTCCGGGGTGACTTTGTTCTGGTCAATCATCTCTGCCACGTGCAATGAGGCTGCACGGCGGGCGTTCCCGTATTGTTCCGTGTGGTCTGGGATTGGAATGAGAATCATAGGTTTTCCATACACTAGTGATTTCATGATGGTTCCATGTCCCGCTCTGCTGACAATTACGTCGCTCGCCTTGATGAACTCGTCTTGGTTCTCGATCCAGTCATAGACTCGTATCCCATTCACGGTCCGTGGTTTCCGTTGGCCTTCAGGTTCGCCCTGCGAGAGTACGATTTGATACCTCCTTGATATTCCCCGAAACGCGTCTTTGAGAATTCCGGCTAGAATGCGGCGTTCCACTCTCGGTCCGCTAATCGCCGCATATACGATGGGTTTCCGGGGGTCAAACCCAATCTCATGCGCAACTCGCATCCGACCATTGCCAACATCCCTGCGATTCTCTATTACAGGGCCGATGAGCTTTACTTTCTCGTCATAACGCCTGGGAATCGCTAGATTTCCCAACGATATTGTATACGGTGAGGGTAGGTCCGGGATGAGAATAATCTGGCTTCTTCCCCAGACTAACTGGATGACGGTTCTGGTGAAGAGCCATCCGATATTGGCGATAAAGAAGAAGAATCGATCAAACAGTGACAGTCGACGATTTGATGGACGTCTGATTATCTCCACTTGAAACTGGTTCAGCATGAGAGCAACTGGAATTCGCATTAGCCTAGCTGCGACCAGTGAGGAAGCGCGTGAGTCGGAAAAGACAATATCGGGTCTAAACTGTTTCATGAATTGAATTTCGCGGACCACCTGCCGGAGGAATATCCTGATTCCGAGGGAGAAGCCGCTGGTGGCGGCCGTCCTCTTGAAGTCAATTGTACCGTCGCTTGTCACCCTGAAGTTGATTGGGACTGCTTCATAGGTTGGCAAGTGGTTGTGTCTTGCATAATCCAAGCCGTCAAGATAGGTGGAGAAGATTGTTAGATTTCCGCGACGATTGAGTTCTTTCGCTATAGGGTCCGACCGCGTTATATGACCTAGACCTATGCCACATGGGGCAATATAGACGCGCAAGCCTAGGTCTCACCGATCGGCCTTCTCCTGACCTCGCCCGCTGGTTCGATCTCCTCGAAGATTTCCCCTTCGAACGTTTTCACCTTCACTTCATTGAGAAGCCAAGAATCGGGCGGAAGCCCAGCCTTGAGGCAACAGTTCATCAGGAACTCGGAAGTGTCCCATTTCCATTCTGTCGCCACCTGCGGCAATAGGAGACCAGATCTTCCCATCCCTTCGACTATCAAGCCGTGGCGACCTATCTCGACCATATCGGGGAGTTTCTTTCGGTCATTGCTCTCGAGAGCGATTGGAGAGGTTAGCACGGTTATCTCAACGGTAACCGACTCTTGGAGTTCTTTGGATGTAACTGGTTCGAATCTTGGGTCATCGGTCGCTGCGTAGACTGCCGCTTTGATTGTCGCGTTGACGAGTGGTTCATCTGCGTATGGGAATCCTATGCAACCTCGAAGTTCATGCGCCGGTCTTGTTGTGTTGAGAGTTACGAAAACGCCTGATTTTGTCCGGAGCTTTTCACTCAGCCCTTCCGGAGCCGTGATGAGTTGTCGGTTATTCAGATAGTTTAGGATTGCCTGGCGCGCGAGTCCGACTAGGGTCTTCCCGTCTTCTAGGTTGAGATGCTCCCCCGTCATCTCCTGTTCTGGTACTCTTCTTTTTGTCAAGGATTTTCTTCGCGCTCTCTAATGTCTGCTCTATTCTTTTCCAGTGGCTGCCTTGCCAGTATACTTTGGCGCAGTTGGGATTGGTGCAGACCCAGAAACTTCTGTACACTTTAAAAGTTGTTGGGGGAACCGATCCTTCCACATCCCGCTTAGGCACCTCTCTGATGTTCGACCCGCAAACTGGACATCGGGAGATTGATGTATCGATTTGAAGGCTGAACCCGTATCGCTCCGCTAGCGCAGCAAGTCTCTCTGGTTCGGTTCGACCCTGCACGTAGAATGATTCGATATTTCTCGCGACGGCTGTTCGATAGAGTTCTTCGTCCGATGTCAGGAGTGTGAGTGAATCGCGCTTCGCCATTCTTAGGAGGTCGCTGTCAGGAATGTCGTTCATGTACGTGGCTTCGTAGCCGAGCATCCTGAGCCATCTGGCAAGTTTCCCGAGCATTCCGTCTAAGAGGAACCGCATGCCGTCTCGCCCTTGATGACCCGTCCAGCGGGTGGACCAACAATTCTTCCACCTTCAGCGACTACTGTCCCATTGACAATTGTGAACGCAGCTCTCCCAGTGCAGCGCATTCCTTTAAAGGGTGAGTATTTCGCTTTACTCAGGAAATTCTCAGGTTTCACGACGGATTTTGCTTTAGGATCCACCAGCACAATATCAGCATCTAGACCCTCCCTAATCTCACCCTTCCTCGATAGCCCAAATATCCTCGCTGGGACCGTTGCGGTAGCGTCAACGAACCTTCGCAACGTGAGCTTGTTTCTGATGATCTGTGTGAACAAGACTGGCAAGGATGTCTCCAGCCCAGGAACGCCAGAAGCTGCATCCCATGCGTTCCGTTTGATTTTCTCCTCGAGGGTATGAGGTGCGTGGTCGCTGGCAAGGATGTCCACTTGCCCCTCGGCGAATAGCCGCCAGAGCCCTACTCGATAGGTGTTGCTCCTGATAGGTGGAACGCAGGTCCCTAGTGTTTGCTGCTTCTTGAAGACGGATTGATTGAGCAGGAGATGGTGGGCGGTGGCTTCGCATGTTACTCCGGGCGTTGTCTTTGCGAGTTTCACTGCTTCGGGAATCGTGATGTGGCAAACGTGAATCCTCGAACCCAATATTCTGCCCAAGCCCAGAACCCTTCTCACCGCCCGTACCTCCGCTTCGGGACTATGCGCTTCGAGAAAATCTTTGATCCCAGTTCTACCCTCCTTCAGGCTTCTTTGACGCATTTCCTCAATAGTGCCACCATCCTCCGCATGAACAGTCACAAGCACATTGCATTGCTTCGCAGCTTCGAAAGCCCGTGTGAGGTTAGCTTCGTTTGCGGAATCGAACGTTTCAAGCGTCTTGTTAAGATACAATTTGAAAGCGAGAGCCCCATTCTCCGCCATCCGTTTCAGTTCAGCAGCGTCCTCGAGAAGAGCTCCCTGAAACCCGACGTTCGAATAGATCCTTCCTTCAGCCTTTGATATTCGCTCCAAGAGTACGTTGGTATTGGTTGTTGGAGGGCGACTGTTTGGCATGTCAATTACAGTAGTATAACCGCCTGCAGCCGCGGCTTGAGTGCCGCTCTCAAATGTTTCCTTGTAGGACAGCTGCAAGTCGCGAAGGTGAACATGCGCATCGATTAGGCCTGGTAAAGCGATTAGTCTACTCCCGTTTATTCTCTGATCGACTGCTGACTCGGGGCGAGTCTTCGAGACACGTTTGATTTTTCCGTCTTCGAGAAGAATATGAGCGGTAGTTAACTCGTCGTCAACTGGAAGCTTCGTGGATTCGATCAGGATTGAAGGCAAATGCTACTTTGCACCGGCCGTAGACCTACCTGCGCAGGGCAGTTTAAGACCGTTGGTTACTCTTCTTCGGGTTCTTCGAATTCTGCTGCGCAATCGTCGCAGAAGAACTGTCCGTCGCGGGGTTTCAGTTCATCAGCCCATGAACCGCATCGGTCGCAGTATCCGGATAGAGGGGTGCTTTCTTTCTTGATCTTCTCTACGGGCGCTATCTGCGACTTCTCAGCCATGACGTCGATTAGCGCCGGTGTGATGTCGACTATGTCATTACTCGTTATGATTCCTTTCAATTTGTCGCCTTGAAGGACAACAAGTCTTCTGATCTTCTGCTCACGCATCTTCTTGGCGGCGTCAGTAACATTCGCCGTTGCTTCAATGGTTACAGGTGGCTTTGTCATGGATTTGCCAGCTTGGATCTTGCTCGGAAGCAGATCTAGCGCGGTGACTCTTCGTACAACGTCGCGTTCTGTGATGAGGCCCTTGGGTTTTCCAGACTTGTCGACAACTATGACACATCCTATTCCCTGTTTCTTCATCAGTTTGGCCGCGGCGAGAACGGAATCTGTTTCATTAATGGTTATCACGGGACTCGACATGACGTCTTCGACTTTGACGTCGGGAGCGCCTCTTCCAACCGACAATTGTGTTCGCTTTGCAATCCAAGCGAGGCCTTAAGACGTTTGCGGGCGACACTAGGACCGGTCTGGTGGCCGCAGGCAAGGTATTATCTAGCGACTTGGGCTATTGGCCGCCGAAACTAAGACTAGCGGAACGTGAGGTCCAATTGAGCGGCAATCAAGCGCAGGTTCAGGGGAGTCAAAGGAGGTTTAAGCCGAGTTCGATTGTATATTGGATGCGGGTCGGTCTGGGTTTGGTGGCTGGATTTGCCAATCACCTTCTGCGGATCGATTGGGCGAATTGGGGAGAATTGGCGTTTTACATGGGCATTGGTGTGGGGGTTGTTTTCTACTTGGCATCGATTCTCATCGTGAGAAATGTGCTCAATTATGGAGAGGTCGAGTTGAAGGGAAAGAACCGCTACATTACGCTTGGTGGAGGCACCTTCATAGTCCTGTGGATTATGGTCTCGGTGCTCCTGAATACGCTCAGAATCTAGCTAGCTCTTCTTCTCGGTATCTTCCTTCGCAGGTCCCGCTGGGATTTCTGAGCGCTCCAGTTTCCTCATGAAACTCTCGAGCGCTTGGAAGTATCCTTTGTCGTAGGCGGCATGTAACACGTTGGTGCTGTGGTTGGTGAACTCTTTGCGTATGGCTTTGAGTTTCTTAGGCGTCTTCTCTATCTTGGAAAGATAGAGGTACTTGTCGTCGTTTGACTTCGCAGTTAGCAAAAGCCCTTCAAGGGCCTTGAGATAGCCCGTAGCGGCGTCGCTCGCTGGAATCGATGCTCGAATCGAGTCCAGTTCTTTTTCCGCGTCGCTGATTCTTCTATCTATTACTGCTTGGAAGAAATTCTCTGCTTGATTTGGCGTGGGGACTTGGATGGTTTCCTCAGCGTCGTCGCTTGACTTCGTCTTCTTCGGTGATATCTTTGACACCTTCCTCGGTTATCTTGAAGATCCGTTCGCCTTCAGGCAGGTATGGACTGGATACAAGCCTACATATCCTTACTGGGCCGCTGGCGGTTCGCCTGAGAAAGATCCTGGTGTGGCTGGTATGAGAGACGATGTGTCCTCCGACCGCCTCGACCGCATTACCAAAGAACTGGTCAGGCTTGGACATGACTTGGTTCGTGACCACTGCACATGCATTGAATGCGCGTGAGAGTCTAACTAGGCGATGCAAGTGACTGTTCAGTTTCTGTTGGCGTTCAGCGAGCATTTCCCGCCCTAGGTATTCGCTCCTAAAGTGAGCGGTCAGGGAATCGACTATGATCAGCTTGATCTTGTTCTCTTGAATGATCTTATCAGACTTCTCAAGTAGAAGAACCTGGTGATCAGAGTTGAATGCTTCGGAGTAGATGATGTTCTTCGCCGTTTGCACCGGATCCAATCCGAGTGCGCTCGCCATTCGAACTATCCATTCGGGGCGGAACGTGTTCTCAGTATCGATATAGAGGGCTGCTCCGTTCAGGCCGCCCTTATCTTCGGGCAATTGGACGTTCACGGCCAGCTGATGGCAGAGAATGCTCTTACCAACACCATATTCTCCGTAGAACTCGGTTATCGTTTGGGTTTCAAGTCCACCGCCTAACAACTCATCAAGCTGCTTGCTTCCGGTCGAGAGCCGCCTCACGTTCTGTCGCATTTTGATGAGTTCATCCGCGCGAATGAAGCTGAGCGCTAGGGTGTCTCTGGCTTCGGCGATTACTTTGGCAGCCTGTTTCTCACCAACTCCAACCGTCGTCAGTTCCTTTATGGTGGCTGTTGCAAGTGACTCAACCGTATGGAAACCCATTTCCTTGAGTTTCTCAGCCGTGGCGGGACCAACGCCTGGAATGTCTTCTATGAACTCGTACTTCCTCGGTTTCTGTTCCGCTGCTACCTCGGCTACTTTTCCCTCTTCCTTTTCTGCGGGTTCCTCTGCATTGTCTGGCTCCTTCTCTTCCCTAGGTTGCTTTTTCTGCTTCGGTTCTTTGGCCGGTCTTGCAGCGGGTTCTTCTTCTGTTTCTTCTTCCAAGACTTGGGTCGCTGCCAACACTCAACACTCTACTTATTTCAACATTGACTAGATTGATACCGGCAGGCTGCGATATAATGGAGAGAGTTGGATGAATGTACTCTTCGAAGAAACGTTGAACTACGAAGAAAATTGGAGATGCTTGTGAATGGTCCTTTCTGTAAAGATTAGTCCTAGGATCCATGAGGCTGCGATGATCCTTGAGAAGGCCTTCAGAGCCAGGAGCCTCGTATTGGTTGTTGGTGATTGCAGAGTAGATTATGAGGGTAGAGCATCATCGACGCTAGATTGGGGAGAGAGAATCACGATGATAAAGCAGGACGGGTCCGTACTCGTCCACAGACCTGTCGGCTATGAGCCTGTCAATTGGCAACCACCGAAGTGTGTGATCAAAATCTCGCACGAAGATTCAGGTAGTCTCGTGATTAGTGCGTCCCGCTCGCAACCTCGAGAGAACGTTTCGATCGAATTTCGGGATATCTCGTTCATGGCCGACGGGACTCTAACAGACGCCGGTGAATTCGCGCTACACGTCACCGAGGAACAGATGAAGCAAGCCATCCTCATCGCTCCGCATCTTGTTGAGGTTGGTCTGAAGCCACTTGAGGAGGAGAAGAGTCTTGGCTATGCTGGTTTCACGGACATTTTCGCGGAAGACAAGAATGGTCTGCTTGTTGTTGTAGAGATCAAGCGTGTTCCTGCTTCAAGAGATGCGGTTGTGCAACTTGAACGATACCTCGACACATTGAGAAAGCGAATTCGCAGACCAATCAGGGGTATGGTCGTTGCGCCTGAACTCCGAAAGAGCGCACAACCTCTGTTGAACAGTTTGAAATTGGAGTTCGTGCGGCTTGCACCTGAAAAGTGCTTCAGCGTCCTCAAGAGTCGAAGAGATATGAAGCTGAGCCACTTCCTCAAGTAGGCCGAATTAAGGAATCCTGAAACTCGGGTCGCGTGGGCGCAAGTTTATCTATCGTAAAGCTAAACCTTGCCGAGTATTCCAGTGATTAGCATGGAGCCATCCAGAAAACCACTTAACCTGCTCGTGAAGAAGCTTAACGGAGAAGTCAGCATTCGGCTGAAGAATGATGTCGAGTACCGCGGCCGTATGATTGACGCCGACAGCCACATGAACCTCATTCTTGAGGGAGCGACCGAATACCGAGGTAACTCCCCAACAGCAAACTACGGCAACGTTATCCTTAGAGGAAGCAACATACTCTACATTTGCGTCGACGCTGGTAAGCAGTCTCAAGCATAGCCCGAACGTGGATTTCCTTTATTTCATAGACCTCCTACGTGTAGTACTTGAGGGAGCGGGCCAACGATGGGTGTCCAGCTTGAACCTAATGTTGATGCGTCGCTCCTTTCCGAGCTTGCTTCAAGAATAGTCGAACTTGATCATCTCGACCCGGACACGATCAATCGCATGAAATTGGAATTCTGTCGAGAACATGAGCTCAGCTGGATGCCGAGAAACTCCGACCTTCTAAGCGCCCTACCCTCGCACATGAGAGAGAGGTTTGCGCCAAAGCTTCGCCTGAAGAAAGTGCGCAGCATCTCCGGGGTGAATGTTATTGGAGTCATGAGTTCGCCTCGAGGATGCCCTCACGGTCGATGCGTCTTCTGCCCAATGGAGCAGGGTTTTCCAATGAGTTATACTTCCGGCGAACCAGCCGCCATGCGGGGGCTTCAAAACGGTTACGACCCCTTCAAACAAATCACAAGTCGGTTGATCCAGCTCCGAGCGATTGGGCATGAACCCTCTAAGGTTGAACTTGTGATTCAAGGCGGAACATTCCTTGCATCCCCTCTAAACTACCAGGAGAATTTTGTGAAGCGATGTCTCGACGCTATCAACGGCATCGATTCGCCCACACTTGAGGATGCGAAGCGATTCGCCGAGCAGAGTCAAGTCCGGAATGTCGGATTGACAATCGAGACAAAGCCAGATTGGTGCAAACAACCGCACGTTGACCAACTACTGAGGTTCGGAGCCACGCGCGTGGAAATTGGCGTTCAAGTTCTAGACGATGATATTTACACCCTCACCAACCGCGGTCACACACTTGCAGACGTGGTCGAAGCCTTTCAAGTCGCCAAAGATGCGGGACTGAAGATAGTCGTTCATATGATGCCCGGATTGCCGGGTTCGAGCTTCGACAAGGACCTTGAGGCCTTCAGGGTCCTGTTCCAAGATCCCCGATTCTGTCCGGATATGATCAAGATTTATCCCTGCCTTGTGATGCGAGGAACAGAACTCTACGAGTGGTGGAAGAAAGGTCTCTACCAAGCCTTCGATACAGAGCAAGCTGTGGAACTAATCGGTAAGGTCAAGGAGATGATTCCGCCTTGGGTCAGAGTAATGCGAGTGCACCGCGAATTTCCGGTCGAACAGATAGTGGCAGGAGTCAAAAACGGGAACCTTCGAGAGCTTGCGCTCGAGAAGCTTCGGATGAAAGGGAAGAGATGCAGATGCATACGATGTCGTGAGATTGGCCATCGGACGCTGAAAGAAGGAATCGCTGTGACTCGTGATGAATTGCAGATTGTCCGGCGGGAATACGACGCTTCAGGAGGAAAGGAGATTTTCATCTCGATAGAGGAGCCGGGTGAAGATGTTTTGGTAGCCTTTTTGCGACTCAGAATTCCCTCTCAAGAAGCACACAGGCCAGAGATAGACCGCTCGACCGTGATCGTTCGGGAGTTGCACGTGTACGGACCTGAAGTACCCATCGGACGGAGGTATAGCGATGCTTGGCAACACGCCGGTTTTGGCCAGAAGCTTCTAGCCGAAGCTGAATCCATAGCGAGGGGGCATGGCGCTCGGAGGATTGCAATCATCAGCGCGCTCGGAACCAAAGCATACTACAAACGGGTCGGATACGATTACCTCGGCCCATACATGGGGAAAGTGCTAAACTGACTGCGTCCGGCAAACATAACTAACGTCTTAAGACTCACGCTAATTCTGTTTCCAGAGCCCCACAGGGGATAGGATTGTCAAAGGAAGAGCTGACAGGTTATTCGGGATTCTCACTCGAGATTCTCTCCAAGGCCGGAGCACAGATAGGAGACAGAATTCGACTTGAGATCAAGCGTGGTGAAGCTACAGAGACTGTTGAAGGTCTTCTCATGCCGCGTTACGAAAGCGAACGAGGAACAAACTATGTGGTTGTGAAACTGAAGACTGGGTATAACGTAGGAGTTCGAATAGGTCCCTTAACCACCGTCGACGTATTGGGTAAAGGGGCGGCACCGCATTTTACCAGACCACCTCCGCCTCAACAGAGACCGGATCTGCCCCGTGTTTCCATCATAAGTACAGGTGGGACGATCGCAAGCAAGGTGGACTACAGAACTGGAGCGGTGAAACCTGCTCTCGACGCGGAAGATCTGTACAGCGTAGTCCCAGAACTCGCGGACTTGGCTGACATTAAAGCAAAGATTCTCTTCAGCGTCTTCAGCGAGAACATAGGCCCCCAACACTGGTCGAAGATTGCCGAATCCATTGCTGAGGAGATTCGCGGCGGAGCAGACGGAGTCGTGATAGCTCATGGAACTGACACAATGGGTTATACGGCGGCTGCTCTCAGCTTTGCCTTGGCGGATCTGCCAGTTCCCGTGGTTTTGGTTGGTTCTCAGCGATCATCTGATCGACCCAGCTCCGATGCCGCAACCAACCTGTTGGCCTCAACTGCGATCGCGGGGCAGGCACCATTTGCCGAAGTCGCCGTGGCCATGCACGATTGGATATCCGACGAGAGGGTGGCCGTACACCTTGGAACGCGCGTGCGCAAATGCCACACAAGCAGACGAGACGCCTTCAAGAGTATAGACTCAGAACCACTCGCATACTACGATATCCCCAAGCGAACAATTCAGATGAACAGCGAAATCTACAGACCAAGACAGAAGAAATCTTATTGGAAGGTTCAAAACCAATTCGATCCAAACGTGGCTCTCATAAAATTCCATCCGGGCATATCGGCCGGTGTGATTGACTGGGTTACTGCCACGGGCTACAAGGGGTTGATTCTGGAAGGAACAGGGCTGGGACACGTAGGCGAAGTATTTTTCGCGGCTCTGCAAAGAGCAATAGACCAAGGCATTGTTGTAGGGATGTGTTCTCAGTGCATCTGGGGACGGGTGCACATGAATGTCTACTCAACCGGCAGAGACCTTCTAAAAATAGGTGTCATACCTCTAGGAGACATGCTTGCTGAAACAGCCCTCGTGAAGATGATGTGGGCCTTCGGGCAGGAGAAGGATCCGGAGAAGGTGAAGCGGCTAGTGACCACCAACATAGCCAACGAGCTATCAGATAGACGTGTGCTGGAGGAAGTTGAAGAATGAGCAAGCCTGAGACGGCTGCGATTAAATGTAAAGTGGGGCTTGAGATTCACCGCCAGCTCGATACTGCTCACAAACTGTTCTGCGCCTGTCCAACGGATTTCATGGAATCCGAATCTGATGACAAGTTCCTTCGAAGACTAAGGCCTACTCAAAGCGAACTTGGTCAAGTTGATCAGGCTGCGCTGTTCGAGTTTCATCGAGGCAAAAGCGTAGTCTACGAGTCTGATAATCAAACAGCTTGCCTAGTTGAAATGGACGAAGAGCCTCCAGGAAGGCTCAACATTGAAGCGATTGAGATTTGCTTGACAGCGGCCCTGTTGGTGAATGCGGGTCCTGTCGATGAGATTCACGTTATGCGGAAGATAGTCATCGACGGTTCGAACACGACGGGATTCCAGAGAACTAGCGTCGTGGCCTTGGACGGGAGACTCGAGGTCGATGGTAAAGACGTTCCGATTCAACAGATATCGCTGGAAGAAGACGCCGCTCGAAAAACTACTCAGACTCATGACTCGGTAGGCTACCGAATAGACCGCCTCGGTGTACCATTAATCGAAGTCACAACCGGACCCGTTATGGAGTCGCCGATTGAGGTTGAGAAAGTTGCATACGCAATCGGAACAATACTCCGGGCAACGCGAAAAGTGAAGCGAGGATTGGGAAGCATCCGACAAGATCTGAATATCTCCATCCCAGACGGCGCGTTGATAGAACTCAAGGGCGTTCAAGAACTAGATATCCTGAGCAAAGCTGTCGAGTTCGAAGTCAATCGCCAACGAACTTTGCTGGAAATCAGGGATGAACTGAAGCGCAGAAACGCCACACCGGGCATGCCCGAGAAGAAATACCTAGATCTCTCAGAGGTATTCACAGCAACCAAGGCTCGAGTAATCAAGGAAGCCATTTCTAAGGGCGGCATAGTGCTTGGCGTGAGACTGCCAAAATTCGGCGGACTATTAGGAAGAGAGCTTGCGCCAGATCTACGACTTGGCACTGAGATGTCCAATCGCGCCTCGTTCTGGGCTGGGGTCGGGGGTATTTTTCACTCAGACGAACTCCCCAAGTACGGCATAACCGCGGAAGAGGTCCAGCACGTTAAGGAGCGGTTGATTTTGGAGCCGGCGGACGCTTTCGTTCTGGTATCAGATGAGCGGTCGAGATCCAAGGATGCGTTGGATGCTGTTGTGGATCGAGCTGCAGAGGCTCTTGAGGGCGTCCCCGAAGAGACTCGCAGTGCGATGCCTGACGGAACAAGCCGATTCATGCGTCCCAGACCAGGGGCTGCCCGAATGTACCCTGAGACCGACGTACCACCAACACCAGTAACCGAGGAGCTAATTGCAAAGCTGAAGTCGAAGCTGCCCGAGACGTCCGAGAACTTGACAAAGCGACTAATGAAGCAGTATTCACTAAACCAGAAATTGGCAAAGCAATTAGTCGACTCCGACTACCTTATCCTCTTCGAACGGATCGGTACAACCAGCAAGGTGGCAACCTCTTACATTGCCACTTTTCTTACTGAAACGTGCAAGGGTCTCGAACGAGAGGGTGTTCCTATCCATTCTATTCCAGACGAGAAGATCGAATCCATCTTCAGACTGGTAGACAAGGGCGAAGTTGCCAAAGAAGCCACGCCCGACCTCATCAAGTGGCAGGCGAATAATCTTCAATCCAACCCTGCGGACGGCGTCACGAGCCTCGGTCTGCGAATGTTAACTGAACAAGAATTGGTGCAGATAATCGACCGCCATATCGAAAAGAACAGGAAGCTTGTCGATGAAAAGGGTGAGGGAGCTTTCTCATCGTTAATGGGGTCGGTTATGTCGGAGGTTAGAGGTTCGACGGAACCAAAGCTCGTAACCGACATGCTGAAGAAGAGACTTGCCCAGCGCGGTCGTCATTAGGCGTGTTGGCTACTCCAAGAATTCCACGTCGTCGACCAATCCATCGCTGTTTACGTCCAACCCAGCGACGACTCGTGCAAGAACATTCTTGTTCTGCGAGTTGCCCTTGGCCACTTCATCTGTGTACTTGATGAAGGCAAGGACGGCCGCTCTTGTCCCGAGGTAGCTGTTCCCTGCAATTACGATAACCCGCGATTCCTGATTCATAGGATTCGGTATGATCTGGACTGCGCCTTCATCTTCACCAGAGTAACTCTTCCCCGAGGTCCTCGACATCATCATGTTGTGTCCTGTAAGTTCGTAGGTAATGGGCAACCACTCGTTTACCATCATCGTCACCGTGTTGACCCTCGGACCCCCGACAAGAATCAGATTCGCTAGCAGCTCCTGCTGAGAAATCTCAGTATCGAGCCTAACCACGCTCTCCCTTGTCAAAGGCAAGAGCGACCCTATGAAGAGCGCAAGGTCCGTAGCCCTGTCCCCACATCTTGCGCGACTTCGGAAGATCCCGTGCGTGTCTGGGCTCCCCAAGACGATGTGCCCACTCAGTCGACCCTGGGAGATGAAAGGGTCTAGAAGCTTTGAGGAGGATTCTGTAAGTAATTCAGGCTGGCTTTGTGCGGATTTGATTGGATTTCCAAATCTAGGGACTACTGCGATCGCCTTTTGTTCGGCTTTATAGTACTTCGCCGTGGCTCCTCTTTTCCTCTCTGTTCGTTCAAGTCTAACTAAGCTTGATCTCTCGAGCTCTCTCAAGTGATAGCAGATCACTTGTTCGCTTGTGCCGAGGCTCTTTGAGAGGTCCTTAGCGCATTTTTCTCCACCAGTCAACTCGCCGAGGATCTTCCATCTCATGGGTTGCAGAATGGATTGGGCAAGTCTAGGATCAGAGACGATGCGCGCGGGCACTAATCGGCTAGTCTGCCTTTCCTTCATCACGAGGTAAGACATGAATGATCGTCGAGAGGTTTGGAGTCACGATTATTAAAGGCGCGTTTTGACTGGTGTGGGGTACAGGTCAAGTCGGAACAGTTCGCGAATCAACATAAAGATGCAAGCTTTCACGAGCAAACGCCAAAATGGGCTGAAACACACTGGAATGGTCTTTTTTGGAATTGTTGCGAAATCCTCACTTGATCCGTTGAAAGGATGAGTTGTTTTAGTCATATTAGTTTTTCACTATTAAACTGGATTTTGGTCATTTAGAACTGATTTCCTGTGTACTTTAGGTCGATCGGGTTCGATTCATTAAATCAACCTTACAGGAATCCTTATCACCGAAAATCACGTTGCTCGGCGAATTCTCGATACACCGGTGAACATGCCATGTGCGGAATTGCAGCCTGCGTACTGAAGACGGGGCAAGTTGGTCCTGTGCTCTATGACTGTTTGAAACGACTGGAATATCGCGGCTATGATTCGGTCGGCGAAGCCGCCATCATAGATGGCAAGATTGTGGTGAAGAAGGACAAGGGTAAGATCGATGAGGTTGAGACCGAACTACGAATAAGTACTCTAACGGGTCTCGTGGGGATTGGACATACACGCTGGGCCACACATGGCGCCCCTTCCAGGGAGAACGCGCACCCTCACACCGACTGCAACGACACAGTTGCGGTCGTACACAATGGCATAATAGAGAACTTCATGCCGCTGAAGCAGGAGCTGGAGGCCACAGGCCACCACTTCAAGTCAAGAACAGATACAGAGGTGATAGCGCATCTAGTTGAAGAGAACCTCAAGTCAGGAAGAGGGTTCGTTGAAGCAGTCCGACTAACTGCCACTAGACTCGAGGGCGCCTACGCTCTCGCATTGATATCGTCGATGGAACCTGACAAAGTAGTCTGCGTGAGAAAGGAAAGTCCCCTCGTAATCGGAACCGGCACCAACGGTAACTATTGCGCATCAGACATCCCGGCTTTCCTCTCGAGAACTAGGCAAGCGATTACTCTTGAAGATGATGAGATGGCCGTCTTGACAGCTACTGAAGCAAGAATTCTGAAGATCGAGAGCGGTGAGGAAGTACATCGGAAAGCTTTCAACGTGGAATGGAACCCAGAAACCGCCGTCAAGACAGGTTTTCCACACTTCATGTTGAAGGAGATTCACGAGCAGCCTATGAGCGTCCGGGATGCCCTTCGAACACATCCGATCTATCTGGAACTTATGGCCTCAGCGATGAACCGTGCGAAGAGGATTTACTTACTTGCTTGTGGCACGTCATATCACGCTTGCTTAGCCGCTGCCCATGCCTTCGCTAACCTAGCGAAAATTCAGGTGACCCCCGTGGTTGCCTCAGAGTTCATCGATGGTTACGGAGCATTGGTTGATTCGGAAACGGTGGTTATTGCTGTAAGTCAATCCGGAGAAACCGCAGACACACTGGGCGCCGTCCGAGGTGCAAAGGACAGAGGCGCAACGATTCTTGGAATCAGTAACACGATGGGTTCCACGCTCACAAGGCTATCCGATGTTTACATTGGCCAGAACTCGGGGCCTGAAATGGGCGTCGCAGCCACGAAAACCTTCACCGCACAACTCTCAGTCCTACTCAAGATCGCTGTCGCACTCGCACGCAAGAGAGGGACTGCGAGCCAAAAGGACCTAGAGAACATTGAAGTGGGTTTCAACGAGTTGCCTACTTGCATCTCAACCGTACTCTCGACTCAGCAGGAGCCAGTTAAACGGATAGTTGAGAAGTACTCAAACGAAGGCAGTTTTTGCTTTCTTGGAAGGGGAGTAAGTGTCGCCACGGCCCTTGAGGGGCGGTTGAAGTTGCTTGAACTATCCTACCTTCCCGCAATAGCATATCCCGCCGGAGAGTCGAAACACGGTTTCATCTCCGTAATCGAGGACGGTTACCCAGTTGTTTTTGTGGCGCCAAAGGATGAAGTGTACACGAAGGTTATCGGCAACGTCATGGAAATGAAGGCACGAGGAGCCAAAATCATCAGTCTTGTCGATGAGGGAAATGGCGAGATTACGCAACTATCGGACGAAACATTGAAACTGCCTTCAGGCATCCCATCACTTCTAACTCCGATCGTCTACATTATACCGCTTCAACTATTCGCGTACTATATGTCAGTGAGGAAAGGATACGATCCTGACTTTCCTAGAAATCTCGCCAAATCGGTCACTGTACAGTAACCGTCAGCCACGGCTTTCTCCATGGCAAAGTAACATGTTTTCCCCACAAAACTACGCCCCCCACCTCCATAACCCAAAGGAACTACTACTCATACCCCCACTCCAGACGTTCACCACTGTAACAGGGGGAAGCGTCATCGACGCCAGAGCGAAATCAAATCATAGTTGACGCGCTCGCAAAGGCCTTTTCCTACGACAGCAGCAGCCCGTAAGCCCCTCCAAGCCGCAAAGTCCTCCTTCCCGGCAGATCCCCGCAAAGCCTACACATCTGTCCGAACTGCTGTAGGAATCCTTCAGGAAGTGTGCATGGCTGGTGAGAAGCCGGCGAAAGGCCTCACCCAGAAATGAGTAGAAACTCTATTATAAGTAGATGCGAAGTTTGCCACGGCCAACATGAACGAGAACCGAACTGCGCCAAGAGTAACCGTCTCCCTCGCAGGAGCTGCTGTCTTCGCCACATTGGCGGCTCTTATGACGTTGGCGAACGCTGAGATTCCTTTTCCACTCATTCCATATCTTCAAATCGATTTCTCCGAAATTCCAATTCTGATCGCTTTCTTTCTTTTCGGGCCAACCTCAGCCATCATCGCGGCGGTCATACAATGGCTGTTCCTCAACGTTCGCGGAGCCGACGCACCCTTAGGACCTGCATTGAAATTCGCAGCCGTATTGTCAACGCTGCTGGGGTTCTGGCTAGGCAGTCAGGTCTATCGCAGATTGAAAGGAGCGGGAGTGCACCCGACTTTGGGGTTGTCCACAATGCTTGGGGGAGGGATTCTCTTGAGAGTCGCCGCAATGCTGGCCGCAAACTACCTAGTGCTGGTTTATGTGGCGCCGGTCTTCTTTGGAGCTGACTATCTCAGCTTTGCCAGATTCACTTTAGAGAAATCGACTGGTTGGCATTTCACCAGCGACACCATGGTATTGACCTATACCCTTCTCTTCACTGGCCTGTACAATCTGGTCAATCTGGTCGTGGCAGCTGTTCCTGCAGGGTTGATCGTGTCCCCTATCTCAGGCTCGTTCAAACACATTACGTCGATTGACGCTTGGCTGATTAGGAATATGAAGTCCTGAGATCCATCAGTCTCCCGTATCTTTAGCAAATCACCCACAGATTATCTGTTCGCGATGTGGACCGACTGACACATATCGGATGGGTATGCCAGCCAACTCTTCTATGCGTTTCAAGTATGTTTGCGCGGCGCTCGGTAATGCGTCCCAGTCGCGCGCTTCACGGGTGGATGCTTTCCAGCCTGGCCACTCTTCGTACACGGGTTCTACTTGATCCTGAGCGACCGTATCAGGCATGTCGGTTACGACTTGGTCTCCGAGGCGGTAAGCTGTGCAGAGCCGGATTTTCTCGAAGGAATCTAGCACATCGAGCTTCGTGACTGCAAGGGCACTCAAGCCATTAAGCCAGACCGCATATCGCAGAGCAACCGCGTCAAACCAGCCACATCGACGCGGACGTCGAGTTGTGGCCCCGTATTCCTCACCAAGCTGCCGCAATTTGTCGCCGTCGTCGTCCAAAAGCTCAGTGGGGAAAGGTCCTCCACCGACTGATGTGGAGTAAGCTTTCGCCACCCCAATCACCTCGCTTATGAACCGCGGAGGAATCCCCGAGCCACTACATGCGCCGCCCGCCGTAGGCGAAGAGGCCGTGCTATAGGGGTATATGCCCCAATCGATGTCACGCATCACACCCAACTGGCCCTCAAGAAGAACTTGCTGACCAGACTCAATCGCTCGGCGCACAAGAGGTACCGAGTCTACGATTCTACTGGACAATTTCTGCCTCCATTCCTTAGCTTCAGCTAAGAGATTCCCAAGCTCCAATGGCGGCAAGCCATAGTAAGCCATCTCGTGATTCTTGAGGGGCAACACATCTTCAAGGCGCTGTAGCAGAAATTCAGGATGAATCAGATCACCGACTCTAACTCCTCTATAGGCGTGTTTGTCGCTATAGACCGGTCCGATTCCTCTGCGTGTCGTGCCCAGCTTGCTACCATGTTCTCGTGCGCCATCTAGCAGCCGATGATAGGGCCACACTAAGTGCGCTCGTCGGTCAAGCCATAGATTGGACGTACTCACTCCCGCCTTCTCTAGGCTCGCGATTTCTTGGAGCAAATAGGCAGGATCAATTACTGTCCCGGCTCCTAAGAGGCAGCGTACCTTCGGGTAGAATATCCCCGAAGGAACTAGATGCAGTCGGAAGGTTCCCAGATCGTTGACCACTGTATGACCAGCATTGTTGCCTCCCTGAAATCTAACAACCAAATCAGCCTTCGATGCTAAGTAGTCTATTACACGTCCCTTTCCCTCGTCCCCCCACTGCGCGCCCACAACAACCGTGACAGTCAAACTACATCATCCACCCGACCAATCACTGATCGTTTGTTACTTACGGCAAGGTTTGCGACGATATCGCCGTTACCTATATCCCCAAGAAATCCGCCGACGACTACTACGCACGTCACTCAGTGTCCCCCCGGTGCAGGCTATACACTGCATTTAAGCTTTGATAACAAATACCAAGTTCTGTAGGTTAGTTTCGACGGGGAAAATGAATCTCAGACTGCCCGTCGAATGCCATCACCGCGCCGGCTGAGAGCGCTCTGAACTTAAAGGATTCATCATCAATCCGTCTTCGATCCGAATCCAACCATTTGCTGAGAGCTACGTCGTACATTTGTGTATCGCTATGTAAACTAGAT
>Ga0315280_10004815_pt1 | contig 19628 bp, 14 predicted proteins | sample YL17G06_40_MG_FD_203697 | JGI IMG/M metagenome (GOLD analysis project Ga0315280, IMG submission 203697) | Sediment microbial communities from Yellowstone Lake, YNP, Wyoming, USA - YL17G06_40 | ecosystem: Environmental > Aquatic > Freshwater > Lake > Sediment | place: USA: Wyoming | collected... | reverse complement strand
AAGAGTGATGCTGTTGCGGCTTCGGGAAATTGGTGGATTATGGTTTTGTTCAGCGTCGCGGCTTCTGTGGTTTTTGTGGGGGTTTTGTTTTTTGTTTGGCGTTGGTTTAGGCGGGGTTACTTGAAGAAAATGATGGGGAAGCGCCCAGAGGTGACTGGTTAGTGCTGTCGTTGAATAGTTATAAGACTTTTTTCATGGCTGTGGGGCTGATTGGCGTTGTTGTTTGTTGTGTTCCGACTGTGATGCGTCTTGCGCCTCCGGTTGGCGGTGAGACTTTTTCTGAGTTGTATGCTTTGGGTCCTGGGCATATGGCCGAGGGGTATCCGTTTAACGTTTCTGAGGGTGGGTCTTACATGGTTTATTTGGGCGTTGGGAACCATATGGGCGGCAGTGTTTATTATGAGGTTGTTGTGAAGTTCAGGAATTCTACTGAGTCTTTGCCTAATGCTACCAGTGGCGAAGCTAGTTCTTTGCCCGTTGTGTACAGGTATCGTGTGTTTTTGGGGGATGGAAGTGTTTGGGAGGCGCCTTTGAATTTTTCGTTGTTGAATGTTGCGTTTGATGGTAACGTGTCTTCGGTTGGCAGGCTTGATGTCGATGGCGTTGTTTCTGATGTTAACAAGATTGCGATGTGGGATAATGAGACGAAGGGGTTTTATTATCAGGTTTTCGTTGAGTTGTGGAGGTATAACGTGACGACGAGCCGTTTTGGGTTTGACAGCAGGTTTATCAGCCTCTGGTTGAATGTGACGCAAAGCTTTTAAGGTAAATTCTCTGCAGAATAGAGGTTTGCTATAGAGGTACATTCCTTCATCGTTTAAATGAGTCGCCGAGAAAGCATTGGTTTGGCGTTTGCCTAGTTGAATGTTGTTCGGTGAATATAATGCTTGGAGAAGGCTCTCGCAGTTCGATTATGGCTATCATTGCCGCTCTTAATGAGGAAGAGGGCATTGGGCTTACGATTCAAGAGCTACGGCACTATTTGGATAACGCGCGTGTTTTGGTTGTTGACGGACGCAGCGTTGATCGGACCGTTGAGATAGCGAAGGATCTGGATGCTGATGTGATTTTGCAGGCTGGCAAGGGTAAGGGTGACGCGTTGGCGTGTGCTATTCGACAAGTCAATTGTGATTTGGATTATGTGGTTTTTACAGATGCGGATTATACGTATCCTGCTGAGTATGTTCCGAAGATGATTCGGATTCTTGAGGAGAATCCACGTGTTGGTATGGTTTGTGGGAACAGGTTTAACTCGCATATGGATATGAACGCGATGCGTAACATGTTTTACTTTGGCAATAGATTCTTGGCTTTTACTCATAACATGTTGAACGGTGTTGCGTTGCGCGATCCCCTAACGGGCCTAAGGGTCATACGTTGGAGAATACTTAAGGATTGGATGCCAAGGTCCAAGGGATTCGACATCGAAGTTGAATTGAACCATCATGTCGAAAGACAAGGTTACTCAACAAAAGAGATAGATATTCCGTACAGGCCTCGTTTGGGCGAGAAAAAACTTAAGCTGAGACACGGGTTCACGATTATTCGCAGGATATTGATGGAGAGTACGTACTGAGACGGCCAGTCTACTCTTAAGTGCTTGCTGTTGATCGGTTCTTCGGTGTTGGCTCGCTGGTTTTGAAGGAGCAGAAACTGATGATATCTACTTGGCTACTAGCTCAAAGGCTGAGGCGGAGTTGGCGGAAAGACTCTTTTGAACAGTTGCAGACGCGCAAGCTGAGAGCTATTTTGCATCATGCATACCGTAATGTGCCCTTCTACCATCGCAAGTTCGAAGAAGCCGGCATAAAGCCTGGAGATGTCCGGAGCTTGCAGGATTTGAGCAAGATTCCGACTACCACGAAATCCGAGATTCAGGCGAGCCCAGTTGAAGATGTGATCGCAAGAGGCGTCAATATTGAGGATTGCACGAGGGATATCACTAGTGGATCGTCCGGGACTCCTCTTGTTACGTACATGGACAAGAACGCGATTGATATGTACAGTGCTGTATGGCTTGCGGTTTTTCAAGAAAACGGCGTACACCTTTGGGATAAACGAGCAATCATCGGAGAGCCTCGCAACTTCCCGAAAAGGAGGAGTTTGGTTGAATACTTTGGTGTAATGAGGCGGAGGCACATTTCGATATTTTCAGATGTGCACACACAGTTGAATGTACTGCGGAATTTTGAGCCGGATATAATTGAGGGCTATCCGTCTTCTCTGGTCATTCTGGCAGATGCTTATGGACATGGAAAAGACATGTTGAACCCGCGTTTGATTTTTACTCTTGCTGAAGTTCTAGATGGAGCAAGCCGCGAATTTATCTCTTCGACTTTCAAAGCTGAGCTTCTCGACTATTATGGGAGTTCTGAATTTAGTTTGCTGGCTTGGGAGTGTCGCAATCACAAGGGTTATCATATTAATGCGGATTGTTCGATTGTGGAATTCATGAAGAACGGAGACCCCGCGGGTGAGGGCGAGGATGGGGAAATTACTTGTACGACGTTGGTCAATTATGCAATGCCTTTGATTCGATATCGTCAGGGTGACGTAGGCGTTTCTGTTAAGGGTAAATGCACGTGTGGCAGGAATTTGCCAATGATGAGAGTGGTCAAAGGGCGAAAAGACGATTTTCTTACTGCCGTCGACGGACGGATAATATCTCCCACTATTTTCTTTCCTTACCCGTTTAATGATTTCTCTAAGATTCGGCAGTTCCGAGTTGTGCAAGAGAAGAGGGACCGGCTGGTAATTCAATTGGTTCTGAAGGATGGATCCCTAGCAAATGAGTTATTGCAGGATGCGGTAAAGGAGATCAAGAGGGTTTTCGGCGATGCGATGCAGGTTGAGTTCGAATTCCATAATGAGCTCAAAAGAGACAGCTCTGGTAAACTGCAGAAAATTGTGTCTCTTGTTCCAGTGAGTTTCGTATGACCGCTCATTTGAAGGTTTTTTAGCTTCGCCAAGTCATGTAAGGAGTGAAAATACTGATGGAGAGCAAATCGATGAAAGTTGGAATTGTGGGGCTCGGCAAGATGGGCCTGTTGCACGCCTGCATTCTAAATGTCATGCCGAATATTCGTCTTGCCGCTATGTGTGACAAAGGTTCTCTTGTTCGAAAGGTCTCTGGCAAGATATTTCCGAACGCTTTGATCACTGATGACGTGACAAAACTGGCTCGTCAAAATTTGGATGTCGTTTACGTTACGACGCCCATTCCTTCTCACTTCTTTATCGTGAAAACAATCTATTCAGAAAACATCGCTACAAACATTTTTTGTGAAAAGACACTTGCGTCTGATTTCGAGCGAGCCAATCAGTTATGTGAGCTGGCTGAAGATGCTGGAGGTGTCAACATGGTGGGTTTCATGAAAAGGTTTGGAGTTACCTTTCTGAGGGTCAAAAGTCTGCTTGAGCAACGAACTCTGGGCGATCTTTTGTCATTTGATGCGTACGCTTTCTCGTCTGATTTCGCGCATGTTGCTGAGGGCAAGCGAGTTTCTGCTGGGCGGGGTGGTGTTCTTGGTGACTTGGGTTCTCATGTTATTGATTTGGCTTCGTGGTTCTTCGGTGATTTGAACGTCGAGACAGCCCAGGTTCTCTCATTGGGAGCCGGAGGTTCTGAAGACTCGGCGACATTTACCGTAAGAGGTCCTAATCGTTTGACCGGTCGATTCGACATTTCTTGGTGCAAGAAAGATTATAGGATGCCCGAGTTTGGCTTCGTTTTGCGAGGAACTAAGGGAATTGTTGATGTTAACGATGATACGATCAAGCTTAAGCTCGGTGAAAAAGAACCGCAACGATGGTTTAGACATGACCTTGGAGACAGTGTTGGTTTCCTCGTCGGGGGCCCCGAATACTATCGAGAAGACGCCCATTTTCTGGAATGCGTAGCTGGAGGTAGCGCAGCTGAGCCCGGTTTTCGAACGGCTTCAAAAGTCGATTTTCTGATTGATCAAATCAAGTCGCATGGTGGGCATGAATGAACCAGAACGAACGAAAATTCCTCTTGGTTGGCGACAATCCGTTTCATGGCATTAGCCATCTTTCGCAAGAAAGGAGTAGAACGCGGGACAACAGGATTGGGACTGTTGATTTTGCCGCAGACCTAGTCAGAGTGTCGAGCGAGAATGGTGCAGACGGGTTTATGTTTACTGTGAGTGAAACGACTCTGTCGATAATTTCAGCGCTTCGGAATAATGGCGTGCTCAAAAATCTTGATTGCTATGCGATTGTGCCTTATGCTTATGAGTACGTGCGGCTTGCAACGCAGACTGGTGGAGTTGCCGGGCTTGCCAAGCGGATTGGCAAGGAGATAGCCTTTTCCGGGAATATGCGAGCCATAATTTTGGGCTTGAAAGGGCTAGTCTTCACAGATTTGAACTCTATTCTCCAGACGTACCTGTTGTACGAGATATCTAGGATAAAATCTGCAGCGGGGAAAAATGTGCGGTTGCGTTCCGTCTTGTTGCATGAGATAATTACAGAAATGGGCCTTGCCTATAATCTAGATTGGCTCTTTAAGGCCTATATCGATTTCATGACTAAGATGCGGATGGAGCCGGGTTTTGAAACGCGTAACTTTGCTTTTCTCGTGAATAAGTTCAAAGAATGGCACATTGACTTTGGGAGTTGCGTGTTCGCGACTCCTTTCAACAAAGCGGGTTTTCAGATGAATCCGTCTCGAGTTAGATGTGAGGATGCTTTGGCAAGCATTTCAGGTCCCTGCGTGATTGCAATGAGTGTGCTCGCTGCAGGGTACCATAAGCCTCCTGAAGCGGTCGAATATTTGAGCCGTCTGCCAAACATCAAGGGTGTGGTCATAGGGGTTTCGAAAGAATCTCAGGCTCGGGAAACTTTCAGGCTTTTTGATGGACTTAGGAAATGATCCGACGTGGACGTTTCTACATATTCGAGGCTTAAGAAGCGCTGATGCACTGTAGTGGCTCGGGGTTAGGTCAATGATCGTGCTGATTTCACTCTTTATTGGATCATCTATCGCTCTGTTGGCTCCTCCTTTGTTCTATTATTTGTGGATGAAGAATAAGGCCAAGATGCCCTGGGGGCTTGCTTTGGATAGCGGTTTTGAACCTGAAGTCACTTTGATCATTGCCACTTTCAACGAGGCGTCGGTTATTGCTGAGAAGCTGGGCAATGTTCAAACTTTGGATTACCATCAGGGAAAGCTTCAGGTAATCGTTGTCGATAGCGCCTCGACGGATGGCACTCTTGATGTGTGCAAGACCTTTCTTAAGACAAGTAATCCTCGATTTCAGACGAGCCTTCTTTCTGAAAATGAACGATTGGGAAAAGCCCATGCTCTTAATTTTGCGTTGCAGTATGCTAAGGGCGAGATAATTGCAACTTCGGACGCTGACTCGTTTTGGGAACCTGATGCGTTGCGAAAGGCTGTTTCGTTTTTTGCTGATCCAATCGTTGGGGCGGTGACGGGTCGAGAAGAACTGCTAAACCTGAAAAAAAGCGTTCATACGCAATCTGAGGGGATGTATAGAAAATTCTATTATGCCCTGAGAATTGGTGAGAGCAAAATCCACTCGACACTGATTTTCCAAGGAGAGCTTTCGCTTTATAGGAGGAGTGCATTTGAAAGTTTTGAAGATCGGCCTGGATACTCGGATGACATTGGTACGATAGTGAAGATGGTGTCAAATCAGCACCGATGCATTTTCGTGCCCGAGGCCGTGTTTCATGACACAGCTGCATTCTCCCTGCGGGGAAGGCTAACGCTCAAATCAAGGCGGGCCCAACATTTGGTTGCTGGAATAATCGAATCCACTAGCTTAAAGATCAGAGGTAAACTTCCACTATCGTCAGCGATTGTCGCCTTCAACTTCTATATGCACGTGCTTTCTCCTTTCCTTCTAGCGCTTGCTCTTATTTCATTTGTTTTTGTGTTGGTTATCGGCTTTCAGGTCTTCTGGTTTCTGATGCTACCATTATGTTTCTTGCTACTATTCAATAAGTCAAGACTGTTGACAATCTCCTACTTAACTAGCAATCTGGCGCTCACAATCGGGCTCATGCGACATATCACTAGGAGAAAAGGTACGACGTGGCGCAAGGTCGAAGAGATGCGAACCAGCTGAAGCACCGTTTCCACGCAGTGTCATGAGTTTCATTGTGATTTGAACCTAGGTCGTCTCGGTTATAGGTCCTGACCATGCGAATAGCACAGGTGAGCCCGCGCTTCTATCCGTACGTTGGGGGAATTGAAACCCACGTTCGAGAGATCAGCAGAAGGCTCCTGAGAGAAGGGATAGAAGTTGAAGTGTTGACGACTGATCCATCCGGAGAATTGGAAAAAACGCAGATCATTGATGGCGTGTTGATAAGGAGGTTCCGTTCGTTTGCCCCCGGTGAAGCCTACTTTCTATCTTGTAAGCTAGAACAGTACTTGCGGAGACACTCCAATTCTTACGACATCGTGCATGCCCATTCTTACAGCGCCTTTCCATCAGTCCATGCTGCCCGAACTAAAACCGCGAACAAGTTCGTTTTCACTCCTCACTTTCATGAAACAGGACATACTTTCTTGAGAAGATTACTTCACGTTCCCTACAGGTTTCTGGGAGGACGAATCTTTGAAAAGGCGGACCGAATCATATGCGTTTCAGAATATGAAAAACGTCTGATACTTCGAAGTTTCAATTTGGACGAAAACAAGATGGTTGTGATTCCGAACGGAATCAACGTGAACGAAATAAGAAGGCACAAGAAGCGTTCTAAGACCGGCAAAATTATCCTTTACGTAGGCAGACTCGAGAGGTACAAAGGAGTGCACTATCTGATCGAAGTATTGCCCAAGCTAGGTGACGATGTCGTACTGCAAATAGTTGGAAAGGGTCCATATCGGGACAGTTTGCTGGCACTTATAGCGAGAACGGGAGTGAAGGAAAGGGTGCAGTTTTTCCAGGATTTGCCCCGTGAAGAACTTTTGCAGAAATATGCCGACGCCGATGTCTTTGCTCTGTTGTCCAGTCACGAAGCATATGGAATAAGCGTCGCGGAAGCCTTATGTTCACGTGTGCCATGCGTTGTTGCCAATGCTTCCGCGTTGAAAGAATGGATTGACGGAAGAAATTGCTTTGGGATTGATTTTCCAATAGATCTTTCAAAGTTGAGCAGTCTTATCAAAAGTGTCATTGGCAGAAATGTTGAATCGTTGAATTTCCTGGAATGGGACGAAGTGGTGGATAGGCTGTTGAATGTATATGAAAGCGTCATGACATCTCACAATATGAGGAGTGCGTTATCTTGAGTATTCTGGTGACTGGAGGAGCCGGTTTTATTGGTTCTCATCTGACTAAGATGCTTCTTGACACTGGCTGGCATGTAGTTGTTTTGGACGATTTCAGTTCAGGGAAGATAGAGAATTTTGATGAGTGGAGTGACTCATCTGCCATCAGGATAGTCCGAGGAGATATTAGGGATAGGAAGATAGTCGACGAGGTGCTCGACGGAATTGATTCAGTTGTTCATTTAGCAGCGTTTGTTAATCCTCCAGAATCCATCAAGAAGCCTTTGGAGACTCATGACGTGAATTTGAATGGCACTCTAAACGTTTTGGAATCATGCCTCAGAAACAGAATCAAAAAGCTTGTTTTTGCTTCATCGGCGGCCGTCTATGGTGATGGCAACCCTTTGCCCTTACGAGAAGGTTGTTGTTTGCGACCTATCTCGCCCTATGCTGCTTCGAAGGCTTCAGCAGAATTCTACTGTAAGATGTATCGCGATTGCTATGGTCTTGGTAGCGTGATTCTAAGATTTTTCAATGTCTATGGGCCTGGTCAAAATACAGGTGAGTATGCTGGTGTGATAACCCGATTTGTTGCCAGCGGACTACAAGGGAAACCACTGACCATCTATGGCGATGGCAGTCAGACAAGGGATTTTGTCAACGTGAAAGATGTGGTGAGCGCTGTGGAAAAAGCTCTTAGTTTCGAATCTGCAGACACAGAGGTTTTCAATGTCTGCACAGGCAAACCAGTAAGCATCAATGAACTAGCACGTTTCGTATGCGAAACTCTGGGAAAGAATCTCGAAGTAAAGCATGCTGAGTCGAGACCCGGGGATATCATTTACAACTACGGAGATCCAACCAAGGCCCAGCATGTTCTGGGGTTCGAAACGCATGTAAACTTTAAAGATGGCCTTGAACAGTTTATCAAGAGCCTGGACTACAGATCTTACAACGGTTGAGACCGATTAGATGCCGACTTGCGACTTATTTTGGAAGAGATGAAATCGAAAAATGAATGTCCTGTTCTTAAGTGAGTTGTTCTATCCACAGGGAGGCGGTGCTGAGTGGGCAACATATCTTTATGCCAACATGCTTAGCAAATCAGGCTTTACAGTTGCAGTGATAACGAACAGGACTGCAGGGGAACCAGAAACGTCCAAAGATGGAGATATAACGATCTACAGGCTTTCACTCTTTGAGAAAAGAGCCAACGTCAAGTATTCGATACTTAGGCGATTCGACGTTTTACTTTCAAGCTTCTTGCGAAAGATGATACGTTGGGCCGATGTAGTGTACGTTCCGAGATACTGGTATTCAGCGATACCAGTATCAAAGTCATGCGGTAAACCAGTCCTTGTTCATCTGCACGATTATGTCAGTGTGTGTCCACTGGCGATTCTCTATAACACATCTGAAGAAGCGGTTTGCAGGAGAACGAGCTTTTCATGTCCCACAGCATGCATTTATCTCTATGAAAAAAGTCAAGGCAAGAAGCTTAACACTTCCTTGCCTTCCGCAGTTTTGAACTCAACTTTCGGTCATTACATGCGATGGCTTGGGAATATCGCCGATGCAACCATTTTTGTTTCTCATGAACAAAAGAGACTAACCTTGGCTAAGGGGTTTTTGTCGAGAGCCAAGACGTATGTAGTGTACAATCCTCAGCCAGAAATTCCATATACCGCCATGGAGGGGGATGGTTTCGCATATTTTGGTGGTTATTCTCTGATGAAAGGTTATCGAGTATTGTGCAAAGCTCTTAGGAACATAAGTCACAACCAAGTTACTCTGCGAGGAACAGGGTTTAATCAGCAGTCAAGAAACTCATTCAGAATCTCAGACAAGGTAGAATTTCATAGGAACGGATGGGTTCAGGCCCATGAGATGCGCGAAGTGTACCGCTCGAGCCGAGCTGTGATAGTCCCATCAATCTGTCCTGAACCTCTGCCTTACGTCATTTATGAAGCGCTGCTTAACGGAAGATTGATAATCGCTTCCAGAATCGGTGGCATTCCAGAGCAGACTGTTGGTTACTCTGGCTGTTACTTATTCACGCCAGGCGACTACAAAGAGCTCTCAAACTTGATAGAATATGTTTCTTCAATTGACAGGGAAGAGGCTTTGGAAATCGGGCTTCGCAATAGAAGCATCTTTCTAAACAGCAATCACAATGAAAAGAGCTTGCGAGACTTCATTAGAATTATTGAAAATTTCGTGTGATCACGTTTGATAAAGTACGCATTGGAGAAAACATGGGCCGGTGCACTACAATAGCCCTTGGAGGAGTATTACTTCATAGCCATCCGTGATCAAAGATTGTGTCGAACCGATAACATCTGTCTGGACAGATGGTGTCGTATACGGGATAGTGTTAGCGATTCTGGAAATGTTGAGTTGACCAGAGATCCCTTGAAGACTGACTGTTCTAGGTTGATCAGTTTTGCAGACTAATAGAATGTTCAGTGTATTATTGTGAACCCATGCGATGCTTCTTAAATCATTCGAAGAACTAGTCGATTCAACAATAGAATCCCCGACCTTCAAGTTTTGACCAATCATTTTTTGCACGAAATAGGGGTACCAAGGCTTTTTGTCATCGGAGTTGACCATACCGAACCCATATCCTACTCCCTTCAATAGCTCCCAAGATTTGCTGCTTGCAAATGCATAGTAGACAGAATATTGAACATTGTTCAGCATACAGTTTCTTAGAGTCAGAGCCGTCCATACCGCACCGAGGACTTGTTGCAGACGTGGATCTGTTCCATTTGTTGCGTATGCAGACCAATTGCTTTCGGAATTAATGGCTGGCAAAGTAGTGCCTGTTGCATTAAACCACTTTTGTTGGGCGTCTTTGACTCCATATATCAGACTGTTGCTTACCAAGTACTGCGTTTCAGCACGTTGAATCCCGCTACTATCGCTTTCACTCGGACCGTAAGAATCGTACTTGTGAAAACTCAAAAAGTCCAGTCGTCCATTGTGCATTACCCAATAATCCAAGAACTTTCTGTAGAGGGAAGAATCGCTTCCAATCAAAATTTGGGGGTTTTCATCATGCATCACATTGTAACAAGTGTTGAAGAGTGTCAGGTAGTATCCGAGCTTAGTCTCATTGTAGTTCCAGTTTGAATAGTAGTAGAAATAAGGTTCATTGATGATCTCGTAGTATCTAACTGGCAGAGCAAGTTGTTTGAAATGCTTCACCCATTCTTTACAGTATGCGGAAAAATCTTCCGGATGAGGCAGAAGAGTAGCGGGATCAGTAGCCATTCCTTTTGGGATTATTATCCCATCATGGTCGCAAAATCCTAAAGTTATAAAAGGTTCAGCTCCAATCTCAAGAATACTTCTGACAACATTGTCCACGTTTGTCCAACTGAAGGTTCCAGTATTGGTTGACTCGTTCCAATGAGAACATGGGTCCAGGATGTGGCTGAAAAACCGAATCATCTTGAACCCAGCGTCTGAAGCAAGTTGCTTGTATTCAGGTGAAGTGGGAAACTGCGCAAGTTCGGCATCCCACGACAATTGAAATCCTAAAGATAGAGCATTGGAACCGACAGTATTGCTGGTTTTCACATTCACGTACACTGGTGGCCAGTAGCTGATCGCACCGGTCAACGATATTGTATTAGAAGACTGAAAACCGTAGGTTGTCGATATCATGCAAAGGACTAGTGCGGCAATGACGACTGCTCTTATTCTGTGTGGGCTCGGCTTCAAATTGACATCTACCTGCAGCTTTCAGTGTTGTTGTGGTGTGTGTCATATCGTAAGACTTAATAAATGTTATCGAACACATGTTCTACATGAATACTTGTCTCGCGTATCGCAAGTCATCGCTACACTACAATCGTTCGCAGTAGCCTCAAGACGAGAGAGCGTTCCAAAAGCCTAAAAGGTATGACTGATGTCCTCTTAAGAAACTAGTTTGCACTGAGGATGAGTAGATGAGCAAATTGAATGTTGCCATAGTAGGATGCGGTTTAGTCTCAATTGATCATATGAAAGCTTGGAGAAAAGTGCCAAAAGCAAAAGTCGTTGCTGTTGACGATGTAAGTGAAAAATTGGCCGAAAATATGGCGAACACGTGGAAGGTTCCTTCGTATTACACATCTTTTTCAAAACTTTTGCAGCGAAAGGATCTTGACATAGTGGACATATGCACTCCACCTCATACCCATGCGCCTTTGGCGGTTCAGGCAATGCAGTCGGGTTTCAATGTTTTGCTTGAAAAACCGATGACCATGACAACAAGCGAATCTGAACAAATCGTAAGATTTCGAAACTCCACGGGAATGAAAGCAGGGGTGATACACAATTGGCTTTTTGAACCTAGTGTCTTAGAAGCCGCTTCTTGTGTGAAACGCGGAGTGCTTGGAAACGTGTACAGTGTTGAAGTTGAAGCTATCGGTACGAAGTATGATTCTATGGCTTCCAACGAAAACCACTGGTGCCACAAGTTTCCTGGGGGTAGATTTAGTGAAATGCTTGCTCACCCAATTTACCTGACCCAACACTTCCTAAATGGGGAAATACAAATCGATAGTTTAAGCGTTTCAAAAATCGGTGACTATGGATGGATGAAATCCGATGAACTAAATGTTGTCTATCGAGTGGGAGAAAAAATCGGTCGAACAAATGCATCTTTCAACGCTTCGAGAGACGCTATCTTCATTAATCTGTATGGAACAGAGGCAATTTTGAAAGCGGAAGTCATAAATGCGACAGTAAATGTGCTCCCAAAGAGAAGAAACAGCCGATTCGACAAAGGGTTTGATTCCGTCAGACAGGCAATCCAATTAGCCAAGTCTACCGCGAAGAATGCTCTTAGTATTGCGAGTGGACGTTGGCTAAGTGGACACGATTTGTACATCAAGATGTTTGCAGAAAGCATCTTGTCTGACACGACGCCTCCTGTATCTGCAGAAGATGGTTGCGAAGTTGTCCAAGTCTTAGAAAAAACATGCCGGGAAATTGAGACGTTGGAAAGCAAATTGCCAGACTAGGCTGGAAGACAGTAGTCATCGCATTGAGGTGGGGATCTTGAGCGGGATGTACTCGTTTCTTGTGAAGAATCTAGTTCTTCCCGTTTACGATCTTTATAGCGGGACCTCCAGATTCAAATTCGATCAAGTTCTGAAAAGAACACAATGGTTTTCCAAGGAACAAATCCAAAATCTGCAGAACAAGAACTTACGCCTACTGCTGAGGCATGCCTATGATACAGTGCCCTATTATCATAAAGTGTTCAAGATCAGGCATCTCCGGCCCGGTGACATAAAGACTGTGAGCGACTTAGTGAAGCTTCCTTCACTCACAAAAGGACAAATTCGAAAAGCTTCCTCAAATCTAGTCTCCTGCACGTTTCCCAAACGGGAACTGATCCCATACCAAAGTGGTGGGACCGGAGATCCGATTAGATTCTTCACCACCAAGGAGAGCTTCAGCTGGGAGGTGGCGGCTGAGTACAGAGCGTACAGTTGGGCTGGATTTTCAAGGGGAGATCGTTCTTTCCTTTTTTGGGGAGCACCCATAGACTTGGCGAAGTCAAGAGCGATCATTAAGAGGTTTACAAATGCTTTGGAGAGAATTACTATTGCAGATACATACGTCGTTACCAACGAAAGACTCGACAAGTTCATAGGGCTGCTGAGACGATCTCAACCAGAGATAATCCGCGGCTATGCTTCGTCAGTGTATATGGTGGCTAATCGGATGGTTGAGAAGAAGATCACTGACGTCAAACCAAGAGCCGTGCTTACGGCGGCTGAAACTCTGTTCAAACCTATGAGGGAGACGATTGAAGCTGCTTTTGGATGTCCTGTCTACGATTACTATGGAAGTCGTGAAGTGGGCGCGATTGCTGCCCAGTGCGATGAACGTTTTGGCTATCACATTAGTGCGGAAAACGTTGCCCTTGAATTTGTCGATAATAATGAACCTGTCTCTGCAGGCGAGAAAGGTGTAATTTTGGTTACGAATTTGAGGAATTTCGGGATGCCTTTCATCCGATACAAAATCGGAGACATCGGCGTTCCCTCTGGGGAAATCTGTAAATGTGGCCGAGGATTACCTCTGATGTCCAAAGTGGAAGGTCGAATATCTGATTTTGTGGCATGCTATGACCAAGTCCAGCAATGCGTCGTACCTATTGGCCCTTTGTATCCGGTTATTATAAGCGCAGTTATGCATTTGCCGATCTTGAATTGTCAAGTTGTTCAGGAGAAAATTAACGAACTCATAGTGAGAGTTGTCAGAGGCAAAGGCTATTCAAAGAAACATACTGATTTCTTGGTGGATTACATGAAGAAGCATCTAGGATCTTCGATAAATATAGATGTCGAATTTGTAGACTTTATTTCTCCTCTGCCTAGCGGAAAGCGATCCGTTTTTCGCTCGAAGATAGATCCATTTGAGCTTTCTGCCAAAGCAAGAAGTGACTGAATAGCATTTCCTAATGTCGGAAAATAGGAAGTCAAATTCCGAATGATCCGCAAGAACATGGAGGGAGACTCATGGACGAACAAAGCAAAAAATACGCCTTAGAGGTATCGATTTTCCTGTGCTTGATTGCATTGGCGGTGTCTCTTGGGCTTACCAACATCGTTCCAGTTGGATCACTAACGGCTTATAGCTTCAAAATTTTCAACCTCGTATTTTACGTCCCACCAGCCCTTTGGGTTGTTTTTCTCGTTTTCGGAATTGCAATTATACTATTTCATCTTAGGGATGCGTCTTGGATCTCTCACAGTACCTCGCACCGCCTCATTTTAGCACTGTCACTCGTCATTGTTATTGTGTTTCAAACAATCCCATACATAACTGAGTCAAACCCAAGATTTGTTGATAGTTGGGTTCATGGAACATCTGCTAAAGGAATACTCACAAGCGGCAGCCTTCAACTGGACAAATTAGGGTACCAAACCTACCCTTTGTCTTTCATCTTCTTGTCAACGTTTTCGCAAGTTTGTGGAATTGAACTCGTCTCGCTTCTGAGAATAGTACCTTTGGTGTTCGCCGCCCTTTTCTTTTCATTCTTGGCGTTTTTCGCAAACGAACTCTTCAGCGATATCAAGCTCACTTGCATGTCTATATTGGTTTATGGTCTATCAACATACGAATTGACGTTTCATTTTTCACCAGAAATATTCGGATGGCTGTTCTTTTTCTTGGGTCTTGCTTTCATTGCGAAGGGAATCAAAGATGACACCACGGCTTTTTCCCGCTCTCGATCGAGTTACGTAGTGGTTGTTCTTTTGATTTTCGCGATCTCCATTACTCATCCCGTGACTCAATTCATGTTTGCGCTGATCCTGTTGATTCTTGTGCTTTTCAGAAAAAGGATATGGAACCATCGGCTCCACTCTGAAAGAACGTTCCACCTTCTAGTCATAGCTTTAGTAATATTCTCGGCATGGGCATTGAATTTTGCGATCTCGTATTTGTCTAGTATTCTTTCTTGGTTTCTTTCCACATTCCTCAGAGTAATCTCAGACTTAGGATTCTCAACCGCTGCTCAACCCTTCCAGCAAGACTTTCCTTCCGCTATCAGTAATTTGCTAGTATATAGGCAGTCACTTTACCTTACGACGTTGCTCGCCGGTTTTGGCGGTTTGTACTTGCTTTCTAGAAGAAACCATAAGGAGTCTTTCTTCCTTTTAGCTTTGCTCCTCGTGAGCTTTGTTGCTTTTCCCTTGACCCTATTCGGAATTTTGCCGTTAGAAAGATCAATAAAGCTGGCCTTTATTCCGCTCTCAATATTGTCTGGCTATTTGATCGTGAAAAGAAAGAGAGTCGGTGCCGTTGCGATCGCATTCCTTCTGATGACTATCCCAGTGAACTTTGCATCCCTCTACTGGAATGAGGTCGGAAAGAGTATGACACATAGTTGGGAGATCAGCTCTGCCATGTTTATAGGTGCCCGCTTCAATGGCGTGATTCTGGGGGAGTTCAAAGAAACAGCGATTGACAATTTCTACGGTAATTTCAGCAAGGTGTACAACGACTATTATCAAGGAGGCAACAGACCGGACCTTTCGGATCTATTCAATTATTCCTTCATTGAAGGGCACAATGTCGGACTTATTTATACAACTCAATTGACCGTTCTCAGTACAAATCTGCATTCGGAAAACGACCCGAATAGTCTATTCTTGAACCTCCCGTTTCTCAATCTCGTACATTCAGACGGATATTCGTGGGTTTACACTTCGAATCGTGACGGTAGCGTTTGAGTTAGCGCGCGGGCTACGGGTTGACGACAAGAACATTCAACCTTCGGCGAGTTCGATGAATAGTCTATCGGAAGACGCAATAAACGTTATTATATATTTGTACGACGGAAAGACAGTGACTTTGGACGTAGGTTTCATGGCATTGATGGTTATTGGTCGAAATCAAAGTCGCGAACTGTGTGCTGGGGCGAGAACATTAACGTTTGGACAAGCACGTCTACAGCGCGCGCGTGCACAACAACAAAACACATGTCTGAACCTTTTGTAAGAAATTCAACTGACGTAACTTTGAACACGTGAGGCTACACAATTCGCTTCTAGTAGAACAATTTGGAAATGTTCTATAATTTGGGTACAATACTGTTTATATAACACTTTTCGAATTGAAGAGAGAGGAGAAGGAACAACATTACACTTTGCATTTAGTAGGGAGGGTCATGTTTAATGGCAAAAGCACGTATTGGACTAACTAGACAGACTATTGTATGGGCCCTGTTGGCAACTCTATTGATCAACGGATTTGGATTATTGATTTCAGTCGGCTTGGCAGCTCCATTGCTTAATCTTAAGTGGAGTCGTAACTTGGGCGCTAATGCTCGTACTTTCATTTCTCCGCTTGCCGCTGATTTGGTGGGGGATTCTGGTCTGGAGATCGTTACGATAGGCGGCAGTAGCGATGGTGGGAATGACGGCACCATAACCGTTCTAGATGGAAATACTGGGAACACGATTTGGCAGGTTTCTCCCCAAGCTAGGGGCTGGGGCGGCGTCGGCATGCATACCTGCTTTGAGATCGCTGATCTAAACAATGACGGCGAACAGGAGATTATCGTTGCAGCGAAAGGCGGAACCTTGGTTTTGCATGGAAGCGACGGCAGCTTATATTGGAGGAATCCGGCAGCAACAGGAGCAGAAAACTATCTCTCAGTAGGAGACATTAATGGAGACGGTTATCTTGAGATTTTTGTAAACCAAGGCGACGCACCATACAATAGTGTTGGATATGACTGGATCACTTCCTTAACGTATGATGGGAAAATACTGCACCAGGGTTGGAGTTGGCACCCATGCTGGGGAGGCATAACACTTGGCGATACAAACAATGATGGAAAATTCGAGCTCTATCAAGGCGATAGAGATAACGGTTACGCCAACGACGTGGATACATTCAAACGTGGAGGTGGCGGCGTCCGCGCTTTGGATGCAGCCACATTGACGCCCTTGTGGAATGTTCCGGATGTTCTTTGCAGCTCGCAAATGCCGATACTGGCAGATGTTGATAAAGATGGCATTAAGGACGTGATAATAGCTGATCAGAGTAGTGGCCTCGCAGTGCTTAACAGTGCTGACGGCAGCGTCGTAACCACAGGCGGCAAGTACAGGAAAGCCTCTTCAGTTAGTATAAATTCTCATTCGCAGCCGACGGTGGCGGATCTTGACAGCGATGGAAACTTAGAATGGGTGTCTTGTCTCAATTCCAGGGTGAGGGCCTTTGATCTTTACAACTGGGTCAGGGACACTACTCTTCTCAACGAGACCGGAGGCGAAATTCAATGTTTTGAGCCCCCGAAGGCTGGGGATGTTACTGGTGATGGTTTGTTGGATCTCATAGCAGTCACGGTGCCCGGCGACATTTACGTTTATTCTAATGGTTTTTCTTTGGTTGAGCACGTCAACCTGCCGTTTGGGGGCGCCAGTGCGATGACTCTGGTGCAAGATGTTGATGGTGACGGTCTGAACGAATTGGTTGTTGTGAGCTCGTGGGGGATGATGGCTTGCTACAATACGCCTGGCATAACGCCAGATCCGAAGCCTAGAACTGGAAACACGTTCTACAGCGAGGGAAGACAGGGCGCGGCAGAGTACGTGGCGCCTCCGATTCCTGTTCAGCCGACTCTTAATGAGGAATGGCCGACTAATAGCTCGACGAATCAAGTGCGGAATCCCACTCTCTCCGTCAGGGTGGCAGATTTTCAACAAAACTCTATGAGCATCACATTCAGCACTAACACTTCGGGAAATTGGGAAACAATAAACTCTCTCAATGGTGTTGGAAATGGCATCTACAACGCCACAACTTCGAGCATGAACCAGTATGGAACGAAGTATTATTGGAGAGTTACAGCTTCCGATGGGACTCATTCCACTAATGAGACTTATCAATTCACCACTCTTTCGACTCCCCCGATTCAGGGAAATCCCTCTCTGATATTGTCCGGAAGCTCGTTGGTTGCCTCAAATGTCAGCACTTCAGATGTTAACGGAGACGTGGTGAGCAATGTCTACAATTGGTACGTGGACGGTGTTCCTTACGCAAACTTATATCTGCCCTTTGACGCTCGTGGCAGCAGCAATCCTATGGTTACTGAGACCGTTTTTGAAGATGGCTTTGAAACTGGGTTAGCTAGCTGGAGCAATGGTGCTTGGACTCGTGTTTCTAGCCAGAGCCATTCTGGGACATGGTCGGCGCAGGCTGATGGTTCGTCGACTACCTTGACTTCTGTGAATGTTGACACTTCTGCAGGCGAGGGTTTGACTGTGTCTTTCTGGTATAGAGACGTTGGAATTGATGATGCTGACGATGTTTATCTGCAGTTTTGGAATGGGTCTGCGTATCATAACATTTTTGAGTTGGGGAACACTAGCCCCGAGGGAATTTGGCATTTCTATTCGGCTCAAACCTTCAGTCCTCAGTTCTCGAGGACCGACTTTAGAATACGATTTTCTGCGGCGTCGATGTCAGATGACGAGTTCCTTTGGATTGATGATGTGTCGATAACAGTGCCGTCGCGGACCAAAGATTATTCTGAGTACAAAACTGACGCTACTGTTCATGGTGCTCAGTGGACCAGTGATGGTGTTGTTGGAGGTGCTTACGTTTTTGACGGAAGGACTGACTATATGCGGATTCGGGATGTTTCGAGTTTGGATGGTGATGGTGCTTGGAATGAGCTGACGATAGAGCTTTGGATCAAGCCTTTGGCTGAGGCGATGGGGCCAAGGATAATCGCGAAAAAAGTCGCTGGCGACAGTACCGGCGATTATATGATTGGCTTTCAGACTTCTGGAAGTCCGTCGAACACTCTCTTTTTTGGCGTTTACAATGGCTCTAGTTGGCAAGATACATGGGACGACACTAACACCCATTTGAACGTTGGTAGCTGGTATCACGTCGTGTGCACTTATGAATCTGGTCCGGGCTTGAAAATCTACATCAATGGTACGCTGAGGCAGAACAAAGCTTTATCGGGTCCGATATTCAATAACGATGCGAGTGAGTCGATTTTCGGCTCTCCTCTATTCATCGGTCAAGATGGCACTGGAGACGCAAGTAGGCGATTCTTCAACGGCGTTCTGGATGAGATCAAGATTTATCGGCATGCCCTCTCACCTGAGCAGATAATGCAGAATTTTCTTGATGCTGGAAATGGCCAAAGTAGTCATGCCACAATAGTTCCGCAGGAAATGGAAAATGGCCAGACCTGGACCTGTAGAGTAACTCCGAACGACGGCTTTGGCGATGGAGCCTCGGTGATTTCAAACGGTATTACCATCACTAAGTATAACTTGATTGTTGGTGTTCAGGGTTATGGCAGCACTGTTCCTGCTGTTGGTACGCACTCGTATGTTGCTGGTTCGGCGGTTTCTGTTCAGGCTTCTCCGAGTGCTGGCTGCACGTTGAGCCACTGGCTGCTCAACGGTACGAGTGTGGGTTCAGCCAACCCGTACAGTGTGACCATGAGCGAGAACCGTAACTTGACGGCTGTCTTTGCTGAGGTTCAGGACGCGTACACTTTGACGGTTTCTACGGTTGGTAGTGGCTCTGTCGTTAAGGTTCCTAACCAGGCGTCGTATCATTTGGGTGACGTTGTTCAGTTGACTGCTACTCCGAGTGCTGGTTGGAGTTTCAGTGCTTGGAGTGGGAACTTCTCTAGTTCAGTTAACCCTGTTTCTGTCATCATCAACGGGTCTACTTCTGTTACGGCTACTTTCATTCAGGACGCGTACACTTTGACGGTTTCTACGGTTGGTAGTGGCTCTGTCGTTAAGGTTCCTAACCAGGCGTCGTATCATTTGGGTGACGTTGTTCAGTTGACTGCTACTCCGAGTGCTGGTTGGAG
>Ga0315280_10004814_pt1 | contig 19631 bp, 19 predicted proteins | sample YL17G06_40_MG_FD_203697 | JGI IMG/M metagenome (GOLD analysis project Ga0315280, IMG submission 203697) | Sediment microbial communities from Yellowstone Lake, YNP, Wyoming, USA - YL17G06_40 | ecosystem: Environmental > Aquatic > Freshwater > Lake > Sediment | place: USA: Wyoming | collected... | reverse complement strand
GAAAGGAGTCAGAGCTCCGACGAGTAGAGTACCCGCCACGCCAAAGAGCACTTGGATCCCAAGGGATGTCCACACCAATCCAGGTAACTGATCGATCTCCCCATGTCCTAGATACTCTGCCACAAACTTCGTTGTGGCGCGCCCCAGGCCGAGATCGAAGAGGCTGAAGTAGCCCAGCAAGACCCAGGCAATGGAAAGGATACCGAAGCTCTCTGTGCCCAGGCCTCGAACGACATAGGGGATAGTGGCCAGCCCGACAAGGAGCGGAAGGACCTGCCCCATGAGGTTCAGGGCTGTATTGCGCGCCAGCAATCCACCGTGTATTTCAAGCGGGCGTTCCATCAGATTTGGTGTGTGGTCCTGCGGTTCGCCACTGCCCCGAATCGAGTCCCCCCCGCGTACACGGAAACCTCTCGCCGAAACCGGAGCAATCCCTTGCGGTCGCACCCGGAGCAGCCCACTCAAGAGCACGGGTGCGCAGGAGGAGCCAAACAGGAAGTTGCCAAAGTGCTAGGTTTTGTCGCGGTGCTTGGACTCGCCCGGCGCATGCGCGCCATATCCGTAGCCGTAACCGTACCCGTAGCGATAGTAGTAGCTATACCCGTAGCCCTCCCGGCGGAAGTCCACATCGTTCAGGGCGACTCCCAAGATGCGGGCCCCGGCACCATAAAGGAGCGTCCGAGCGCGACGGACGACGTCATAGGGTGTCTCGTAAGCGCGGACTACCAGAACCACAGCATCGGTAAGAGTTGAAAGAATTCGGCTGTCAGCGACGCTCAGCAAGGGAGGAGAATCCAGCAAGACGTATTCAAACTCTGATCGGAGCTGCCGCAGCAGCTCGCCGGCGATAGGCGCGGAGAGAACCTCTGCGGGATTCGGAGGAATGGGGCCGCAGGGGATTACGCTTAAATTCGCCACGCCTGGAACCGGCAGGATCGCTTCCGGCAGACCGACATGGCCAGTCAAGCACTGCACGAACCCCGGCTTGTTCTGGACGCCCGTGGAGCGATGGCAGGCCGGCCGGCGCATGTCGCAGTCAACGATCACCACTTTGTTCCCGAGGCTCGCAAGCGTCGCACCCAGGTTGACCGTAATCGTGGTCTTGCCTTCTTCGGGCAAGGCACTGGTAATCAGGAGCATCTTGGGCACGGGGCTGGCAGAAAGGAGAATCGAGGTTCGCAGCGAACGGAAGGCTTCAACAAATGAGGGGTTGGTCTGAATCGCCGGGGCATGAGTCGTCGCTTGCCGGGCCGGAGCCAAGGACAGCGACTTTTTATCCGCCGCCTTCCCCGCGCCGAGGGCTGCAAGCGATGGCAGGACGCCCAACGACGGCAGCCGGAGGAGCGTTTCCACTTCATCCGGCGTCTTCAGCGTGTTGTCCAGATACTCCTGGAAGACCGCCAATCCGATTCCCAACCCCAACCCCAGGATGATGCCCAGTGCCAGGTTTAACACCACCCGGGGTTTGACTGGATTTTTGGGCGTCTCGGCCGCATCGACGATCCGGATGTTGCTGGCCTTCAATCCTGCCGAAACCTGGGCCTCCTTCAGACGCGTCAGTAGGCCCTCGTAGAGCTGCTTGTTCGTGTCCACTTCGCGTTTGAGAATGTTGTACTGGATGGATTTTTCGGCGATCTCGTTGACGTCCTTCTTTTGCTGCTCGAGCGCCTGGGACAGATACTTCTCATTGGCCACCGCCGACCGATACTCATCAACGATGTTCTGGGCGAGGGCCTTCTTTTGGCGGTCCAGCGCCGATTGTACGGTGTCGATTTGTTTCTTGAGTGCCACCGCCTTCGGGTAGTCTGGCTTGACCGTCGCCGTCAACTGAGCGTAGTCACGCTCGAGTTCCGAGAGGCGCACCGCCAAATCCTGAATCAACCGGTTCGAAAGGAATCCGGGCAAATCCTGAACTTTGCCGGCCCGCACCAAGCTGTAAAGGGACTCTTTCTGGAACCGTTCCGCCTGCGCCTTGGTATATTCCTCCTGCAGTTGCGCCAAGCGTTCATTCACCAGGTTTTTCTTTTCCTCCACGAAGAGGATGGAATTGGCCTGGGCGTAGGCCTGCAAAGAGTCTTCGGACTTCTCGAGCTTGGCCTTGAGGCCAACGAGCTGATCCTGAAGCCATTCCGAGGCCTTCACCGTCTCGTCCCATTTCACCTGCAGGTTCTGGTAGATGTAGTCAGCCGCGAGCTGGTTCGCAACGCGGGCGGCGAGTTTGGGATCTTCGGAATCAAACGACACCTCAACCAGATTGCTGCGCCTCACCGGAGCGACATCCACCGAGTCAATAAAATGCTTCACGCTGTTGCGATAGTAGTCCGCGGACGTGTCCGGCGGGCCGGGGTTGGAGGCCGAAGGAATCTTATCCGGGTCGGTCTCGATTAACCCGAAGGGCCAACGGTTTCGATAGAACTCTGGGTTTCTGTGAAGTTGCAGCGTCTGCGTGACGCGCTCGGCCAGCGTGCGGCTCTGCATAACCTTATACTGGGTCTCGCGGTAACTGTCGATGTCTACCGTGCTAATCTGGAGAACTTCCTTGAAGTTCAGAACGTTTGGCTGCTCAGGATTGATCTCGACCAGCACCTTCCCCTGATAGATGGGTTTCTGTTTGAGGGTGCCAATCGCCACCGTCGAGAAAACCACAAGAAGACAGGTGAGCACGACCCAGCGGCGCTTGAGGATGATCTGCCAGTACTCTCGCAGATGCCGGAATTCCTCCGGCGAGATGTCCAACACTTCCTGCTCATGGATCCCCTGAAAGCCGGCCGGAGCAAGACTCTGCGTCTGGTTTCCCTGGCGAAGTTCGATCTCGTCCATCAGTTCCTCGGGGGACTTGACCAGAGCTCTATCGTCGGTAAATCAGGATGCCGCTAATCGTGCCGATCGTGGCCTCTGCGCCGCGTTTGAGAGCGCCCTTGGCCGCGCTGCCGGGAACAAACAGGATGTCATTCGAAGCCAGCTCAGCATCCTGAGCTTTCCCTGCCAGCACCTTCCGTAAGTCAATGGGAATCTCGCGCCGGGCGCCATCGGGTGATTGCCGGATGATGCGCGCGGAGCCTTTCGCGGCCGTGCTGAGAAGACCTTCCGCCATCGCCAGCGCCTGCAAGACCGTAACGCGTTCGCGATCCTCCAAAACAAATCCGCCCGGCTTCCTGACGTCCCCGACCACATACACGATGTCGGCCTTGGCCACGCTGATTATGTCTAGAGGGTGAATGCGAATATTGAGGGCGCCCTCATGCGAAAAGAGCAGTCGCTGGATATTAATCTCCAGCTTGTCCAGGGCTACAAGGTTCATCCCCTCAGCCAACGGGATGTCCTCAAAGCCGCCCTTCCGGGTGACGAACAGCGTTCGCCCGGCAGGCGTACTGCTGCGCTTGGCAAGGCCTCCCGCCATGGCGAGCATTTCGATCAGGCTTCGCGGGCCAGTAAGCTGGTAAAGGCCCGGCCTCTCCACGGCGCCGATGATCGAGACCGGCTGGGCATGGAATTCCTTGATAAAGATGCTGACTTGGGGGTTCTGGAGGTACGTTTCACCGTACCTGTTCTCGACCTCTTCCCGGAGCTGCTCGGAAGTCAAGCCCGCCGCTTTAACCCGCCCGATCAGGGATAAGACGATCGTCCCGTCATTGGCCACCCGGACGGACTTGGCAAGTTCGGGAACGTTAAAGACCTCAACGTCAAGCACGTCCTCAGGGCCGATAATATAGTTACCCCCCAGCCTCTCCGCGGGTGCCTCCTGCTGATGCTCGGAACCGGGGAGCGCCGCTGGGGCCGACGTTCCCTCGATGCTCTGAACGTCCGGGGCGACCCGCAAGTCATGAGGACCCAACCGTCCGTCGCTTGAGTCGGCAGGTCCCGGGCGCGCGGGCTCATTTTCCTGGCTCTGCGCGCGCAGGTTCACTGTCACGCCAACGAGGAAGACCTCCAGAATAACAACGAGAGTGCGCTGAAACCCGAAAGAGAGAACCTGCAATGCCTGCCTCAGCTACCCCGTGGGTCGGGAGAAGTGTTTTGGAGGACCGGAGTCTCCGCGAGAACCGCTTCGGCCCTGTCGCGAAGTCCAACATTAAACGAGACTTTACCGCTATGTCAAGGAGACTTCTTCCCTAGAACTGGAACGGTACATCGTATCCCGCTGTGCGGTTGAAGTGCGTGAGATGCGGAGAGGACAGATGACTGCCTTGCTGGGGGAGAGCAAGGCAGTCGCCGCGCGTGCTTTGGGCCCGCAGGCGGGCTTGACATGAAGCGCCATCCGCACCATGCTGCGCGCCTGGAGTGCCGGCAGGCGAGCCAGTCGGTTGCCACCCTCGGCAACTACTCGAATCATGGCGGCTCCCCCCTCTCGAATCATGAAGAACCGGACGCGCATTTTCCTGCTCGCAGGACTCACCGCAGCGGTTGTGGTCGCACTCCTCGTTCTTCCGCTGGCAGAGTGGGCCCAGGGTGTCGTCGGATGGGTCCGGAGGCTGGGGCCGCGCGGAGCGTTGATCTATGCCCTGATCTATGTGGTCGGCGCCGTATTGTTTGTGCCGGAGACACTGCTGACGGCAGGCAGTGGATTTCTTTACGGTCCGGTTTACGGCACGCTGCTGGTCGCACCCGCCAACGTACTGGCCGCCAGCATTTCCTTCCTCCTCACCCGGTCGGTGGCGCGCAACTGGGTCGCGAAGCACGTGGCACGTTCCCCCCGGTTCACGGCCATTGACCACGGCGTGGGCCAGCACGGGTTCAAGATCGTTCTTCTCATCCGTCTGCAACCGGTCTTTCTTCCCTTCGCGGTCCTCAATTACGGGCTCGGGCTGACCCGCGTCCGCCTGCGCGATTACGTGCTGGCATCCGGCGTCGGGATGCTTCCCATCAATATCCTGTACGTCTACCTCGGCTCCGCCATCCACGACCTGACGCATTTGGTTCGGGGAAACCTTCAGGGTGCCGGGCACTGGAATCGGGTTTTCTTCTGGGGAGGACTGGTAGCCACTGCCCTGCTCGTCCTCGCGATGGGTCACATTGCGCACCAAGCCCTCCGGCGAGAACTGGAAGGAGCGAACGCTGCCACCAACAACGATCAGGCTAGTCGGATATAAAGTCCTGAATGGGTACGAAGCGGAACCCAGCTTTTCGGGCGCCCTCGATGATGCGGGGTAATGCTCGGACGATGCAGGTTCGGTCGGGCGGTGCGGCCGCCGGGGCTTCCGTCGACCCGGCTGTGCTTTGATCAGACCTCCAACGACGCAGGGTTTGCCTCCAGAATCCTTCGTACCCCTCCAGTCCGTCGTGAAGCAGGATGATCGAGCCGGGACCCAATTTCTCGAGCGACAACCGGACGATGGAGTCTTCATCCTCTTTCCAGTCATAGCCCGTGTCCGACCACTGCACGACCTTGAGCCCTCGCTCACGGAGCACCGGATAAAGGCCAAACCACCGTGCGCCATACGGCGGGCGGAAGAGTAAGGGTCGTCGCCCAGTGATTTTTTCGATCACCTGCTGGGCGCGATCGATCTCCTGCGCCATTTGCGCGCTGGTCCGCAGGTAAGGAAACAGATGAGAATAGGTGTGATTGCCGATCGCGTGGCCTTCGGCCGAGATCCGGCGGAGAAGCTCCGGGTGGCGTTCGGCGTTACGGCCGCAGACAAAGAACGCGGCGGGAATCTGCCGGTCGCGAAGGATGTCGAGAATCTGTTCCGTAGAAGGCGCCGTGGGGCCGTCGTCAAAAGTGAGGGCGATCTGATTTCCGTCCGCCGGACCTCGCACCAGGGCCCGCCCAAACACCTGCGAACTGGGGACACTGCACGCGTACCAGAGGAGGACTCCACCCGCGGCCACGACCAGTGCGCTTGCAGCGAGCCAAATCATGCCATGGTTCTCCGTCCGAATTGATTATATTTCGGGGACGAACGCCTCGTCAGCCTCACTTTAAGCCGCCCGCTGGGCGTTGCGTATGCTCACTATAGCGCAAGTGGAAACAATTCTCCGGCGGCGGGAATGCTATAATTTCTCGCTTTTCATATCGGTTCCAATCTTGCCTTCCGGGATGGCATAAATGGCTGCAAAGAAACCCGCGCGACGCATGAGGACAACCAATGCTCGCCTGTTCGCCCGCCTCAAGACCAAGGCCGCGGAGGTGGGGATCATCGGGATGGGCTATGTGGGCCTGCCGCTGGCCCTTTCCTTCGCCCGTGTCGGATTCAAGGTGACGGGCTTCGACATCGATCCCGACAAGATCGAGAAGTTGCAGCGGCGCGAGACCTACATCCGGCACATTCCTTCTGCCGCCATTTCCGAAGCCATTGTCAAACATGACTTCCGATTCACGGATGACTTCCGGAAGCTCCGGGATATGGACGCCATCCTCATCTGCGTCCCCACCCCGCTCGACGAGCATCGCGAACCCGACCTGTCCTTTGTTCGCAATACGGCGGAATCGATTGGGGCGGTACTGCGGCCCGACCAACTGGTCGTCCTCGAGAGCACAACCTATCCCGGCACGACGGAAGAAGTGGTGCTTGCGGTTCTCGAGAAGTCGGGATTGCATTGTCCCGTCGCCCCTTACACCGTCAGCGGCGCCAAAGTTGAGTTCGCAGGGGAACTGCAGGCAGATTTTCTCCTGGCTTTTTCACCCGAGCGTGAAGATCCGGGGAACAAGCAATTCAAGACGCACGAGATCCCCAAGGTTATCGGCGGGGTGAACGGGCCGAGTGCTCTGGCGGCACAGATGCTTTACGGGCCGGTGTTCGACAAGGTGGTGCTCGTTTCCTCGACGCGCGCCGCAGAGATGACCAAACTCCTGGAAAACATCTACCGCTCGGTGAACATCGCCCTGGTGAACGAGCTCAAGTGCCTGTGCATGCGCATGGGAATCGACATCTGGGAAGTGATCGAAGCCGCCAAGACCAAGCCGTTCGGCTTCACGGCGTTCTACCCCGGGCCCGGGCTGGGGGGACACTGCATTCCGATCGATCCCTTCTACCTCACCTGGAAAGCGCGCGAGTATGGTTTCCCCACGCGCTTCATCGAGCTGGCCGGAGAAGTCAACACAGCCATGCCCGAACACGTGGTGGCCTCGCTGGCGGAAGCGTTGAACCAACGCAAGAAATGTCTGCAGGACTCGCGAGTCCTCATCCTGGGCGTAGCTTACAAGAAAGACATCGACGACCTGCGGGAGTCACCCTCGCTGCGCATCATCCAGCTTCTGCAGGCGCGCGGCGCGAAGGTTGATTATCACGACCCGTACTTCCGGCAACTACCCCGGACACGCCACTACAACTTCGGCCTCACGTGTGTGGAACTGACGCCGAAGACACTGGGAGGTTACGACGCAGTCCTGATTGCGACCGGCCATTCCAGCTACGACTATCGCGCCATCGTCCGGCACGCGCGCTTGGTGGTCGACACTCGCAACGCGACCCGCAACGTAACCGAGGGCCGCGAGAAGGTTGTCCTGTGTTGACGGGCCAGGCACAGGCTGCTCAAGGCGCGCGCTCAGGTTGGGCGGCCCCAGTCTTCCCGGACCACTCATAGGAGAGACTCCGATCCACATCCTCCCCATTGCGCAGGTTCGCTTGGACCGGCGGGAACTGGCAGCAGTCGAGCGCGTTCTGAAGTCAGGCCGATTGCGAGCGGGCCGCGTGGTGGAGGATTTTGAACACCGCTTTGCGGCAGCCGTCGGCGCACGGTTTGCCGTGGCAGTCAATTCGGGCACCGCAGCGCTGTACCTCGCTTACCGGGCTCTGCTCGAGGCAGGCGATGAGATCATCGTGCCGGATTTCACTTTCATCGCCACCGCCTCAATGGCCCTGGCGGTGGGAGCGAAGCCGGTTTTCACCGATGTTGACCCGGAGACCTTCACGCTCGATCCCGCCGATGTCGAGCGACGGATCACCCGGCGCACGCGGGCGCTCGCCCCAGTTCATCTTTACGGTCAACCCGCCGATATCGCCTCGCTCACGCGACTGGCGCGCCGTCACCGACTGAGCGTGATTTGGGACGCCGCGCAGGCCCACGGCGCGCGCTTCCACGGCTGCGACGTGGGCTCGTTTCCGGATGTGGTCTGTTACTCGTTTTATCCCTCGAAGAACGTGACCACCGGCGAAGGCGGGATGCTCACCACTTCCGACGCGAAGCTGGCCGCTGAGTTTCGGCTGGCGCGCTCGCATGGCGAAGCAAGCCGTTACCGGCACATCCGCCTGGGCTTCAACTTTCGCCTGACCGACTTCGCGGCCGCGCTCGGGCGGGAACAGTTGCGCAGGCTCCCGGCCGCGATTCGCGCGCGGGGACGCAACGCTGCGTCACTCACGCGCCAGCTTGAAGGTACCTCGGGGATTCTGTTGCCACGCCCCGCAGCCGGCGTTCTCCACGCCTTCAACCTCTACACTCTGCGGCTTGACCCCGCGGTCTTGCACCTTTCACGCGAAGAGTTCCGGCGGGCCCTCGCCCAACGAGGCATCGAGAGCGCCGTTCACTACCCTACACCGCTCCACCGACAGCCGATTTTCCGCGGCTTCGGCAGCGACCGGGATTTTCCGGTAAGCACGCACCTCGCGCAGACGGTCCTCTCCATTCCAGTGCATCCTGGACTGACGGAGCGCGATGTGGCGCGGATCGTCCGCGCTGTGCGCGAAGTGGCAGGAGCAGCCACGTGGGTCTAACGGCGGTGCTTTCTTTTCGATTGCCGAGAGCCCGGCTGTTTTGAGGAATTCCCCGTCCGGGCTTCATCCGCCCGCCGGCAGACTTCATCGTTATAGTGGTCGATCGCCTCGAGCAATGGCGCTCCTCCGAAGGTTTTGGAGGCGCGGATGATCGCCGCCACATCCTTCGGCAGGCAGCGGCCGCGGTAACCTCGCTCTTCGGTGACGATGGTGTGCGAGCGGCCAATCCGTTCGTCGGCCAGCCAGATCTCACGCAGTTCGTGGTAGTTCACTCCATACGCCTGGGCCAGATCGTAGAACTGGTTCACAAAAGCGACTTTAGTGGCCAGGAAACAGTTTTCCATGTACTTGCACAGCTCAGCCGTTCGGGCGTCCGTCATGTAGTAGCGGACGAGCGGACCGAGGTGAGCCTGGTAAGCGGTCACCACCCGAGCGCAGAGATTTTTTTCGCCGCCGACAATCACGAACCCGTGGCCCTCGATGCCTTTCCACGGGTGCCAGCGCGTTTCTCCGACATACTCGGGGCTGAAGCAGATTCTCTTTCCCGTGGTTTCGACCAGGCGGTCCACCGTGCCCGGCGGGACCGTTGACTTCAAGCACATGGGCGGCTCAACCCAGGAAACAACTTGCTGGACTGCGGAGATATCGCACGCGCCGCCGCGACCCTCAGGCGTCGGAACAGCTATGAAGACCAGATCGCAAGACTGAATCGCACCCTTTCGGTCCTCGCTGTTCATGCCTTGGATAAACTTGTCGTACATCTGCACATCCGGGCTACCGTCTTCTCCGCCGAATAACTTCGAGAGCGCTCGCCCGACGATTCCGTATCCCACAATCCCAATCTTCATAATGGAGCCTCCCCTTCGTCCTCCAACGGACACGCCATTCGGAGTTTCCGTCGCCTGTACGCCACCTTCAGCCGCAGGCAAGAAGGGGACTAAAGCTAAGTCACGCCTCTCGACTTTGTCAATCGGCACAAGGTCTTGTCGATGGCATCTCCGCCACAGCGTCCGTATCTGACAGATTCTGCAAGGGCGAACGTGGGAGAGAGGCACCCCATTTCAAACATGTTTGAAACTCGTCCGGGTCCGGCGAGTTTCTGCACTTGTCCGTATTAACTTTCTCTAGGAAGGAGGTGACGAGTATGCTAGCATATACCAGAAGCAAACCCGCAGCCACAAAGTGGCCGTGGCCGCCGGTTTATTGAATGTGCGAAAGTCGCGGGCAGGCGGGGCAGCGCCCCTGCCCCGTTGGCCTGTGACTGAGGTCGGTTTGTGGGTTATCACGTTGCGCTGGCCCTATCGTTGCTCCTCGGTGCGACCATCCTGGTGAGGGGGGGCCAAGGCCGCTTCTTGTCGAAGTTCTCGGCTTTTTATTCATACATAGTCTACTTCCTGGCGACCGGCCTCGTTTTACACGTGATTTATTTGATTGCGCCCCAGTACTTCGTGACTCTGTTTTGGCTGCGGTTCTTCACGCTGGTACTTGCCGAATTCGTTTTGGTGGTGGAAATCGGGGACCATCTTTTCAAACGCTATCCTGCCCTGGGCGCCCTGGGGCGCGTGGTCACGTTCGGCATCGCGGGAGTGTTTTTCGCTCTGTACATTCTCCCCGCGCTGGTGGAAGCACGGCCCACGGATATGGCGGTGCTCGACCTCGTCAAGCGCTCCGCCCTGACCAAAGGCATCATCCTCGTTGCGCTGTTTGCCGCCGCCCGCTACTATTCCATCCCCGTGGGACGGAATGTTGCGGGCATTGCTCTGGGACTGGCGACGTACTTGGCAATCCACACGGCAAATTTCGCGTTGGCCGAGCACATCGGCCGCGAGGCGTATGCTCCTATCTTCGCCACGGTCGGTCCTCTCAGCCAGGTCGTCTGCTTGGTAACCTGGACCGTCGCCCTTTGGCGATACGCGCCAGGCAAACAACCGGAACTGAGTGTTGCCTCGGATGAGGAAGTGATATCAGGGACTTTGACAGACCAACTGGGTCGGTACAACGCCGCACTCGTCAGGCTATTGCGAAAATGACTGCCGTCTTGATCTATTCCGTCTTTGCCCTCCTGATCATCTTCGGTGTTGTGTTTCTCATTCGCTCGCGGCGGGCCGAAGCAATCCCCCATGCCGAAGTCAGCCGCCGTGGACCAGGGGCCTTTTGGGAAGGGCCGGATTTGGCTCTGGCCGAACGGATCTTCGACCGCACGGACTATCTCTGGTTAAGAGACGACGTGGGCTTCCCGACTCTCGCCGAATCCCTGCTCCGCAGTCGCAGGCAGATAGCGCTCAATTGGCTGCGCGCGGTCCGCAAGTCCTTTGACAAGCTGATCCGTACCCCCGGCCCCGCCCCTGGCGCCCATGACCCGACCAGTGCCCCGGAAAGCTGGGACCTCCTGCGGCTTCTGCTGAGGTTTCACTTGGTGCTCGGCTACGCGATCGTGGTCGTGCGGCTCTTCGGCCCCTACCACCGCTTGGTGCCGTCTCTCGGTTGGATGCCAGCGCTCTTCGAGCCGACTGCCGCGAGGGAACCTTACGATTCGACGAACGTCCCGCGCTCGTCTTAAGCTTCCTTCCCCCTTCCGGACCGCCGTACCCTGTCTTTCCCGCACTTCCTGCTCAGGGTTGTTGATAGAGGGGACCGGGAGGGGCGGCCGCATCGTAGTCACGGCCGTACTTGTTTTTGTGGGTGATGCCGATCCCTCGGATTTCCTTGAGCGGAATTGTCCCGAGCGAAGCGGAATCCGCAGCGATCGTCACTTCGCGGGTCAGGCTGCTGAGGAATTCGGGCAGAGATCGCTCGTACCAGACGTGCAGCCGGTATTGGCCCGGTGGGACTTGGGGGATGGTTACGGTCCCCGACTTGTCCGCGACAGCGTAATAGGGCATCTCCACAACCACGACCACGGCACTCATCTCGGGGTGGATGTTGCAGAAAATATAGCAAATGCCCGCGCGATCGAAGCGCACGGTACGGCTGCTACCCGCCTCGTAGAGACCCAAATCGAAGCACTTCCCTTCAAACAGGGAAAAGACGTTGTGAAACACCGGGTCGTCATTGGGGAATTCTACGAGCGAGCCCAGCGGCACCACAAGGATGTGCGGGTCGAACCGCTTGTGCTTCTGCACCAACCGGAGGCGGCGTGGCGAGGTATCGCCTCCCGTCCAGCTCGCGGGGCGAACGGAAGGCGTCATCGGACTCAGCCACACGACGGCATCCGCGGCGCCGCGCGGGTTCTCTCCCTGCGTGCCTTCGGTGACGATCAGGCGGCCGGTCACGGTGACTTCTTCGCTCGGAGCCGCCGCGAGCACGCCAAGAGCCAACAACGAACAGACCGCAGCGAGTTGGGGACGAAGTGCCATCAAGCTTGCTCCGCGTCGATTAGAACAAAACGCCGATGCCCAAGTTCACCTGGTCGGCGGTGTCGCTCGTGCCGTCATTAATGAAGGTGCGCAGCCGGCGGTATTCCAACGAAAACAGAAGATTCGACCGCGGGCGATAAATGAAGTTCACCATCGTGCTCCGATTGCGGGCGATCAGCGACCCGTAAGCGGGAACGACCGCCGCATAACGGAAGTCCTCGGCAAAGGGATTATCCAACCCGAAGGCGCCATTGAATTCCCACCTTTCTGTGGGAGTGACTTTGATCTGTCCCCAGCCCCCCGTCGAATCGAGTCCCTCCACGGAGGTTCCGGGATCCCTTGGCGTCCCGCTGTAAACCACGCTGCGACCGACTCCACCTCCCAGGCCGCCGAGAGATTTTCCACGATAAAACTCCCCGGAGAAACCCACCCAGTGCCCCAGAGGAAGCTGCCAATCCGCCGTCCCGGCCCAGCCATCGACGTTGCGATTGAAGCCCCAGTCCTGCCGGGCGTAGTAGCCGCCCACACCCACCACGAAAGGGTGGTCCGCCGGCCCGCGGGTCCAGGCGATGCGCGTGGCGTAAGCCGGCTGCCGCGAACGCTCCCCCGCCTACGACGCGCGATAGTAGCCTTGATAGGGGAGCTCGCCGGTGAGCGAGTCAAGAATCCCTCCTTGCAGGATGATGCGAGAGTCCTCGGAGAGTTGCAGGCGGCGTTCGACGCGGACCTGCGGCGTCCAGGTCCAAAGGTTCCCGGCATAAGAAAGCGGCGGCAAGCCCACCGAAGCCAGTGAGGTCGGGGAGAGCGGCGATAAGAACGGCGTCTCCTGGCCAACTACGAGGGAGGTTCGTGGCCAGTCCAAGTGCGCTGTCGCCGTGCGCATTCGCACCAGCCCCGCCGTGACGCCGTCCAGCGTCTGCGGAAAGCCTCCGAAAAAGTCGAATTGCATGTCGGCACTTGTCCGGGCTTCCCCGAACTTCGGACCGAAGACTTCGAGCCCTAGTTGTGTCTGCCGAACCGTCGCACCGAAATCGCCACCCGAATCCAATGGGCCGCGGGGGAGAGCCAAGCTGGGCAGGTCCTGATTGTCGACGGATCCCCGATTGCCAAAAACGTTCAGGAGCATGACGCCCGAAAGGCGCACGCCGTAGCGTGAACCGCTCTCCACTTTCGTCTGGTACTGGTCATCGACCTTGGCGCTCAAAAGCTGCTGTTCCTCTTCGACCTTCGCGAGCCGCTCGGCAGGAGTCTCGGATGACGGGCGCAAAATCCCGTCGCCGCTCGCGACCGCTCTTGGAGAGCTCGAAGCGGCACCCCGCTGAGCTGCGGCGGACTGCGGCGAGCCCGCGCCGGAGGCAAGGAGTGCGCGGGTGGCCTCCAGCTCGTGGCGCAGGGCCTGAATCTCGGCGCGCGAGCGGACCGCCTCCTCGCGCACGTCCCGCAGGATGGCGCCGAGTTCACGAACCTGCTCCTGCAGTTCGCCCAGCGACATGGTGACGGAGGGCGGTTTCCCCGCCGGAGTCTCCGCCTGCTGGGCGAATGCCGAGCCCGCGCTCATCGTCAGCCACAGCGCACCCACCAGGAATCTTGTGTAGGCCGAACTCCTGTACGCCCGCTTCATCGCGCTCTCCTTGCGTGGCCTCGCACTGGGCAGAATTCCAGGACCCGTCAATGTGGGTCCCCTCCAGGGTGACACCCCTCTCCCGAATGTACTTACTTAGTTGCATTCTACACCGCCGCCGCTCACCGTTTGAGACTAGACCACTCGCAGCGTCCGCAAGGAATCTCCTCGCTTGCATCTCTCGCCCAGGCAGCTAGAATCCCGACGCTGGAAATCGCGCCGTGACGCGCCTGATTTACATCGCGGACTTGCACGGCGACGTGGAGTTGTACCGCGCCGCCGGCGAGGCCGCTCGCCGCCTCGAAGCCGACGCCGTCGTCTTCGGCGGTGATCTGTGCCCGGGCACGCCCAGCGCCTCGGCCGTCTCTCTCCCGCACGCGCAACCAGAGTTCCTCCTGCACGAAGTCGGCCCGCTGGTCAAGTCCTGGAAAAAGGACCGCCCCACACTGCGGGTCTTCGTCATCCCGGGCAACGACGATTGCGCAACCATCCTCCCGGCCCTGGGCCACCTCGAATCCGCACGGCTAATCGAAAACCTTCATCAGAAATCGGTGCGGCTGGGCCCGTACTCCCTCCTCGGCCTGGCGTTTGTCCCACCCACGCCATTTTCGTTCAAGGACTTTGAACGACGGGATGGGCCAGGGGAGAGACCTCTGGAAAGACAGGCCGCGCGCGCGGTCCTCGCCACCGAAGAGGGCTTCCAGGTTATCCAGGATTTCGTCGCCTATTTGAGTTCCCTGCCCAGCATCGAAGAGGAAATCGCGCAGCTTCCTGCGGGCGAACCCGGTCGAACCATCGCCGTGATGCATTGCCCGCCCTACAACACTCGATGCGACGTGCTGTACAACGGCGAGCACATCGGCAGCCGGGCCATCCGACGCTGGATCGAGCGCACTCAGCCCCTGCTCACGCTCCACGGACACATTCACGAAAGTCCGGAAATGTCCGGAGCTTTCTGCGACCGAGTCGGAGAATCCCTGGTGGTGAATCCCGGCGCCTCCGGCCGGGTACCGCACATCGTCACCATCGATCTCGACGACCTGACGGAGCTCGAGCACTCCGTTTATGGGCGAAGGAAAACGTGAACGGGGAAGAGACGCCGGCTACAGGCCCAAGGTAGGAAACCACCCGCCAAGGCCCACGGCGGGAAGGAAGGCGTCGGACGAGCACACGCGGGATCTCATGCCGATCTACTGGGCCAGCCGCCGCCGGAAAGCCCGCAGGCGGCGCTCCGCCGCGCGAAGCTGCCGCATGACTTGCGTGGGCGCCGTCCCACCCGTGACATTCCTGCGGCGCACGGATGCTTCGGGTGAGACGGCGACGGCGCGAAGGCGCACGCCCCAGGCGGGGATGATCTCCCGCGCTTCCCTGTCACCGAGCTCGGCGAACGTCACGCCGCGTTCGTCGCAGTGACGCACCAGCCTTCCGACCTGCTCGTGGGCCTCGGCAAAGGGGACGCCACGGCGCACGAGCTCATCCGCCACGTCCGTCGCCGTCAGGAAGCCGCGGGCGGTGGCCGCCTTCATGCGATCGGGATGAATGCGCATCGTCCGCACCACGCGGGCAGCGATGAGGAGTGATTCGCGAGTGGTGTCGATGCCGTCGAAGAGCGCCGCCTTGTCCTCCTGCAAATCGCGATTGTAGGCAAGCGGCAGACCCTTGAGCATTGTCAGCGATGACATCAGCCTCCCCAGGACTCGCGCCGCCTTGCCGCGGATGAGCTCCAGGGAATCAGGATTTTTCTTCTGGGGCATGAGGCTGCTGCCCGTCGCATAGGCGTCGGCCAGTTCGACGAATCCGAAATTGGATGAGGAATAAATCACCAGGTCTTCTGCCAGCCGGCTCAGGTGAGTCATGACCATGGCGCAGGCAAAAAGCATCTCGCAGACGAAGTCCCGGTCGGAGGTCACATCCAGGCTGTTGCGGGCGACGCGCGCAAAACCCAGCTCCTTTGCCAGGCGCACGCGATCAAGGCGGTAGGCGGTTCCGGCCAACGCCCCGGCGCCCATCGGCAACTCATCCGCGCGCTCGCGACAATCCTCCAGGCGGCCGACATCGCGCCAGAGCATTTCGAAATGAGCGAGTAGGTAGTGCGCGAAGAGAATGGGCTGCGCGGGCTGCAGATGCGTAAAGCCGGGGAGGATCCCCCGCTCGTTTTCGCGAGCCTGAGTAAGAAGAGCTTCGAGTAGTCGCGCAACCGCGGACTGGAGATTTGAGATCTCAGATTTGAGATAGAGGCGCGTTTCAGTCGCTACCAGATCGTTGCGGCTGCGGCCGGTGCGGAGTTTGCGCGCCACGGGGCCGACTTCCCTCTCCAAGCGCGCCTCGACCCAGGTGTGAATGTCCTCGGCGGATTCACCCCGCGCCCAGTTCGGGCGGGACTCGACGTGGCGACGGATAGCGTCCAGACCGCGCGTCAGCGCGCGGACCTCGCGCGCGCTCAGCACGCGCGCTGCCCCCAACGCCCGGATGTATGCGCGGTTCACACGGAGATCGTACAGAACCAGTCGCTGATCGACGGAGAAGGATTCCGAGAACCTCTCGAAGTCGGGGTCTCTCTTGCCGGGCGAGAAGCGGCCGCCCCAGAGCTTCATGCTTTTCTCCTGCGTCGCGAGCCAGCCACTCCTCCGCTGCCCTGCTTGGCCGCCGCAATCTTCACTGGCAGGCCCAGAATGTTGATGAAGCCTTCGGCGTCCTTCTGATCGTAGTCAGCACCCATCGTGAAGCCGCCAATGCTGATGTCGTAGAGCGAATAAGGCGAGCGGCGGTCGAGCACGCGGACATTGCCTTTGTAGAGCCCCAGGGTCACGTCACCGGTGACATACCGCTGAGTCTTCACGACGAAGCCGTCCAGCGCCTCGCGCAGCGGCGTGAACCAGTGGCCGTAGTACACCAGCTCCGCGTAGCGCAGCGCCACGTGCTGCTTGTAATGAAACGACTCGCGGTCGAGGCAGAGAGCTTCGAGCTCATGGTGAGCCGCATGGAGCAGCGTTCCGGCGGGCGTCTCGTAAGCGCCGTGCGACTTCATGCCGACGAAGCGGTTTTCGACGAGATCCGTGCGGCCCACGCCGTTCTCGCCCGCCAGCGCGTTCAACTTCTCAAGCAGCGTGACGGGCTTGAGTCGCCTGCCGTTCACGGAAACGGGAACGCCCGCTTCAAAGCCGATGCTTACGGCAGCCTCGCGATTCCGAGCTTGCTGCGGCGACCGACTGAGCTTCCAGGCATCCTCGGGTGGCTCGCCGAGCTTGGTTTCGAGCGGACCGCCCTCGTGGCTGAGATGCCAGATGTTTTGATCGCGGCTGTAGGGCTCCCGCTTGGTGACCGGAACCGGGACGTTGTGGGCGCGGGCGTAATCGATCGCGTCCTCGCGCGACTTGATGGTCCATTCGCGCCACGGAGCGATGACGCGTAGATGCGGCGCCAGCGCCTTGTAAGTCATCTCGAAGCGCACTTGGTCGTTTCCCTTGCCGGTGCAGCCGTGCGCGACGGCGTCCGCACCGCAGGCAAGCGCCACTTCCACCTGTCGCTTGGCGAGCACCGGACGCGCCAGAGAAGTCCCGAGCAGGTACTTGCCTTCGTAAACGGCGCCCGCCTGGAGCGCCTTCCAGAGATAGCCGGTGATGAATTCCTCGCGCAGGTCTTCCACAAAGACGCGCGAGGCGCCGGTCGACAGAGCTTTCTTTCGTACCACCTTGTAGTCATCGCCCTGGCCGACGTCGCCGACCATGGCGATGACTTCACAGCCATAATTTTCCCGCAGCCAGGGAATGATGATGGAGGTATCGAGTCCGCCGGAATAGGCCAGTACAACCCGCTTCACTGTCGGGGACGCTTCGTTCTGAGAGCCCATGCGTTTTCCTTTCGGACGATCCGACCCGTGCATCCGCGCGTCATTCCTCGTGCGCTTCGCCCGCCGCGGCGTCCTCCTCAGGCCGCCAGCAGGGAGAGGATTCTCCTCCGGATCCGCGCCGCCTGCCGTGCCTGCGGAGTGGCGATGAAGATAGTGTCATCGCCCGCGACGGTGCCCACCACTTCCGGCCATTGCTCGGCGTCGAGCGCCACGCCGACCGTGTGGGCATTGCCCGGGTGCGTCTTCACGACCACCATGTTGGACGCTTGGAGGACTTCCCGCACGAATTCCTTCAGAATCACGGCCAGGCTGGGCTGAGGAACGGAAGGGGGCTCCGGAGCGTCCGGCCCCCGGTAACCAGAACGCGTTTTGACTAACCCCAGCTCTTCGATGTCCCGTGACACCGTGGCCTGCGTGACGTGGATGCCGCGCCGCGCCAGTCGCTTGCGGAGTTCCTCCTGAGTCGTGACTGCCTCGTGCTGGAGGAGTTCGAGGATTTGATTGCGCCGGTACAGATTGTCCATGCAGGTTTATGCAGACAATGTATAAATACTCTATCCGGGGAGTTTTCGCAAGCGCCTGGAAGATCAAATGGGGACAGGAGACCCGCGGCCGGGTTGGGAATGTCTCCGGGCGCGAAGGAGCCGGCGGGCGTCGGCTCGCCGCTCAGCCCCATCCAACCTCAACGGTCCGGGCCTGCGCCGCGCGCTCGCGTCTAAAACCGCGGCATTTCAAACTTCCTTGGTTCGCCCTTGATTTGCGTCGTCTCGTTGGTGAGCAGCTTGGTCAGCTCCTTGGTCTCGAGCGGTGCGATCGCCTTCACCGCGCCATAGGGTGTAACCTTGCTCGATATCCAGAGGTCGGCCGTGCCCTTCGGGTCCTTCTTCCGATAATGATCGCAGAGGAATGTCCCCGCCGGCACGGTGACCATTTCCGTGCCGACTTTCTCGCCGAGGCCGGTATCCACCGGGGTGGATTCTCGGGCCTGGCTCATCATGCCGCCCATCATCCCTTCCATGGGCATCTCCATGGGAGGCTGGCCTTCCATCTGCATGATCATACGCTTGACTTCGGGCTTTGGCCCGCTTGTGACCATCAGGGTCTTCATGATCATCCGCTTGGGGCCACCGGATTCCATGCGCATCTCCGTCCAGTATGCCTCAGCACCCTGAACGGTCACCTTACCCACGATGGCGTAAGACCACAGATATTTCTCGCCCCTCTTTAGTAGTAATCGCGTATTGTGCCCCCGCGCCGACGACGGGCTTGAACAGGCCCGGGATCTGGGGCGCCCGCTGCCCGCGCTGTCCCTACGCAGGCAATGCCAGAATCAGAGCGACCCCCACACCCATCCAAACCTTTCGAGTACCAATCGTAGGTCTCACCTCCCATGAAGAATTTTGAGTGAGCCGGGAGTCTCCCCGCACCTAAGAACCGTAAATGCTGTCGTGGAACTGAGAAATGTGTTGTTCGATTCCTGGGACCAAGGAATTCGCCCCGTTCATTCCCCGTGGCCGCCGTAGGCCATCATCCGTTTCTTCTTGAACTCTTCCCACACGGCCGGCTGATACTCCTCTTTGGCGACGAATTCCTTCACGTGAAAAACGACGCCCAGCTTGGATTCGTCAACGATCGCGCCCTTCTGGGGAAGGAAATCAAAAACGCTGCGGTTCATACCATAGTAAGCGCAGAGCCACACACCCTCCGGCGTCTCAATGGCGTATAGGCCGCAGACGAGCGGCAGCGGCCGCGTCGCGTCCACGCTGGACTTGACCTCGGCTTCGATGATTTTTCCTTGAATCGGCCGTGCCGTGGCCGCGGTCGGTGGAGATGTGGGCGTCATAGCCTGCCTCGGTGAAATCTTCGCGACGCAAACCATACAATGGCGGCAGGAGTCTCGTCAATCTTGGCGCGAGGCTTGGCGCTCGTCTAGCGCCCAGGTTGAGAAGTGCGCGCCGCGCCCCCGCGATCACCACTTCGGTCCACGGGCTTTGAGAATCTCATCCGCCGAGCTCTTCCACTCGGGATAGCTCTTGAATGCTTCCATGCCTTCGATGGATTTCGATCGCAGGAGGACGACCTTTTCACGGCGAGGGGGCCCCTCCGGGTCGAGGACATCCGAACGCTTGACCGTCCCGCGCAGGCGAGTCCCG
>Ga0315280_10004813_pt1 | contig 19633 bp, 15 predicted proteins | sample YL17G06_40_MG_FD_203697 | JGI IMG/M metagenome (GOLD analysis project Ga0315280, IMG submission 203697) | Sediment microbial communities from Yellowstone Lake, YNP, Wyoming, USA - YL17G06_40 | ecosystem: Environmental > Aquatic > Freshwater > Lake > Sediment | place: USA: Wyoming | collected... | reverse complement strand
TGCTCAGGGAGGGCAAGGTGGCGGGTGGTGGGTGACGGGTGGTGGGTGGCGGGTGGTCGGTGGCGGGTGGTCGGTGGCGGGTGGTCGGTGGCGCGTGGTCGGTGGCGCGTGGTCGGTGGCGCGTTTTGAGCTTGCTCTGAAGTTAGAGTACGTCCAGGGGTTAGTGCGGAATCCGGCTGGCCAATCACGACTTGCCAATCCCTAATCCCTAGTCCCTCTGGCGGCGGACCTTGCGGAAACCGGCCCGGTCGGCTATCCATAAGGGATTGGCGGAGTGGAAGAACCGTCCGGCGTGACGGTGACCAACCTAGCCCGCGCCCAGAGGAGGTGTGCCATGGCCGACGAAGTGACGCCCGAACCGACCGAACCGAAGGAGCCGAAGGAAGAGAAGCCCGAGGCCAAGCGGGTCCTGTTGGTGGACGACGACTACGAGATCGTCGAGTCGATTCGGGCCGCCCTGGAGGCCAAGGGCTACCAGACCCTCGTCGCCCGGGACGGCAACCAAGGGCTGGCCGTGGCGGAGCGGGAAGACCCGGACCTGGTGATTCTCGACATGATGATGCCCAAGCGGAGCGGCTTTCTCGTGCTGGAGAAGCTGCGGAGGACGCGGCGTGTGCCGATGCGGGTTATCATGATTACCGCCAACGAGGGGAGCCGGCATAAGGCGTATGCCGAGATGCTCGGCGTGGACGATTACATCCGCAAGCCCTTTGCCATGGACCGGCTGCTGGAGAGCGTGGATCGGCTGTTGAGCTAAGGTGCGTGATGCCTGGACTCCGGTACCACCACGTTGGGATTCCCTCAGAATCGGGTAGGTGCGGCGGCCGCGTGGAGGAGTAGGCGCGGGAGAGGACCGAAGCAGCGCATCAAGACGGCAGGCGGCGCGGGCATGGCGTTCCCCCAATTCAAGATGGCACGCCACCCCTACGTCATTCGCATCCGGAAAACCCCGATTGTCCCCAATCGGTGCAAGGAGTATTATCTCCGGCGGTTGGGAGATGCCTGCCATGATGAGGGTCCGGCTATTCAGTTCACGCAATCCGGTCGGCTTCATCGCTCTCGACGAAGCGACGCACCGCATGAGACCCCAGAGCGTGTTGACCGACGACTGCGTTGGCCTGATAAGAAAAGCGCTCGAAGCGGGGGGCATGACTGGCCAGATCGGCCACTACCAATGGTATCGACAGGCAACGCCGTACTGCCCTATGGACTCCGAAAAGCTGTGCCCCTGCGATGATGAGGTGTGCGGAGCCGATGCGCTTCCGCGGGCAGAAGGACACTCCTGAAAGGGAGACTGCGGGCCGGCGTGGAAACCGGAGGATTCGGCCGCCGATGGCACGCACCCGAGCGACAGCGGTCGGCGAAAAGTGGCGGAACTGTTGCTCCGCTTTGTGAAGACGGATCCGACGGCCCGGACGTGGTTCACGACCGGCGACCGCTAGAACGGCCACACCAGCGGGGCGACGACGACCGTGACGCCCCAGATCAACAGATCCAGCGGGACGCCGATCTTCAAGTAATCGCTGAAGCGGTAGCCGCCCGGGCCGTAGACCATGAGATTGGTCTGGTAGCCGATGGGCGTGGCGAAGCCGGCCGAGGCGGCCATCATCACGATGATCACGAACGGCATGGGATTGGCCTCGAGGTTCTCGGCCGTCGCCAGCGCGAAGGGGAACATCAGGGCGGCCGCCGCGTTGTTGGTGATCAGCTCGGTCACCAGGAGCGTCACTCCGTAGACCGCCGCCAGCGAGAGCCAGGGGTCGCCGCCCATCAGGCCGATGATCCCGTGGGCGATGCCGTCGGCCGCGCCGGTCTTCTCCAGGGCCCGGCCGATCCCCAGGGATGCGGCGATCGCCAGCAAGACCTGCCAGTCCACGCTGCGGCGGGCCTCCTGGAGGCGAATGCACCGGGTGAAGATCATCAGCCCCGCGGCGACCGTCGCCCCCATGAGCATCGTGATCGGCCCGATCGAAACCGTCGCGCCCCCCAACGAAATCGTCAGCTTGCCCCACGATTCGCTGAAGGTCACTACGGCGACCATCGCCAGCACGATGCCCAGAGCCACGGCCGCCCGCTCGAAGCGCGGCGGGCTGGAGTTCTCCAGGCGGCTGACCAGGAAAAAATCGCGGCTATGGCGGTGTTGGTTGAGAAACGACGGATGGGCCTCCAAGAGCAGCGTGTCGCCCGCGCGGAGCACGATGTCGCCGATCTTGCCGCGGATCCGCTCCCCTTCGCGGGCCACCGCGATCACCACCGCGTTGTAGATCGAGCGGAAGCGGCCGTCGCGGACCGTCTTGCCGACCACGGGGCAGCGCTCGCTGGCCACGGCCTCGATCAGGCACCGCTGCGAGCGCGGCGAGTCGAGCTTGAACACCTGGTCGCCGGCCGGCACCAGCCCGCGGATCTTTTGCAGGTCCAGCATCGAGTCGACGATCCCCACGAAGACCAGCCGGTCGCCGGCGCGGAGCCGTTCTTCGGGCGGCACGGCGGGAAGGATCATCCCCTCGCGGTCGATCTCCGCCAGGTAGACGCCCTGCAGGTGGCGGAGCCCCGCCTGCTCGATCGACTTGCCGACCAGCGGGCTGCCGTCTTCCACGAACATCTCAATGGTGTACTGGCGCGGGTCGGCGATCGTGGTCATGGCCGCCCGGCGCTCGGGCAGCAGATAGCGGTGGCCCAGGGCGATGAAGGCGATTCCCGCGATGGCGGCGGGGACGCCGACGCAGGTGATATCGAACATGTCCAACCCGCGGGGCAGAGCGGCGGCGAATTGGCCCGGGCGCTGAGCGTCGGCCGCTTGGATCAACATGCCGTTGACCACGAGATTGGTGCTGGTGCCGATGAGCGTGCAGGTGCCGCCGAGGATGGCGGCGTAGCTCAGGGGGATCATCAACTTGGAGACGGGGATGCGGTGCTGTTTGGCCCAGTCGTTGACCGCCGGGATGAGCATTGCCACCACCGGCGTGTTGTTCATAAAGGCGCTGAGGGCGGCGGTGGGGCACATCATCCGCAGCAGCGCCTGAAGGGCCGACTTCGGCCGGCCGAACAGGCGGTCGGAAACCCAGGTGATGCCACCCGTTTCGACCACCCCCGCCCCCACCACGAACAGGATCGCCACTGTGACCATTCCCTCGTTGGCCAGGCCGGCCAGGGCCTCGGGGGGGCTCACGATGCCGGTCAAGAAAAGCAGCGACAGGGCACCAATCAGCACCAGATCGGGCGCCAATCGGGTGCCGGCCAGCAGGCCGAGGATCAATACGACCACCGCCAACGTGAACCAAGCGGAGAAAGCCACGATTCAGCCTCGAATTACGCTCAGTTGCGGCATCGTTTTGTCCAGGTCCGCTCGTGCCCGACGACCTCCAGGATAGCGAGATCGCGGCGAAGAAGCCAGGCGAATTCGCTGCAATGAAGAGACGTGCAGTAATCTTCCAGGACGGCCCGTTGTGCCGACGCCGACCTTGCCTCGCCGAGTGGTCGGGGGAATGATAACATCGCGACCGCTGTTTCGTTTCGGGGCCGAAGACTCCTGAAGGCTCGAAGACTTCGGGGGTCTCTCCGCCAGCATCGGAAAAATCGATAAGGCGATCGCCTCGTGTTGCTGCCGGAAGCGCCCACACGGCACTCCCTCGTCGTCTCTCCATTCCGGCGATGCCGTCTAGCGTGCGCGCTTGTCCGCGCTGCTCAGCGAGAGGTCGAACCGCAAATCGTCGCGATTCGGATCCGATTGGTGCACTTCGACGGCAAGAGTGTTTGCGCCCTGTCGCAGTAGCTTGGCATCCAGGTCGAAGTACCGGCAGTCAAGCCAGTGGTCGGGGTTTGGCTTAAGAGCCGGATCCTTGGGCGCGGCTCCCGGGCGCAAGCTGTCGCGAAGCGCCTCCTGCCCGTTGAGGTAGAGGGCCGCTCCGCCATTGCTTGAGAGCCCTACCACGAGTTTGGCAGCCGCCGGCGGGGCTTTGACCTCGAATTTGTGCCGGAAGTACGTGGTGATGTGCTTGGAGCGCGGGTCCGGGCGGAAGCCGACCAGCGTGGCCTCGTCGCCGTTGCCGTAACCCAGCACTCCCCGCCCCGACTTCCACTCCGAATCGTCGAATTCCAGCTTCCTCCAGTCCCCTTTGGGCTCAGTGCCCTCGTCGAAGTAGCTCCACACCGAGGACGGCGGCACTAGGTCGTGCGAGAGACCGAGGTCCGATTCTTCCAGCAATCGGCCGACGGCGGCATCCAGCACCGCCCCTCGGACGTTTCCTTTAAGGCGAATCGTTCCGCGGTGATCCAGCAGGAACAAGGTCGGATAGCTCGAGACGTTCCACTGCTCGGCGATCGGCCCGCCGGGGCCGTCCGCCCAGGACCGCCACGTGACATTCCCGCTCTTTTCGACCTGCTGCAATCGAGCCAGCGATTCGCAATTGACCCCCACAATGACAAACGGCCGATCCCCGTGCTTCTTGCTCAGCATCCGTTCCTGAGGATACATGGCCCGGCAATAGGGGCACCAATCGACCCAGAAATCGAGCAGGACCACTTTCCCGCGATAATCCATCAGTTGAAACGGCTGGCCGCTGCTGTCCTTGCCGGTGATGTTGGCGGCGGTGCGGCCGACGCTCAGCAGCTTGGCCTCCCTGAGCATCGGGCCGGCCATTTCCCGCAGGCTGGTGTCGCCGATCTGCTGACTGCCAAAATCGTTCACCGCACGTTCCAAGACGCGGATCGTCTCCTCTTCCGAGTGCCCTCGGGTCCTGGGATCGTTCATCAGGGCCAATGCCAGTCCAAGGCAACTGATTCCCCTGACCCGATCGTCCTTCGCCGTGTCGATCACCCTCCTCGCGAACTCGTGCACATCGCGGTCGGGCAGGCCGCAGAGTTCGAGCACCAGTCCGCCGATGGCTTCGTTGTTTGCGTGGTGTTCCAGCAGCCGGGCGAACGCCCACTGCGCCGACTGCTGCGACGGCTGCGGCTGGGCCAAGAGCATCCCCTCGCTGTCGCCGATCCTAGCCAACAGCGCCCGGTCGTTATGGACGAGCCGAATGATCGTGGCCAGGGCCTCGAGGGATCGCGGCGCGGCGGGCCCCTGTTCGACCAGCTTGCGCAGCTCGGCCGCGTGTGCCGGAGTGGGGGTTTCGGACCGGGCGATCTCAAGCCGCTTCTCCGTGTCCCGGACGGAGACGACTTTGCCCAGATATTCCTGATAATCGCGGCGGAACTTCTCGAGCTGGGCAAGGACCGCCGTGTCGGTGACCCCGGGTCCCTGAAACGAGTCGGGCACGGGCAAGCGATACGGCTTCTCCGCCAGTTTGCCGGTCAAGTCGAGGAGGTGCTGGGCGTGAATCGCAAACGTGATGCCTTGCTGCGGGGCCACCCAGGTGACGACCCCCACGAGGTCTCCTCGGTCGTCGAGCAGCGGCCCTCCGCTGCTCCCCGGCGCGCTGGGGGCGCTGACCTGCAGCCAGACGCTGTTGGGGTCGGAATTCAGGAAGGCGCGGACGTCCTCCGGCATTTCTGCCGTCTTGCGGATGGCGCCGATGATGCCGTTGGAGACTGTGAACTCGAAACCCCCGGGATGGCCGACGGCGAACACGTTGTCCCCTTGTTTCAGCCCCTTGGCCGCCTGCGGCTTGATGGCGTGGATACCTTTTGGCACTTCTTTCAACTGGAGGATCGCCAGGTCCCGCTTCTTGTCCAGGACGCGGTATCCCGCCACCTCCACCTCCGTCCCGTCGCGGAACCTGGCCGAGGCCGACGAGGCATTGGCGATCACATGGTAGTTGGTCACGAGGGCTCCCGAGGTGTCGATGACAAAACCGCTTCCCAGCCCCCGCTTGCGCCCCAACTGATCGCGCGTCGCCAGGAACACGATGGCCTTGTCCACCTCGCGCATCACGTCACCGGACGTGAAGGGATTCCGCGGCGCAGCAAGCGACTGAACCACCTTGCGGTCCGCTTCGCTCAACGACGCCAACGGAACCTCGATCTCCGTTCCGTCCTCCTTTTTCAGTTTCACCTTTCCATCGCGAAACTCCACCAGCGTGGCCACCACGTGATACTTGCCCGAGACATCGGTCCACTCTCTGGGACCGCGACTGCCCGGTTGACCCCAGGCCGGGTCAGCCGGCAGCCCCGCGACGAGCGCCCCGAACACAAAGAAACACGCCAGACTCGCCACCCTCTTCATGGCACACCCCCGACCCCATCGGTTTGCCGACCGCTCCAGGCCCCCGGAGAGACCGCCCCACTGAGCGCCCGATTCTTGCGCCTCGCCTGATGATTGTCAAGTGGCGGGCATCGGGCTCTTCCGCGCCGAATGGAAAGAAGGGACTACGGCCGGCTGGCACTGGCGTCTCGGCAATGCCGCCGACGGGCTCGCGCAAAGTACCCGTGCTTCCCCCGCCGCTACAGCTTGATAACCGCGCACTGCGTCGAGGGCAGCTCGACGAGCCGCTCGGACCTGCCGGCGAGGAACTTTTGGAAGGCTTACTCCGGCGGCGAGGCGATCTTCTCTTTGGGCGGCGCCTTGGGAGGCTTAGCCGATTTGCCGTCGGATCCGGCCGGTTTTGCCTCGGGCTTCGCCGGAATCTTGGCGGGGGGCTCGCCCTCGGCCGGCTTCTTCAGCTTCGGCGTGAGGATCAGCGTGACCGGCGTGCCGCGGGGCGGGATCCGCTCGGTAAACGTCTCAAACATCAGCTCGGCATCGGACTCCGTGCTCTTGATCGGCAGGTCGAGCATCGCCGAGGCGAAATTCGAGACGCAAATCAAGTCCCCGGTCAGGTCCGCATAGTACGCCTTCTCGCCCGTCTCCGGGTCCTTGCGGATCCCGCTCCCGCCGAAGACCCAGGGGTGGCTTATCGCCTTCTTGGTCTTCACCTCGCGGACCCAGTCTTGGGCGCGGGCGGTTTGAACCTTCCCGTTGGCGTCTTTCCAGACCACGGTAACCTCGATCTCGGTTCCGCGGGCCGGGACGTAGGTCGGCCGGAACTGCACCGGCGAGCCGGACTCCGCCCCCACGGCAAGAAGCCCGGCATGGACGAACGAAGCCCTCCCGCGAACCGACACCACCGACTCGTAGTCCTTCGACGTCCGCAGGCAGGCGAACAACTCCAGCGGGCATTCCCGCGAGCAGACCGCGCCGAGCACCACCACGCGCTTGTTCTTTCGGTCCACCCAAACGGGAAAATCAGGGTGGAGCCGCGTCAGTTCCTTGGCATTGTCTACCAGCGGCGGGCCGAGGTCGGGGGATTCCCCTTCGCGTTCCCTTTCCAGTTCTTCCTCGGTCTTGGGCTTGATCTCGGGAAAGGCGGACCCGGGAGCAGGCTTGACTCCAGGCGGGACGCCCGGCGGCGTCTCCGGCTTCTCTGGCTCGACGGGCGGATTGGCCGGTTCCTGCTTGGCGCCCACCACGCTCACCGAAGACCGGGCCGAAGCAACCACCTTCTCCCCGCTCGTGATCTCGACGGAGTGAGCCAGACGCCCCGACCGTGTGACGCGGAAGGTCAGTCCCATTCGCTGGGATTCTCCCGGCGCTAGATCGGGCAACGGACGCTCAATGGGGCTTTGGCCCACGGCATGTTCCAGCCCCTGGTCGAAATGGTCGACGACCAAGAGCCCGCGGGCAGAGATCTTGCCGACGTTTTTGACCACTAGCTCGAAGGTCACCTTGCTGTCGATGGCCGCCTTGGCCGGCCCATCGATCTTGAGCTCCAAAGTCGGCAAGGGTCCGCGCGGTGCGCCTTCCGGTGCCTGAGCGGATGGCGCCGGTTGTTCCGCCGGATAGGCGGCTGGAACGCAGAAGATGTACGACGCGACCGCCATGCCCACGGCGATCACTACGAGGGGGTTGCGACGCGAGAGGAGTTCCATAGTCGTCAGGCCCTGCATAGAATGTGTGCCCGAAAGTGGGACGCAGTCAGTTCCCGTCATACGGATGACCACCAGTTTCTCAGACGCCCCCCAAGATGTCCAAGATACCGCCCGATGAGCCCGCCGTTCAAGGGGAACCCGGCACCGTTTGCCTCCTTCGGCGCGGACGCAATCGATCCGGCGGCATGAGGGGGGCGCGGCGAGCAGCTTTGCCGGATCGCCCGAGTTTTGACGACTGGGGCGCGTGGGTCGCTTATCTTGGATCCCGCCGACCGCGGCCTCGGCTGGCGGACCTTGTTGGGGCCGCCAGGTCCCCCTTACTTTGGGCCCTACCCGAATGCACCCGGCAGGAGCGCACGAGGGCTGTCCTCGTCGCGGCCGAGCGGTCTCTAGCCGATAACCGACGGGCCATGTCTCGGGCGGAATCCGCCGCCGGGGAGTGGCTGGCGATGGCCCGGGAAGGCGCTTCCGACGCGGCGCGGGCCCTGGAGACCTTGGCGTGGTGTCACGTCCTCCCCCAAGCGGCCAGCATGATTGCGCCGGAGGTAGGGTGGCGGATGGTCGACGCGCTGCTTGCGGCGATGGCCGAGGCGGAGGACGTGCCGTTGGATGGCGACCCGCTGGTACATCAGTTGCTGGCCGGGGAGTTGCCGCTTTCGATGGTCTGCCTTATGCCTGAGCTGGTGCCCCACGAAAAACTGCTTCGTTCCGCACGCCGGGCCCTCTCGGCGGGCCTAGTCCGCGTGCTGGACGCAAGCGGAATGCCTCACGGCCGCCATGTGGCCCTCTGGCAACCGCTCCTGGCCTGCTGGACGCGCTGCCGGGCGATCGGCGACGCGCTGCCGGGGGGCTGCTGGAGTGAGGCGGCCCAGCGGCGATATCGCCGATTCGTCGCCAGCGCGCTCCGTTTCACGCGGGCCGAGGGAACCTTTGCGTTTGCGCCCGGATCGAATGGACCCGAGGATCGAGGATTATTGGACGTGGCCGTTAGGCTGGGCGGGGATGAGCGGCAACGGGCGGTCGCGGGCCTTCTCTGGCCGCGGCGGGGAAAGGCTGCCGAGCGGGCGTCGAGCACGACGCTCCCCCGGCCGGCCGCGCACTCCGAGCGGGCGGCCGTCGCGGTGCTGCGGCCGCGGTGGTCGCCGGGCGACCCGCACCTGACGCTGGTCTATCCCGGCAACAGCGTCCGCTCGGAACTGGTTTGCGGGCGGGAGGTGCTCTGGTCGGGAACGTGGGGACTGGAGGTCCTCTGCGACGGCCAACGGATCAAGCCCGGCGGCGACTGGCAGGAGACCTGCTGGGTGAGCGACGAGGAGGTGGACTACCTCGAGCTGCAGGCCGATTTTGGCCGTGGGGTTTGCGTCGAGCGGCAGGTGCTGCTGGCGCGAAAGGACGGATTGCTGTTTCTGGCCGACGCGATCTTGGGCCGCCGGGCGGCGCGTTGGGAGTATCGCGCGTGGGTTCCGATTGGCGGTCGAGCCTCGTTTCAGGCGGCTCCCCAGACGCGGGAAGGCTTCCTTGTGGGGCGCCGAGCCCGGGCCTTGGTCCTCCCGCTGGCGCTCCCGGAGTGGCGGTCCGAGGCGGCGGCCGGCAGCTTGGAGCAGACGGAGCGGGGGCTGGAGCTGACGGAGTCGGGGCAAGGGAGTTGCCTGTTTGTCCCGCTGTTTTTGGACCTTAGGCCCCGACGGTTCGCCAAGCCGTTCACCTGGCGGCAGCTCACGGTGGGCGAAAACCTGACGGCTCAGCCGCGGGACGTGGCGGTGGGCTACCGCGTGCTGGTGGGCCGGCAGCAATGGCTGATCTACCGGGCCCTAGCGCGCAAGGGGAATCGAACTCTCTTGGGGCACAACCTCTCCTCGGAGTTCCTCATGGGGCGTTTCCCGCCGGATGGCCAAGTGAAACCATTATTGGAAATTGAGTGAGCGTCGAAATGTAGGGCGGAATTCCATTCCGCCCAGGCCGGTAAACAGCGACCGTGGGAACTCGCAATGCGGTGCGGGGCGGGTTGCTGAACGGCTTTGGGCGGGTTACCAACCCGCCCCACGTGGAAAAGGAGTGTTGGATGCAAGATGGCGACGTGCTGCTGGAAGCAAAGGTCTTCCAGGTCGTCTACCGGGAGCAGGTCACCGCGGACGGCAAGCGGCATCCCCGCCAGGTCGTCCACCATCCCGGGGCCGTGGTCTTGCTCCCCCTGTTGGACGACGGCCGGGTGGTGCTGATCCGCAACTACCGCATCGCCGCGGGCGAGGCGCTGATCGAGCTGCCGGCGGGGACCCTCGACCCGGGCGAAGAGCCGCTCGAAGCAGCCCGGCGGGAACTGGCGGAAGAGACCGGCTACCGGGCCCGGTCGCTGAAACTGCTGACCATTTTCTATTCTTCCCCCGGAATTCTCGACGAGCGGGTGCACCTGTTCCTGGCGACCGGGTTGACGCCGGGGCCGCGCGACCTGCAAGGGGGCGAGGAAATCGAGACGCTGCTGGTCGCCTGGAAGGGTGCCGTGGAGATGGTCCGCAGCGGCGCCATCCGCGATGCCAAGACGCTCGTCGGCTTGTTGTACTATAAAAACGAATAGGACCGGCACGATGCCGGTCCTACCGTCTTGGCGCCGGTGCTACGGGCGACCGGCCGCGCCGAAGCGCGAGCCCCTATGGGAAGAACCCGCAGGCCGTCAGCCTAGTGATGATTCCCGACCACATTCCACCGGTTTCGCCGCCCACGGCGCCAATGGCGCCGACGATGGCTATGAGGATCATGGCCAGCATGACCGCGTATTCGACGGCCGTGGCCCCGTCCTCCTTTTTGAGTAGCCGAAGCGCGTTCTTCATAAAACACCCGCGGAAACAGAAGGAGGCAGCAGCGGTCCTGTCCGCAGCAGCGCGCATGGTGCCGTCGGCCGGCCTGCGGGCGTCTACGGCGAGGAGCGGCTTCTGGCCCCTTTTCCTCGTTGAGATGCCAGATGAGAATTCACGGAAAAGCACAGCAGTCTACTGTAAACCTACGTCATGGGCGAGGTTTGTCAAACGATTCGGCCCCCCCGGCAGCAAACGCCGCTGAGGCCGCGGGCCAGGCGAGGCGTCCCGGCTCGACCCCCGGGACCTCTGCGGAACTCAAGGGGGCCTGCCAACGGACGACGCGATGGGACGGGGGCCCCTCTTCCGCGCGCCCGGCGAACTCCACCTCGCCCCGGACCAGGCCGGCGATCGCTGCCGCGGAGTCGTCCAGCGCCTGGACCTTGCCGCCAGGAGGCTGCCATTGGGCCACGACCGCGTCCGGGGCCACCAGCGACCCTTGACCCATCCATCGCAGACCGAGCAGCAGCCGCTCGGGCGACCCGGGACCGACGAAGCTCACGATCGCGTGCCGACTTGCGGGCATCAAGACGGAGTTGTCGGCCTGGACGGAAATCGCTCCCGGCGACTCCTCGACCCGCGGATAGCGGCATTCCAAGAGCGGGCCGGCGCTGCGGAGGGTGACGTGGGAAAGCCGCAGGGCGATCGGCTCGTCCGCCTTCGGGCAGCGGTCCAGGCGCACGAGCGGTCCGGGGGCAAGGCAGAGCGTGTTGTCCAGCTCCACGGAGACGGCCCCAAGCTGCGGACACACCACGCCGGCCTGAACGTTGCGAAGCACGCAATCGACCAGCAGCACTTGCCCACTGGGAAGCGACAGTTCCGCCGGCCCGGTCTTGGCGGCCGGCGACCAGTGGACGGCCGCGGGCGGCGAGAGACCAACGCTGGCGGCCTGAAACGAGCAGCCGCGGAATTCGGCCCGCCACGCGCCAAGCCGAACGATCGCGGGCGTCGAATTCTCATCTGCCGGAGCGGCCTTTGCCGCCGGGTCCGAGTCGGAGCCGGCGGCGAGGAAGTCGATGTTCTCAAAGCGGATCCCTTCGCGGTTCACCATCAGTCCGCCCGGCGGCACGACTACCAGCGGGCGACTGCCTGGTGTCCCGCGGACCAACTGGCCAGGGTGCAACGAGAGTGGGTCGAGCTGGACGGCTCGATCGACCGCCAGGACAAGATCGGGCACCCCGCCGGGAGTCTTCGTTCGCGTCGTGCCGAGTCCGGTTGGACGCGGATGGGCCTGGCGGGGACTCGGAAGCGACTTCTGCGCTGTTGAGTGAGGCTGGGTCGCCTGCTCTGGAGGTTCCGAGGGCGCGGCCGCGATGCTTTCGGCAGCCACCGGCGATCTTCCGCCGCAGAGCGACCAGGCGACCACGATCGCTGCCAGCAGCGCGCCGCAGGCTGCCAATCGCCACGGCGAGAGCGGAATCTGCCGGATGGCGTCAAGGAATCGGGAGCGGACGGGCGGTCCGGAAGCGGTCCGGCGCAATGCCTTCCTCGCACGGCCATCCGGCGGGCCGAGCATTTCCATGATCGCGGCAAGCGACGGCGGGCGCTCGGCGGGGTCTCGCCGGCTGCAGGCGGCCACCGCGGCGGCCAGTGGGGCCGGCGTATCGGGGGCCAGATCGCGGATGTCGGCAGGGGCCGTCGTTTGGAGGTTTCTGAGTTTTGTCAGGGCATCCCCCCCTGGGACCGCTGGCCTTCCGGCAAGCAGATGCCACCAGAGACACCCGCAGGCGTAGACGTCGCCGGCCATGTCTGGCGGGATGCCCCTGGTGAGTCTCTCCGGCGGGACGCCGTCGTAGTCCTCTGGGGGCAAGTCGGCGCGGCCGTATCCCTCGGCCGGACGAAAGATGGCTCGAAGCCCCGGCTGGAGCAGCACGGCCTGGCCGGATGCGGTCAGCACGAGCGTCCCCGCACTGATGCCGCCATGACACATTCCGGCCTTTTGGAGGGCCACCAATCCCGCGAGCATTTGGCGGGCAATCTCCGAAACCATGTTGGGCGAGAACCGGCCGCTGCGGACCATCCATTCCGCGGCGGTCCAACCGTGTACGTGCCGACTCACGACCCAATACCGGCCGGCATCGCCCCCCGCAGCCGTGACCGGGGCGAGGTGCTCGGGGGCCAGCGATTGCCCGGCCGCGGCCAGGCGCTGGAGCCGAACCCGCGCATCCTCGGCCGGGGCATCGCCGGCCTCCCCAATTGCCAGATGCACAACTTGGCCTGTCTCGACGTGCCGGGCAAGGTAGCCCCTGATGTATCCGGGGGAAGGAAGCCGCCGGCATACGACGTACGGCCCAACGCGGAGGGCCTCGCCCCGCCCCGCGTTCAACTCGGACGCTTGAAACGGGGTGAGCAGTCGAGCCTGGGCCAGGGCATCGATCCAAACCGACTCGAAGATCGGCACTTCCCGGGCCAGTCTGCGGACGCGCCGCCGCGAGGCCTTCCATGGGCTCTCGCCGGCGAGGCCGAGCTTTTCGAGCAGTTGGACTAGCGATTGGGACGGCCCTTCCCGCATGAAGCGACGCTGTAGCACAAACCCAGTGGGGGGGCAAGGGCAAGTTGCTTGCCTCTTCACGGACGGACGCACGGTGTCTCTTCGCGGATTGACGCACATTGCCTCTTCACGGGTCCAATCGCCCCATGCCGGACCCGTGGGTTGTGTGCTAGGACTTCGTGCAAACGTCGCGGCGAGCGGAGTTCGTCCGGCGGGCGCTCCTGGTGCCAATCGCGGTGCGTGGGCACCAGCGCATCGTCCAGCGGCCAGGGCACCAGCGGCTCGTAACCGAGGGCCTGGGCCAGCTTTCCGCAATTCATGGTCACGTCCCCCGCACGCGGCGGGATCGGGCCGGCATGGCCCCGCGGGATACCGAACAGGCAGTCCGGGTCATAGCCGCCGACGCGGTTGATAATCTGGGCAATCTGGTAGAGGCTCAATCGCCGCGGGCCGCCGGCGTGGTAAACGCCCTGGAGGTGGCTGGCCAAGACCGCCTCGCACAGCCGATTGAGGCAATCCGTGTAGCTGGGCGTGCGGACTTCGTCGAGATAGAGCGTGGCCGGCCGCGACTTCTTGAACCGCGAGCTGATCCAGTCAATCGCCCCGGCGTGCCCGTTCAAACTGACCCCCATGGGCAGCGAAATCCGCAAGGTGCATGCGGAGGGGTCGGCATCTTGGACTACCTGCTCGCCCACGACCATCGTCTTGCCGTAGACCGTCACGGGGTCCGTCGGGTCCGTCTCGACGTAGTCTCCGCCGCTGCGGCCCGAATAGACCAGATCCACGGAAAGGTGTACCAGCCGTGCCCGGTGGCGGACGCTCTGGGCGACGAGGTTCTGCACCCCATCCACGTTGATCCGCCAGGCCATAGCCGGGTCGAGCTCGCACGATTTCAACGCGCAGTTGCCGGCGCAATCGAGGACCGAGGCGAAGCCGTACCGGTCGAAGACCTGGGCCAGTCCGTCCCGGTCTTCCGCGTTGCAGGCCACGACTGCCGGCCCTTGAAGCCGCGGGTCGTCCTCCTGCCGGATGCCGATGACGCGGCCCGGGTACTTCGCCTGGAGGTACGCCAGCGCATGGTAGCCGGCGACGCCCGTGATTCCCGTGATCAGGAGCGGCAGCGGGACTTCGGCAGAAAACCCGGCGGAACGCAGCATGATGAGCGAGTAGTCTACTCGAACCGGACCCCGATCTTGGAGCCCAACTGGAGCAGGTGCCGCCGGGACTTGTCGTACTCCTCGGCGTTGGCCATGTGCTCGATCATCAGGGGCACGTCGCCGGGCAGAGCGGCCAGCCGCTTCAGGTAGGTGGCAAAGTCGAGCGCGCCCGTCCCGATCGTCACCTCGCGGAAGTGGACGTTCATCTCCACGTCCCAGGTGAGATCCTTGGCGTGGCAACTGGCGATCCGGGGGCCGAGTTTGTCGAAGCACTCGTTGAGCAACTCGGTGTTGTGGTAGTACCGCTCGGGGGAATTGATGGCGTTGCAGGGGTCCAGGTGGACGCCGAAGGCGTCGCGGTCCACGGCCTTGATCATCTGGAGGTACGAGCGGGCGCTATCGGGATAGGCCCAGCCCATCATTTCGTAGCAGAACTTGGCCCGCTTGGGATTGACCGCGTCGATGATCTTGCGGGCGTTTTCGACGGCGGCGTCGAAGAACTTGCGTGTGAGATTATCGGGGTGCGGGCCGAACCAGGACTTGGGATTGTAGGATCCGGCGATGTCGACGCAGCAGCGGGCGCCGATGGCCTCGGCCAGGGCGAGCCCTTCGGTCACCAACTTGAGATTCGCCGCGCGCTGGGCCGGATCGGCGTCCAAGAGATTCACCCAGCGGCCGACTTCGGCGATCACCACGTCGTGCTTCTTAAACGCCGCGGCCAACTCGCGGATCTTCTCGGTTTCGCTCAGCCCGACGCCGGGGCAGTAGGCGGCCCGATAGCCGAGCTTTCGGTGGGCCAGGGCCAGTCCTTCCGGATCGCCCGGCGCATTGAAGACCGGCCCGCCCAGGCGGACCGGATGCGACGGGCCGGTCACGGGCGCGGCATCGGCTCGGCGCGTCAGAGCGCGGCCGGCCACTGCGGCGGCGCCGGCAGCCGCGATGGCTCGTCCCAGGAATGTGCGGCGATCGCTGGAAGGCACGTTCATTCTACTACTCCCGCTGCTAAATGGAGTTTCACGATTCTGGGAGGGCGAGGCTCCTGCCGAGCCGGATTTGCAGTTGCGATATGAGCCATTTTGTACGGCTCGGCAGGAGCCTCGCCCTCCCAAAATCAAGACTTCGGCACCTGATTCGGTGCTCGATAATGGAAATCCATGATACCCGGCCGTCTCTCCCGGCAACAGGCACAGCCGGGCGAGAGACGATCGGGCTCAGTCCGGACTGTTCGTGGACAGCGAAAGTAGCACAGGCGTCTTGCCTGTGTCAATTGGAGGGCAGGCTGGAAGCCTGCCCTCCTTCCGGCAGGCGCGAGGCCGAAGGCTCATCCGGCCCTAAGCGGCCCGTGAACATGCAGCCAACGCGAAACTGCTCGCCCGCCTCAGACGCGACCCGGACGCAGTTCTTCACCACGGCGACCAGATACTTCCGATTGCCGCCCGTTCCCAGCTCGACGATCAAACGGCGGTGTGCCGGCCGCTCGTCGACGAGATAGGCGAAGCCGCCGGGCGACAGGTCGGTGCAGAACACCTTTTGGAACACGGCCTCTTCCGGGGAGTGTCCCTCCGGGTACGGGGCAATTCGCTGGATCTTCTCTACGCTGTAACGGCGGCTCCGCCGCAAGACCGGCCGGATCGGGTCGCAGGTCCGGCCGTTGTGGAGGCAGATCCGGTTGCGTCCGGACTGTTGTGCGGCGCGCATGGCCTGGGCGGCACACCGGATGAGGTAGCGCGCGTCTTCATCGGGCCGGGCTTCGGCCATGCCGATGCCCACCGTCACCTGAAGCTCCCTCCCTCCGACGGTAAACCGGGCATTGGCGATCGCGCCGCGGACCCGTTTGGCCACCTGCTCCGCGCTGGCCAAGCCGATCCCAGGCAAGACCACCGCGATCCATCCCTCGGCGCAGGGCGCGACGAAGTCCATGCCGCGGACCGCCTCCAGCGAAACCGCGGCCACCTGCCCCAGCAATTCCTTCCCGGCCGACGGGCCAAGTTGTCCGTTAAGGTTCCCGAATTGATCCGTTTCAACGGCTAGCAGGGAGAAGGGGGTGCCTTGGCGCCGCAGCTCGGCGAAACGGCGGCCAAGCTCCGCGTGAAGGGCTTGCTCGCCCAAGGCGCCGCCGCTTTCGTGGCCCTTGGAGCGCGCGGCAGCCAGATCGGCTTGGAGCCGCCGGTTGGCTTGGATCAGTTGCACGGCGGCGGCATACACTGCGGCCCCCTGGTCGGCCCCGGAGGCAAGCTTCTGGGCTACTGTCTCGACCCAGGAAGGATCTTGCCCGGTCTCGATTCCCGCGGCAGCCAAGGCGTGCAACTGCCTCACGAGCTTCTCGATTCGTTTGGGGTCCATCGCGCTGGGGGACATGTCAGTCCTGGACGGCGGGGTCTGCGGCCGTTTGGCCAGTTCGCGGCGAAGTAGAATAACCGAGTAGCCGAGTGCGGCACACAGAGCCAGACTGAGACACGACAGAACAGGAGTCATACGCCTCGCACACCCGCCGGCCGTGGGGCCCGGTGCGCGACTGTGCCGAACATCACATAATCCGGCAGCGGGCCCGAGTGACCGGGCGGCCCACCAAAAGGCCCGTTGTACAAGCATAGGTCGGTCCGGTGGGTCCGCGGGCACGTTTGAATACGCCCCCGTAACGGCGGCCGCGGCCGTAACCCGAGGGTTCAGGGTTCGGGAGAAGACGCAACTCTCGTTCACAGTGGGACTTGCAATCGTCGTGCGGGACGCGGAAAGCCTACAGGGGGGACTCAAGGCGCGGAATACCCGCTAAATAGCCTTGCGGGTTCCCGCGAGGGCGAGGCTCCTGGCGAGCCGGGTGAAGTGTCGTACATCGCGGCGGAACCGCTCGGCGCAGCGAACGAGGGCCGGTCCCCGCGGGGAAGATCGGCCCTCGATCGGTTTGTCGCACTACTTCAGCCTTCCCACCGTCCTACAGGAAGGTGGGGCACAAGCAGAACACCCGCCAACGCGGTTAGCCTTCTTTCCGGCCCTCCCCTAATGAGAGAAGCAGCCTGAAGCAGGTCGGACCGTAAAAAACAACCGTACTTTTCTACTCGGCGGCCTTCTTGGCGCGCCTCTTTCCGGTCCCGGGGCCACCAGCGCCGGGGCCGCCGCGACGGGATTCCATCGCCTTCTTGAAGGCTTCCTTGTGCTCGTCGGTCTTGAGCGCCCCCACGATCTTCGTCTGAAGCTCCTTCATCTTCGCCGTCAATTCCTTTTGGGCCTTGACCTGCTCGTCGGTCCGCTTGACGGACTGCATGGCCTCCTGGAACGCCTTCCTGAGCTCGTCCCCGGTCTTGCCCGACTCCTTGATCTTCGCCATCGCCTCCTGCATTTCCTTCCGCTGGTCGGCGGTCAATGCCGCAGCCTTCTGCAGCTTCTCGATTCCCGGCGCGGCTTCGTCCAAGATTTTCTTGGCGGCGGCCTTCTCGTCGTCACTGAGTGTCGTGATCCTGTCCAACGCGCGCTGGATCATTGCCGTGCCCATGGCGAACATCCCCGCGCCGCCGCGCTGGCCCCTCTGCTTCTTTTCTTGCGCTAACAGGGGGGTGGCAATCAAGAGCGCCAAGCCCAGGATCAAAGAAATACGCAACGTCCTCATCATAGATGTCCTCCGGTTCCAACAACCTGGAAAGAACGAGCCCGGCCGCTGCTCACCCCTTTGGGGCGATTCCAACAACGACCAAGTCCCTTAGCTCCCACGGATTGGCGGGTCCACGAACAAACCCCGGGGGGGGCATGCCATCGCCCGCGCCCCCATAGCCCCGCACGAAAACCTCTGTCGGGTTAAACCCCGATAACGCATCCCGGTTCCGGGGTTCCCCGATGGCGATTGGTATTTTGCCGGGCTGCCTCAGCGGTCTGATCAGGGGATTGCCTTTCCAGGGTCTACCACGAGAATAGGGGGTGTAGATTGTCGTCTGGCTCTTCAAGGAGGCTGGCGATGAACGGGCAACCGAGATTGACCGCGTCGGAGTGGACCCTCGTGATGCACCTCCTCGACCAGGAACTCAGCGAATTGGCGGTCGAGATTCACCACACCCGATCATCCCAGGTACGGGACGAACTGATCTGCCGGCGGCAGATGGTGCGGAGCCTCTCGGACCGACTGCGGCCAGTGAGATGTTGAACCTTGAGAAACCGTCATGCCCTCCCCGTGTATCGGGTTTCCAGGGTGCCCATGATCTTGGCTCAGGTCTGGCTGGGGGGCGCCTCTTTCTTCACCCAACAGAAAAGGCCACCGCACGGTGGCCCTTGGGTTTCGTCCGTTTGTTCGCTGTGGAATGCCTACGCTGCCCGGTTCCGCCGCCGCCACGCACCTGCAATGCCGAGCCCACCGAGAACGGACCACACCAGAATGGACGCGGGCTCCGGGATCCCTTGCGTTTGGCCGTAGATCCGGATGATCGCGGCATTCTGACCCTGAAAGCTCTCCTCAAACTCAGCGGGCGGAGAGCTGTCATCATCATAATGGATGTACCCGTCGCTGCTGAACTGTTGTGCGCCGAGATCGTCGGTGAAATTAGCGCTCAGGCCCGCGACATTCCAAAAAGTGACAAAGTAGTCTTCTCCGGCATACAGGGACACGGGCCCCAGATCGGCGCCGCCCCAGGTTCCCGCTATCTCGGTGTATGCCGCAGACGCGAGCAATTGTCCTCCCGATTGGGGTAGGTTGTCGTAAACCGCGATTGTGACGCTCTGGTTCCCGGAGGCAAACCTGGTCTCTATCCTGGTGAGTTCGAAGTCCTGCGGAGCCACCCAAAGCCATCCGGTGCTGTATGGCCAGTAAGTACCGTCATTGGACTTGGTCTCGTTGTACGCAGCGATCAGTCCGCCTTGCGCACTGGCGGACAAGGCCACGATCAAGAACAGTGCCCCCAGCAATCTCGTTGTGTTCATCTACTAGCTCCTCGCGAACCGAGCCACCACAGGAACGACGACGGCGCACAATCCTTCGCTATCCCCTATAGTCCGGTGAGGCCCGCTCCCTGACGGCTGAAAGAAAAAAATGCGCCAAATCAACTCTGTAAGGGGGGGCTGGCGGACTTACTGCCCCAGAAGATGGGTCGCGGGGACTACCCGGAATCGTCCCACGGCACCGGCGCGGGGCCCGGCTGTGCCTTCTCACATCCTCCCCAGCAAGGCGAGTCATTAGAGCTCGCTAGATCGGGGGGCGGCGCGCCGGGAGTCTACCGGGTTGGGTTTCTACCCGAATGTGGCGTGGTGCGCGGCGTGCCGTGTTTTGCCGCATGAGACGCGACAATCGCCCGGGCGTTGTGACG
>Ga0315280_10004812_pt1 | contig 19635 bp, 22 predicted proteins | sample YL17G06_40_MG_FD_203697 | JGI IMG/M metagenome (GOLD analysis project Ga0315280, IMG submission 203697) | Sediment microbial communities from Yellowstone Lake, YNP, Wyoming, USA - YL17G06_40 | ecosystem: Environmental > Aquatic > Freshwater > Lake > Sediment | place: USA: Wyoming | collected... | reverse complement strand
AACGCAGCACTAGCAAATGTTGACACTGCAGACAACTGGGAAACCCATTTCAAAGACACAATCACAGGTGGGGCATGGATAAACAACCAAAAACTCGCAGAAATACTTGTGAAAGAAGCTGCTGACCGCATATTCGACCTAGAAGAATACGGTGCAGTCTGGGATAGGACGCCCGAAGGCAAAATTATGCAGCGCCCTTTTGGCAAACAAACCTACCGCCGAACGTGCTATGCCTCAGACAGAACAGGACACGAACTAATGGCAACACTCACTGAAGAAGTGAGGCGTCAAGACATTACAGTTTTAGATGAAATATTTGTTACAAAGCTACTAATGGAGAATAAGATAGTTGTAGGCGCCACAGCAGTGGACATGAAAACAGGAGACTTAAAAGTCTTCAGAGCAAATGCCACGGTATTAGCTAGCGGGGGCGCGGGACGCATCTACAAAATAACAACAAACGCGCAACAAGACACAGGCGATGGAATAGCTGCTGCGTATCAAGCAGGCTCAAGCCTAGTGGACATGGAGATGGTACAGTTTCACCCGACAGGCATGGTTTATCCTGAAGCGCATCGTGGGCAACTGGTCACAGAGGCTGTCAGAGGAGAAGGCGGAATCTTGCGCAATAGTCAGGGCGAGAGATTCATGCAACGTTATGATCCTAAACTCGAATTAGCAGGTAGAGATGTAGTTGCGAGGTCAATAGCCACAGAAATCTTAGAGGGAAGAGGAACAAAACATGCAGGCATCCACTTGGACGTGTCACATTTGGAGTCTAAGATAATTGAAGAACGTTTGCCAAGCATGCTGAGACAATTCTTAGATGTTGGAGTAGATATAAGAAAGGAACCGATGGAAGTCGCTCCAACAGCACATCATTTCATGGGCGGAGTAGGAATAAACGAAAATGCAGAGACAGACTTGAGAGGCTTGTGGGCGGCAGGCGAAGTAACAGGCGGAGTGCACGGTGGCAATAGACTAGGCGGAAACGCACTGGCAGACACACAAGTCTTCGGCAAAAGAGCAGGAGAAAACGCAGCAAAGTATGCATCAAAGGGAAGCAAGCCGATTTTGGATAGAAAAGAAATCAAAAAAGAATTTGACCGAGTGCAAGGCTTTCTTAAAAGAAAAGAAGGTACAAAACCCGCTGAAATCAAAAACAAGCTTCAATCATTGATGTGGGACAAAGTCGGCATCTTTAGAACAGGACAGCAGATGAAAGAAGCCATACAAGAAATAGAGCAGATAAAGGTGAAAGACATTCCGCAACTGTACGTTTCAGGTAAGAGAGCAAGATTCAACAAAGAATGGATATCTGCCCTAGAAATCGAAAATATGGTAATAACAGCAGAAATGGTAGCCAAAGCTGCGCTAATGCGAGAAGAAAGCAGAGGCGCACATTATAGAAGAGATTTTCCAAAAACAGACAATCAAAACTGGCTCGTAAACATCATAATAAGGCAAGATAAAGGCAAGATGGCATTTGAAAAAACTCCAGTAGTCGTAACTTCTTTGAAACCGGGGGCATAAAAATGGCAGAAACAATTAAAGTGAAAGTTTTCAGATATGACCCAGACACAGACAACTCACCACACTATGAAACATACGAAGTCCCCTACGTAGAGGGAATGGTTGTCTTAGACGTCTTGAATTATATATACGAAAATCTTGATGGCACATTCGCCTACCGCTGGGCATGCAGAGCAGGACAATGCGGCTCATGCGCAACAATAATCAACGGCAAACCAAGCATCTCATGCAGAAAAACCGTGGAAAAAGGCAAGCCGCTTACAATTGCGCCATTGTTGCAGTTTCCAGTGGTAAAAGACTTGGTAGTCAATTTAGACAGAGGATTACGCAGAATAAATAGGATAAGACCCTATGTTGAAAGGTCAAGAAAACCTTCAAGACCAGAAATCATTAAAAAAGAAGATATAGAACCCGTAAAAGAGATACGAGAATGCATCGAATGTTGGGCATGTGTCTCAGCTTGTCCCGTTGTTGGAGAGGCATGGCAAGAATTTGCTGGGCCACTTAGCCATCGCCAATTAGCCCGACTGGAATTTGACAAAAGAGATGTCGAAGACAGGGTGAAAATGGCGTTTCATGAAGGCTTATACGACTGCACCACATGTGGAACATGCAAAGAAGTTTGCCCGAAAGAAATTGACATTCCGAGAAAGGCTATTGAGAAGATGCGTGCTTTGGCGGTTCGTGAAGGTTTAGGTCCGTTAGAGGGGCAATTATCCTTTATTGAGGGCATTAAGAAAACTGGGCGTTCAGTAGAAAGGCAAACGATTCCACTATTAGAGCAGGTGCCAGAAATAGTCAACGTAACAGACCCGATAGATGAAATTGGACTTTTCACAGGCTGCCTAATCGACTATAGGCTACAGGAGACAGGGCTGAACATGATAGAAGTCTTAAGGCGCAACCGAGTGAGAGTACACATTCCAAAGGCTCAGAGTTCATGCGCTTCACCGGCTTTCAGAAGTGGAGTAGTTGATGTAGGCTACGACCAAGTGAAGAAGAACGTTGAAGTATTCGAAAAATTGGGCTTGAAGAAAGTTGTGGCGGGCTGCGCTGGGTGCACAAAGACGATGAAACAAGATTTTCCAGAGGTTATGCTTGAAGTACGTAATGAGGAGCCGAAATTTAAGGTCTTTGATTTCTGCGAATACTTAGTCAACGAGATAGGGCTGAAAAACCTGAATACAAAAGAGCTTGGCGAAGTCAAAATGACTGTCACGTATCATGATCCGTGTCACTTAAACAGGGTTCAGGGGATTTATGATGAGCCGAGGCAGTTGATTAAACTTGTTCCCGGTGTCAAGTTTGTTGAGATGGAAGAGGCAGACAGATGTTGCGGCGCCGGCGGCGGAGTCCGCACTGGAAGACGCCCATTGTCGATGATGCTTGCTAGAAGGAAGGCAGAGTTTATTATTAAATCAGGTGCTGAAGCAGTAGTAACCGAATGCCCATTCTGTTACATTCAGTTGCGAGACATTTTGAATCAACTTGGCTATGAGCACATAAAGGTTCTTAATGTGCCAGACTTGCTGGCAATGTCATACAAGCAAGGGGAAAAAGCCTAGTTTTTCTTTTTTCTAGTCTTTATTCTTCTTGCACAAGTCTAATATTGTTACGGTAAGTAAATATCAGTGGATAGAAGTGAAATCGGATGGCTAGGACTCTAAAATTTCGTGAAGACGAGAAGGTTCTTGCTCATCTGGAGCCTCATCCTCTGGCTTTCTTAGATTTCTATGCTCTATTCATTTATTTAGTGTCTATAGGAGCGATTTTCTGGATATTTGAACCGCAGATAAAAGAGGCTATTTCAGCACTGAAAATTGTTCCAGCTGGTTTAGGGATAGATATTGTTTTTGCAGTAATTTGGTCCGCATGTTTGATAATTCCATTTTTGGTTGTTGCAGTTCTTAAGATTACTTGGCGTTGGCTTTTCCTCTCTATTGGAATCAGTGCTTTAGGTGCTGCATTGAAATTTTACTTTAATGTTGCTTATGGCTTGCAGACACCATCCATAGTAATTGGAATTGTAGGTTTCGCATTGACTGATGTCTATAGGAGAAAATTTGACTTCTATATCACTGATCATCGCATTCTCATTGAATTGAATTTTATTTCACAGAAAAGGCGTGAGATACTTTACAGTAAGATTAGTGATTTGGTTGTGGAAAGAGGTTGGCTGGGGCGCGTCTTTGACTATGGTTCTGTGATTCCGATTACTGAGTCTGGGTTTGGCTTAGGTGAAGATGTATCTGCTGTAACTGTTGGAACTACTGGTTCACCGTTGCCTAAGGGTCCAAAAATCACTACTGCAGTCTCAGGTGGAAGAACGATAAATGTTCCAAGAGGAAGAAGCTTTTATGTTCTTTTTGGAGTTCACAACCCAGAAGCGGTTTCTGACATGATTTCACAGCAGATACGTGGATATGAAGAGGCGCCTTACTTGAAGAAAATAGCGGCAGGCGTTGAATCTTTAGTCAAAAAAGAAGAAGAGAAGGAAAAGAAGTAAAATTCCTTAATGTTGCCGAGAATGAGTTTCTCTATATCTCCATGAGTGAGTCAAAACTATTTTTGTTTCTTCTTCATTTAAAATGTTTTTCCATATTAGCCAATAGTGTTAGTGAATTGAATAAGTTGATGTTAAAAAAAAGCATGGGATGGTATTTCTTCACTTAACCGATGTACGCTTTTTGTTTTGCAGTGTTTTCTTACTTTTTGCTTAGTATTATTTCCATTGTTGAAACCATTCTTGATCTGTTTTCGCCTTCTCTCGGTGGCATTTCTTCGGTTCCTATGGATATTTTGTTCACTTTTACGTCTTTTAGGAAGCGGCTTCTAGTTATTTCAGCTACGTCGACAGCTGTAGTTATTGCTTGCCCTCGTGCTTTCAAGGTTACTTCTTTAGCATCGCTTCCGGAGAAGCTTGTGATGACTGCTAGAACATAGTTCATTGGTGGTTTACTTCCAACGAAAATAACATTTGACTTTTCTGTCATTCTTTTTTCACTCCTTTTATTGTTGATTGTTGTGTGTAACGTCGCTGTGTTTGCTTGCCTGTTAACGGCAAAACGTTACCGCTAATTAATTTGCAGTCTTCCTTATAAACACAACTAAACATGCACATATCCACTTGAGAAATATTTCTAGTGAAATCAATGCAACAGCATTATGTTTTGCCTCTGCTACCCCAGAGCAAGCATCATCTTTTCATCAGACGACGTCGGTTCATCATCGGCAATATAAGAATAGTTAACAAACCATAATAAGATTTCGTGTATAAAAGAGATATGAAATGTTGACAAAACTGAAACAAAAATTTCAAGCGTATATAGCATCTGTGGCAAAGGCGGCGCATAGAGTAGGTTTGACTCCCAACCGAGTAAGCGCCATCGGCATAGTATTCGCCCTTCTTTCCGCGTTTGCATATTGGAAATGGCAACTTTTCAATCAACTTCTACTCATTGCTGCGCCAGTATTCCTTTTGATTTCAGGCTTCTTTGACGCTTTAGACGGCGTAGTAGCTAGACTCTATGGGCAAACTACAGTATTCGGTGGTTTTCTTGACTCTTTGCTAGACCGTTACGCAGACGCTGCAGTTTTTGCAGGAATCATTCTAGGTGGTTTATTACCGAGTCTTGAATGGGGATTAGTAGCAGGATTGGCAGCGTTAATTGGCTCATTACTAGTAAGTTATACACGGGCAAGAGGAGAAGCAGCAGGAGTAAAAATGGAGACAATAGGTTTAGCTGAACGTGCCGAAAGAATAATCATACTAGCTATAGCAAGCTTTGCAACAATTGCTTGGAAAGAAGCATTAAGCTGGGCCATAATAATACTTGCGATACTAACAAATCTCACAGTTGTCCAACGTGCCTTCTACTTTTATAAGGCATCAAAAAAGAAGAAACAGGAATAGTTTGTTAACTTTTAAAAGCGTATTCTCTTTGGTGGGCCAAGCCGTCGTTCATCTCTTGCCCGCACCTTAACTACACCTCGATGCACCGCGCAAGAGACACAGTAGTATTTTGTTTGCTGAGCACTGGGAATGTATGCGCCTTTTTGACGTAGTTCCTTGTATAAGATTGGGTCAACCATTGACACTCGTCTTGTTTCTCTCTTTGCTTTGTCGCGTGGCACTTGTCCTCCACACATGCTGCATTGGACTAGTGCGCCTCTTCCTTTGCTGCCTTTTGCTCTGCCTCTTGATTTACGCTTTGCTGGCATTTACTTGTCCTCAACATCATCAATTTGCAACACATGCTTATAACCTTAAAGAAAAAACCTTGCACTCAAAGAAAACCTTTTTATATGCTGCCACTGTTAGTGTGGTGTTTATCACGAGATTCATGCTAACTAAAGAGGTTTTTGAAAAGACTTCTTTTAACCATGTTGATTTTGTGATGAAGGAGGAAAAAATATATATGATACAATACTTTGAGGATTTACCCCTTAGTCCAGAAATTTTAAGGGGAATTCAAGAATTAAAGTTTGAAGAACTCTTTCCAATTCAGGCGCAAGCGATAATTCCACTTTTACACGGAAAAGACGTAATTGGACAGGCACAGACAGGAACAGGAAAAACCGCTGCTTTCGGTATCCCTATGCTTGAACGATTGCAACACAACGATAAACATGTTCAAGGCTTGATTCTGGTCCCCACCCGTGAACTTGCCATACAAGTTGCGGATCACCTTAATCACTTAAGCAAGTATACTCCATTGAAAGCATTACCTATCTATGGAGGCGAATCAATTCAGAAGCAGATATTTGCTTTGCAACGAGGCGTGCAGATTGTTGTGGGTACACCTGGGAGGGTGATAGATCACTTGGAGAGAGGAACACTCAAACTGAACACGGTAAAAGTTGTTGTCTTAGACGAAGCAGACAGAATGCTTGACATGGGATTCAAAGACGACATCGATTTTATACTTGCCAAAGTGCCTTCAAACAGGCAACTCAGTCTCTTCTCTGCCACAATTGACTCTTATGTGATGAAAATCTCAGAACGATACATGAACAAACCAGAAAAAATACTTGTAAGCAAAGACGAAATCGCGTTGCCACAAATAAATCAGTTTTACACAGTGGTGAACCCTTACAGCAAATTTGATGTTTTACGCAGCCTAATAGAAGAAGGAAACATAAGGCGAGCTATCGTATTCTGTAAAACCCGAATTGGCGCAGCGAAACTAGCGAATATGCTTAGACGTCATGGCTATAACGCAGAAGCTTTACACGCGGACTTGAGTCAGGCACAGCGAGAAGCGATTATCGAAGCCTTCAGAGGCCATCGCATACAATTATTGATAGCCACAGACGTTGCGGCAAGAGGCTTGGACATTGAAGGCATCACACATATCCTAAACTATGATATCCCCTTCGACGCATTGATGTATTTCCACAGAATAGGCCGAACAGCAAGAGTAGGAAGAGACGGAACAGCTATAACATTGGTTGCATACGGTGAGATACAGGAACTTGAAAAAATACAATCTCTGACAAAGACTAGAATTGAAAAAATGGAAATGGAATAATAACTTAACCATTCAAATTTCTAAATTATTTCCGGTTTCTGTGACAGTGCTAGGTCATAATTTTCGATGACTTCTAGCTTACTGTTCCTTCCCATTCTCAGTTGAAGTTCTCCTCTATATGCCATGACGCTGACGTTTTCGATTTCAATAATGTTGTTGATGGAAAGCATGCTTGTTCTGCTATTCCATAGAGTTAGCTTTATAGTGCCAGTTTCATCTGTCAAAATAGCGTTTGCAAACATCACGTAATCGTTATACCTTGTCAAAGCTAACTGTGGCTTTGAAATTGTGAGAACACGTGCCTTTAAGTTTACCCGCTTCATTCCTGCCTTCAAGTCTCTAATTTTAAAATGCCTTGTTTCATTCTCGTTTCTTTTCTTCATTAAGGCAAGTTTTTCACGTTCAATTATGTATGCGAATTCTTTAAGTGGGGTTGCTTCTTTGAGAAGATGTTCAGGTATAGGAAATTGTGCAACTATGTTGTAGTCTGTGGTTAAGAGAAAAATGGCGCGACCTCTCATTTTTACGCGGCATTCAATAGTTAATTCCTTACATTTTGATCTTCGATTTTCCCAGGCGTACACAATTTTGTCGAAGAATTCGTTTGAATCAAGCGTGTGCTTCACAGAAATTTCTGCAAGATATTCAAGAAGTCTAGTGTCTACAGGTGAATGAAAGTTGCCTCGAGGGCGTCCTCGCATTGCCCATGTTCTATGTTGCATTTAATCCGTTCCATTTACGATTTGATTGTTACCTCATTTTCAGCCAGAATTATCGAGAAAAAAGTAAACAGCACGTGACAGTTGCTTAATTCTACTTCTTCTCAAGAATTCCTAACTGTTGCAACTACTTTCATGATTGAAGTATATTAACTTGATGTTGGAAAGGTTCTTTTGATTATGGATCATTATGCTCTAAAGCAAGGCGCTGTTTCCTATTCTATAGGGCCTCCATAAATCTTGGTTCTAGGCTTAAAATCTTACCATTCATCTTCAAATTCTTCGTCTGCCTTTGCCTCCGCCTCTGTGCTGACGGTGCTAATGATGCTATCCTTCTTGCTTAATTCCTCTTTTATCTGTTTGATTTTTTTGGTTAGGGTTTTAATGATCCAGTTGTTGTTGAGGTATGTCATTGGTTTATCACATACGGGACATTTGAAGAGAAACTTGAATGCATCTTCGAAGGGGAACCGCTTGCAACCAGGCGTTTGGCAAGTGTAAAACTCGTGGGTTTTCTCGTGCTCAAGTCGGATTTCAAGTTTTTCGGAGACTCGTCGCTTCTGGTTTAAGATGAAGCCTTCCAGTTGGTCGAGTTGCAGTCTCCAGTTGAAGATAAACCAGCCTGTTTCTTTATCGCGGGATTGCCTAAGAGCCACAATGGAGTGGTCGTAGAGTCTATAAAGTATCTTGCGAACCATGTTAAGGCGGATTTGGGTTTGATCCGCTATCCCATTATCCATAATCTCGTAAACCTCTTTGAGGACTTCAACTACTCTAACAGCGTCTTCACCAAACAACGCTGCAACATTTCTTAGCGTCTCGTCATCCACAAAGAACAGTTTTTGAAACTCCTCAGCCTTAATCAAAACAAGTGGACTGTCAACTTTAATGCGATGTCGATTATTGCTTTCAGAAAATTTGTTTATGGCGCGTGTGTATCCTGAACTTTGCAAAATAAGGATTCCACATTCTTAGATCACGTTTACGAGAAATACCATTCCCTTCTTCGTTTTAGTTTCCGCATTTAAAGTCCACTTTGTAGGAGGGGGACTTATTTGACTATGATAATTTGTACATTTTATTGCCGCTATTTTCTCGTCTTGTGAAACCCAAACAACACGGCTTTCTCTACCGCATTCTGGACATTTAACGTGTTCACCGATCTTTGCCATATTCTAATCCTCTTCTTCACTCAACATTTTTTCTATAAATCTTATTTATGGTTTTATCTGTTCTCGATTGTTAGATACCCATTACTTCTCAACCATTCAGATTGATTCTTTCTGTACCGCCAGAAAATGTCTCCTCGCGTGTCAGACTGAAAGTCCCATGGAGAAACTAGGACAATGTCTCCAATTCGAACCCAAACTCTTCTCTTTAGCTTCCCTCTAACCCTGCAGAGTCGTTCATGGCCGTCTTGGCACTTTACCATAATTCTGTCATAACCGAGCAACCTGACAGCTATGCCAAGTACGTCACTTTCAACTGGCAACTTCATGTCGCCGATTTCTCCTTCGTTAACAACTTTTCTTTTACCCAACTTTTTCTACCTCAATTGAAATAGGTCCTGTGTGCCCTATCTTCTTCATCCAACTCTTCAGTCTTATCTGCTTCATCTTTTTCTTGTGCATGCGTTTCAATATCTGTTTCTTTGTTCTTAGCAAAGCAGGGCTAGAAGCCATTGTCTTCTTCATTTTCTATTCTCTCCATATTCTCGTGCGCAGAAATGAAGTGAAAATTCGGGAATCATTTAGCAGGGGCTCCAGTTTTCTTCTTATTGTCCGTATATGTTTTTCTTCCTGTCCTCTTCTTTATCGTGCAGTTAACTCGTATAGATGATTTACATTTTCTGCAATTCTTTACTATGCCCGCTCTTAGAGTGCACAATTGATTTTCACCTTTTTTTATGTACTTAGAAAAGATTCCATTACTCGGCAGGATAAACCTACAGGATAAAGAAAACTTCTCCGAACACGATATTGTTGCGCCCTTTATAAAGGTGTGTACGTGCCTCCCCAGTCAAAAACAACATTTCTGAATAAGAATTGACAAAAAAAAAAACAAAAAATCGTTAAGAAGATAGATAATGAAAGAAAGTGAAAATAGAATCGAATGTTTCTATGTTCACGCCTTAACGCTTCAAAGTGATTTCGATTGTTGAAACCATTCTTGATCTGTTTTCGCCTTCTCTCGGTGGCATTTCTTCGGTTCCTAACTCAACGTTACCTACCTTCAAGTCTTTCATGAATCTGTGTCTCACTATCTCTGTTACGTCAACGGCTGTTGTTATTGCTCGTCCTCTTGCCTTCAGTGTGACTTCTTTGGCTTCAGATTGGTTGAAATTCGTTATGACTGCCAATGCATAGTTCATCGTAGGTTTGCTTCCGATGTATATGGTATTTAACTCCTTAGACATTCGATACACCTCCTATTTTTTGCATTATCTTCTTCAATTGTTTCTTAACGATATAGTGGTTTTTCGATTTCTTGGTTTGATTGACTCGTAGATCCGTACTGGTGTGCGTGCTACAAGTGAATCTAAACTAATTCGCCCATTGCGAATCTGTTACCAACTCTTGTTACTTTGAACTTAACATGTTCTCCCTGTTTGGTGTTGGGTATGAACACAACGAATCCTTCGATTTTGGCGATGCCATCGCCTCTTTGACTTATTTCTTGAATGTCAGCTTCATATTCGTTGTTCAGCTCAACTGGCTTCTTTATATTGAATCTGGATTCACTGCTTCCAAATCTACTTCTTGTACCATATGCCATTGTTTTCACCTCGCTTTGAATTGTCAGCTAGAATGTCTCACCGAAAGAAGTAAAACTGTAGATAACCGTCCTACCCTTTCAAAAGCTCTAACTGCTTGACGCCTACTACAATGAACCGTTCCTAATTAACCTTTAGGACAAAGCAAGAGCCAATTTTTCTTTTCTGCTTCGCAGTCTATCCGTTGCAAAAGCTTGACAAGAATCTTACCTTTCTGAATGAATTCACGCTTAGAAACGGCGTTTTTTATTGGACAAAGGTCGTCTACTATTACTCCTTCTTCTTCAGAGAATATGATGGGAAATATGCGGCAACCTAACGGTCTGTTCTTATAGATTTTGCATTTCTTTGTTTTGGAATCGTAAAAGACACAGTAGCCCTTTCTGTTTTTTAGTCGAGCAAAGCCTTTTTTATCATAAAATGCAAAATCCTCAAATGGATAGCCTAGTTCTTTCAGTAGTTGTATATCGGCGTTGGAAAGTAGCATTTCAGTTTTCTCACAACATTTGCCGCAACGAGAACATTGCATAAAGAATAATGAGGAAGACATTTTATTAGCGTTTCTTCCGATTATCTTCTACACTACGTTGCGCTTATAACTGCACCTTATTCTCCATTATCTTTGAAGTGAAATGTTTGATTTAGTCACGGTCGGCAACTTCGCTATAGATTTAGTTATTTCACATAGGATAGTTAGTCCTTCATGTACCTTGGGCGGTCCACCAACATATGTTTCATTGTCTGCAAGACAATTAGGCGCAAAAGTCACAGTAATTTCAAAAGTCGGAAAAGACTTCTCTAAAGAACATATTTCATGGCTAAAAGCGAATGACATAGATTTATCATGGCTAAAAGTGGTCAAAGACGCTTTCACAACGAGCTTTACTTTGCGATACACAGATGGAAAGCGCAAACTTCAGTTGAGAAATCAGGCACCGCCAATTCTCTTAGAAGACATAGCAGCGTCTTTCAATTCAAAAGCCATACACATATCGCCCGTTACAAACGAAATATCACAAGAAGTAGTGCACAAACTAAGAACGCTGGCAAGTGTCCTATCGCTTGATCCTCAAGGATTTGTAAGAAAATTCGACAAAGAAGGAAACATGCATCTGAGGAAATGGAAAGATTCTGCCATTCTAGAGCAAGTCGACATATATAAATCGACGATAGAAGAAATCAAAATGATAACAGGGATATCCGACATACGAATGAGCATGAAAAAGATTTATGATTTAGGCTCAAAAATTGTCCTAGTTACAAAAGGTAAAAAAGGATCAACCTTACTTTTTGATAAGAAATTTTACAGCATTCCATCCTTTAAACCAAAAATTTTGAAAGACTACACAGGCGCTGGAGACGTTTTGATTGGTGCTTTTTTAGCAGAGTATGTTAAGGGTGAAAATCCAGTTTGGTGTGCATGTGTTGGCTCTGCGGCGGCATCTGTTAAAATAGAGTCCATTGGACCCGCATTGCTTGGTGGAAAGGAAGAAATCTATAAGAGAGCCGCAAAAATCTTCAAAAAAGTCTAAAATTCTCAAAAGAAATAATATAAGGCTCATGTAATATGCACTACGTCAATGCCAAAACTGAGGAATAAGCATGGGGCGTGTCGCTAAAGGCGTAAAATGCAGTATAGTTGGATGCGGTAAAGATGCAATTCGTTCGCTTGCCACAGAAAAGGTGAGCGCTGCAGGATTAAAAGTCAGTGGAACAAGAAGAACATATCTTTGCAAAGACCATTATAAGGAGTATAAGAAAGGATCAAAGAAAGATAAGATGCTAGAACAGTGGAGATATAAAGGATGAGAATCCTTCAACTGCACTCAAACTTCATAGAATACAAGCCCATAGAGAAAGAAGGCAAAGTTGTAGAAGAAGCAGAAAAGAAATGGCAGAGGCTTGAAGAACTATTAGTCTTATTCACATGTGTAGAAACGGGAGACGACGAAACAGTCGCTAAAAAAGCAATTAACGAAATCCAGCAGACTCTTAAAATGCTAAGAGTTAATAGAATTTTGATTTACCCATATGCGCATTTAAGTAGCAATCTAGCCAAGCCTAGTGACGCCTTAAAAATAGTTAAGGCAATGGAAGAGTATGCAAAAGAAGTGGGCATCGAAGCGTATAGGACACCGTTTGGCTGGAATAAACAATTCTCTATCGCTATAAAGGGGCATCCACTGGCAGAAGCATTAAAAATTATTACTCCAACCGAAGCGAAAGTTGAAAAAGCGGTAGTTGCGAAAAAAGAGTATCTAATCTTCACTGAAGAGGGCAAGACTTACTCTCCAGACGATTATAAGTTTAGGGAAGATGAAGAAAATTTTAGACTTCTTGTAGAAAAAGAAGCGTTGGGCATGGAACTGAAAGGCGGCGGAGAACCAGAGTATATTAGGCATATGAAGAAATTTGGAATCGGTTGGGAGACAATGTCTGATGTTGGACACATGCGATATGGACCTCAAGCCTCATTAATATTCGACCTTATCGCCGAGTATTCGGGACGCGTGGCAAATTCCATCGGAATCCCCGTATATTCTCTGAAGGGGACGAACATGTTTAATCTTGACCTTCCGCCTGTTAGAGAACATGCTGAACTATTTGGCGACAGACTTTATCAAGTTAATGTGGAGAAGAAGAGTTTTGTTATGCGTTATGCTGCTTGTCATCAGCAATTTGCGATTATCAAAGATTGGCAGATAAGTTATAGGCATTTGCCGTTTGGTGCTTTTGAAGTTGCAGACAGTTACCGACTGGAGCAATCGGGCGAGCTTTTACTCGGTTTCCGTGTGAGAAGACTGAATATGCCAGATTTACATGTTTTCTGCAAAGACTTAGACGAGGCTAAGGAATGGTTCCTGAAACTGCATAAGAAAATTTATGAAGAGATTAAGGCTTTGGGCGGAGACTATGTTTCTCTGTATAATTTGACTTCAAAAGAATTCTTCGAGGAGAACAAGGATTTCCTTAGGCAGTTGGTGAAATTTGAGAAGAAGCCAGCGCTGCTTTGCTTCTATCCGCCTGGAATCAACTATTATTGGACTCTGAACATTGAATATCATATCATCGACAAGATGAGTAGACCAAGAGAAATAGCAACAGTGCAAATAGACGTCGGAAACGCTAGAAGGTTTGGAATCAAATTCGCGGATAAAGAGGGAAAGGAGAATTATCCAATTATTCTTCACACTGCGATTATTGGGACTATAGAGCGCTATCTTTACACTTTATTTGACTTTGCTTTGAAGATGAAGCATCCTGCGTTGCCTTTGTGGCTTTCACCAACCCAAGTTCGAATAATTCCAGTATCAGATAAGTTTGAGAAAGACGCAGAAAAAATTGTAGAAAAGATTGAAAAGAATGATATACGGGTTGATGTGGACGACAGACCTTTGACATTGCAGAAGAAGATTAGGGAAGCGGAAACAGAATGGATAAACTACGTTGTGGTCTTTGGTCAAAAAGAAATTGACTCAGGCTTACTTGCAGTTAGAGATAGGAGAACTGGTGAAATTAGGCAGATGAAACTTGAAGAACTTGTACAAGAGATTAGGCAGAGTATAGCCGATAAGCCATTTAAGCAGTCAGTGGTTCCTATGCGTTTGTCAGAAAGACCGCAATTCTAGAATCTTGCAAAAATACTCGCACATTCTTCGTCAAGCAACAATCTTGAAGACCGGTTATCAACTGTAATCATAGCGGTGAAAACCAACAGAATCTAGAGCAGCACCCATTCTAAAATCAGAAAGCCAAGACAACAGATTCTCCCAGCAGTTGATGACTAACAAAATTTTTTCCTACTTTATCATCTTAGAGAGGCTCAAAAGAGACTGCAAGTGCATTTGGGCAAAAAGTATATTTGATGTTTGCATAATACTCTATGGTTCTAGGAGGGTTACATGTGGAGAAAGAGCTATTCATCTATATTGACGACAAATTTTACCCAAAATCCGAAGCAAAAATTTCCGTATATGACCATGGCTTACTATACGGAGATGGAGTGTTCGAAGGAATAAGAGCATACAACGGCTCCGTTTTCAAGCTAAAAGAGCACATAGACAGACTCTACAAATCAGCACACACGATAATGCTGCAAATTCCCATGACAAAAGAAGAAATGATGAAAGCAGTCATAGAAACGTTGAAGAAGAACAATCTGAAAGAAGGCTACATCCGCCTAGTAGTTACAAGAGGAGTCGGTGACCTCGGACTTGACCCAAGAAAATGTGCCAAGCCTACAATAATAATAATTACACAACCATGGAAAGTACTACATGGAGACGACGCAAAGGACAAGGGCATTGCAACAATGATTTCATGGGTAAAACGAGACCCAGTTGACGCAACAACACATGAAATAAAATCACTCAACTACCTGAACAGCATTCTAGCAAAAATCGAAGCAAATATCGCAGGCGTAGACGATGCCATATGCCTAGACAAACAAGGCTTCATCTGCGAAGGGGTAGCAGAAAACATATTCATCGTCAAAAACGGCGAAGTTGTTACGCCTCCAATTTGCACAGGATCGTTAGACGGAATAACCAGAAGATTCGTAATGCAATTGTCAAGGAAGCTGGGCTATACAACAGTGGAAAAGAATATTACGCCAAATGAATTGTTCACTGCAGAGGAAGTATTCTTCACAGGAACCGCAGCAGAAATTGCACCAGTCAGAGAAATAAACAAACGAATAATAAACGACGGAAAACCAGGACCAATCACAAAACAGCTAATACAGGAATTCAGCAAACTCGTAAAAGACCCAAAGGAAGGAACCCCAATCCAATAAAACAGCATCACTTATTCTTTGAACAGGTAAGCCATCATGCTTTCAACAAGTTTTGGATCAAGTTTCTCATAGGCTTCCACACTGCCCACATCATACCAGAAAGCCTTCGACAAATAGCCATAAACAGGTTTACCCAACTTAACAAGATACGGAATCACATCTTTCATCAAATCCAACGTATTCTTTCCCTTCATCAACTGTTCCATATCTTCCATAGTTTCTCCTTTCAACGCAAGAATCCCTATACTCACAGGCTTTTCCAATTTTGGTTTTTCTACAAATCCCAGAATTCTTCCCTTTTCGTCAATGTCCGCTAAACCTACTCTAACAGTGAAACCAGAAGCTAGAGCAACCGTTGCCGACGACGCCTTACCCTCATGAAAATGCAACAAGTCTTGCAAATCAATGTTTGTTAAGATATCCCCATAATAAACAAGTGCAGTATCTTCAGTGTTTATTACCCCTTTCCAGAAGGCGGTTAGCAGAGAGCCTCCAGTTCCTTTCACAATAGGGTCATCTTTTATGTAAGAAATTTGCACATTGAAGCGTGAGCCGTCATCGAAGTAGTTCGCGATTTGTTCTGCTTTATAGTTCACAAGAAAAGATATGTCTTGTATGCCATGAAATTTAAGTAATCTGACTACATACTCAAGCATGGGCTTCTGTTTTGCACCTATTGGAATCATTGTTTTTTGAAAGTAATATGTAATCGGTCTAAGCCTTACTCCTGTTCCACCGCATAAGACAAACCCTTTGACCCTATCCATTAATAGCACCGAAACTAGAGAGATTAATGAAAAAATGGAAGAAAATTGTAGGCTTTTATTTTTCCTTCTTTTCTTCTTCTTTCTCTTCTGCTTCTATTTCCTCGATTGGTTTTGGAGGTGGGGTTGTTGCCATTGTCCAGCCTATCCAAGCGCCGATGCCTAAGATTGCGACGAAAGCGATAATCACTGGAATTGCAACTAGCCAGAACCGAACGTCGAAATCCGATATATTAAGCCCAAGACCTGTAAGCCATGCTGGATAGATTATTGTTGCCAAGTAGCCTACTGCCACGACCACGCAGACGAGAAAAATCACTCCGCCAATTGATTGGTCTTTACTAACCATACATTTTTCACCACATTGTAGCCATGTTTTGTTTTTAACCCTATTATAAATTTTGTTATAGTTTTGAGTTAGATTGTTCCAGCTTCCCATGTAGATATGTACTTCTTCTGTTCCTCTGTCAGTTTATCGACTTCTATTCCCATTGCTTCTAGTTTAAGGTTGGCGACCAAGTGGTCTATTTCTTTTGGGACTTTGTAGATTTTTGGCTTTATCTTGTCTTTTTCCGCTATATATTTTACACATAGAGATTGGTTTGCAAAAGACATGTCCATTACTTCTGAGGGATGCCCTTCAGCAGCGGCTAGATTGATGAGTCTTCCTTCGCCTAATAGGTATAGTTTTCTGCCGTCTTTGAGCTTGTATTCTTCTAAGTTAGGTCGTATGGTTCTCTTTGACACGGACATTACTTCCAAGTCTGGTATGCTGATTTCCACATTGAAGTGCCCGCTGTTGGCTAGGATGGTCCCGTCTTTCATTCTTTGCATATGCTCTTTTCTAATGACGTTTACGTTGCCTGTTGTCGTTACGAATATGTCGCCTGTTTCTGAGGCTTTACCCATTGGTGTCACATTGAAGCCGTCCATTACTGCTTCTAACGCTTTTATAGGGTCTACTTCTGTGACCGTGACTTTGGCGCCCATGCCTCTTGCCCTCATGGCTAAGCCTCTGCCACACCAGCCATAGCCTGCAACTATGAAGTTTTTGCCTGCTAGAAGTATGTTCGTTGCTCTGACTATGCCGTCCACCGTGCTTTGTCCTGTGCCATAGCGGTTGTCAAATAGATATTTTGTGTAGGCGTCGTTTACGGCTATTATAGGGTATTTTAACGCTCCAGCTTTCTCCATGGCTCGTAGGCGCATTACGCCTGTTGTTGTTTCTTCTGTTCCGCCCTTAACATTCTTTAATGCTTCTTTTCTCTTTATGTGCAGTGCGCTGACTAAGTCGGCGCCGTCGTCTAATGTTATTTGTGGGTTTTGGTCGATGACTTTGTTGATGCACCAGTAGTATTCTTCTGTTGTTTCCCCACGCCAAGCATAGACTTTTATACCTTCTTCTACGAGAGCTGCAGCAACTTCGTCTTGTGTTGACAGCGGATTACATCCACATAGGACTATGTCTGCTCCCGCTGCGGCAAAGGTTTCCATAAGAACAGCCGTCTCTTTTGTTACATGAATACATGCGCCTATTGTTTTGTTTTTTAATGATTTTTCCTTTTCGAATTGGCGTTTTATTTGGTTAAGCACTGGCATGTGTGCAGAAGCCCATTCTATTTGAAGACTGCCTTGCCTTGCTAAACTTGGGTCTTTTATTTTGTAATTTGTCATTTTGATATTCGCCTTTTTTCTCTCTAATTGTTGTGCGTGGTTATTAGCATTGTTATGCCTGCTGTGAGAAGTATGGCTTCGAAGAATTCGTGGTGAAGTATGTCCTTTATGTCGAATGGTCTTCCAGTGGTGATAACATGGTGTAGGACTAATAGCAAGCCAAAGAGGATGAATATTATGCCAAAGGTTTTAGTTTTCATTTTTGTTCGTTTTAGACAAGCAAAGTTTTAACTTAATTTGCTTTACTCAATTATAGGAAGGTCAAGCATAATGTTGACATTGAATGTAGATAGGCTTAAAGAATATCTTTCCTCTGTTTTCAAAGCCAATGTTGAAATCAAGTTTGTTGGCGAATTAGGTGAAAGGAAAGAAGAAATATCTGAGAAAGAATTGAAGGGCTTTGGCTACGGCATACCATACCTTATTGAGTTTAATGTCGATGGCGAGACAAAATATGTTGTCTTAGAGACTATGCGAACTGAAGGTTTCGGTCACGACCATTTCAGCGACCGTGCACAAATCTTATTGTGGCAACATTCTGCATTTAATAAGTTACCTAGACATGTGAAGTCAGTGGATGTAGGCGCCTTCACCATCGATGACGGAATGAAGGCTCTTGGTGACTGTAAAGAGTTTTTTATTGTGACCGAGCTAGTCGACGGCGTGTTGTATCATAATGATTTGGATAGGGTTAAGGCGACGACAGATTTGAGGCCACTTGATGAAGATAGATGTTTAGCCTTGTCTGACTATCTAGTTGAGATTCATAAGGTTAAGAAAGATGCGCCCCACTGCTACGTTCGGCGTGCAAGGGATTTAGTTGGACATGGTGAAGGAATCATGGGATTGATAGACAGCTATCCGCCTAATCTTCCCTACATAAGTGAAAAAGACCTTCGCGAAATTGAAAAGAACTGCATTGATTGGAGATGGCGACTTAAACATAAGGCACATAGACTAAGTCAAGTACATGGCGACTACCATCCATGGAATATAATGTTCAGAGAAGGTGTAGACTTTACTGTTCTTGACCGCAGCAGAGGCGAATGGGGTGAGCCAGCAGACGATGTAAGTGCCTTAACGATTAACTATATCTTCTACTCCTTGCAAGCGTTTGGAGAATTATTAGGTCCCTTCGAGACTTTGTTTAAACTTTTCTGGAAAAACTACTTAGACAGAACAGGAGACGAAGAAGTACTGTCTGTTGTTCAGCCCTTTTTTGCTTGGAGAGGTTTAGTTGTAGCGTCGCCTGTTTGGTATCCAAACTTGCCTTTAGACGTGCGTAAAAAACTGCTCAATTTCGTCAAAAAGATGCTTAAGACTGATAAATTCGACATTGACGATGTTAATTCATACATTAAAGGTTGAGCAATAGATTTTATGTGTGGAATCTTGATGAAAATTGCTTCTGGTTGGTGCATTTGGGTTACTGGTTTGCCAAGCAGCGGCAAATCTGTTATTTCACAGGCTTTGTTAGAAAAGTTAAAGGCTAAAGGCGCTAATGCCCAAATTCTCTCTTCTGACATGCTTCGCAAGGTTGTTACTCCAAAGTCTTCTTACTCGTTTGAAGAACGGGACATGGTTTACGCTACATTAGTGTTTATTGCCAAATTGTTGACAGAAAACGGCGTAAACGTTATTATAGATGCCACAGGAAACCTACGGCGCTATAGAGATGAGGCGAGAAAGCAAATACCCCGCTTCATAGAAGCCTATATCCGCTGTCCATTAGACATTTGCATAGAAAGAGAATCTAAACGCGGCATAACATTTCACGCGCCAAAAGACATTTACAAAAAAGGCGCAACTGGCAAATCATTAACGGTTCCAGGCTTGGGCGCACCAT